>Ga0228711_1011347_pt1 | contig 11348 bp, 10 predicted proteins | sample MedpolnodulmetaG_2_FD_177996 | JGI IMG/M metagenome (GOLD analysis project Ga0228711, IMG submission 177996) | Root nodule microbial communities from Medicago polymorpha collected in Santa Monica, California, United States - brown nodules | ecosystem: Host-associated > Plants > Roots > Nodule...
GAACTAGTGAACTTAGTGACAGCCTTGGTACCCTCAGAAACAGCATGCTTAGCCAATTCACCGGGAAGAACAAGTCTGACTGCAGTCTGAATTTCCCTTGAAGTGATTGTTGGCTTCTTGTTGTAACGAGCAAGTCTTGATGATTCTTGAGCAAGCTTCTCAAAGATATCATTGATGAAACTGTTCATGATTCCCATGGCCTTGCTTGAGATACCAATGTCTGGGTGAACTTGCTTCAGAACTTTGAATATGTAGATCTTGTATGTTTCAACGCTCTTCTTGCTTCTCTTCTTCTTCTTGTCTCCGGCAGCAGAACCACCTTCCTTAGGAAGCTTCTTTCCGGCCTTAGGCTTCTTCTCCGCCGGAGCTTTCTCGGCGACGGTGGACTTCTTCTCCTCTGCGGGTTTCTTCTCCGCTGGCTTCTTCTCTCCCTTTGGTGCCATTGAGAATTTGGAACTTGGAAGAGAGTTAGGGTTTTGAATTTGGGAATCGAAAATGAAACTATTGCTGGAAAGGAGGTGGGTATGGATGAATTCAGAATGATGCGGTGTGGTTAGTTAATATAGGAAAAGGTTCTCGTGTTTCTATTGGCTAGTGAGGTTCGTTGCGGATGGATGACGTGGTAGTCTTTTAATCCGTTAATTACATTTGCATTGAAACAGTGATGGACGGTCGAGATCTTGCTTTGATTAAACAATGACACGGATCGATGAGCTGGTTGGTTGGAAGGACGCTCTGAGATACTTTTCTCAATTCAAGTGGGACCCAATCCAATTAATTTTCATTGCGCGCCCAAGTGAACCTTTATTGTTTTCCCGGGTTAGTTTCCAAGTGAACCTTTCCTATTTTCCCGGTTTAGTTTTTGAAACATTTGTGGTTAAAGAAGCCGAACAAAATACTCATTACTTTCCCTAAAAAAAAATAAAAATACTCATTACTAAGAAACAAAGTGTATTCAAAGTAGGGGAGTGTGTATTCGAGATGTCTATGTTCTTGCTAAAACTTTATAATTTTCACCCATGTGTTTATAGTGGGAATCATGTTGTTGTTAATTACTTTAGGAGAGGTAGTATAATTGTAATTTATTTTTTAAAACTCTTGTGTCGAGTTTATTCATGGCATAGCAAGGTAGTCACATCTTAAGCTAGTCCTCATGTCTTTCATGTATTCCCATTTTCATAGTTAATGAGATGCTTTAAACTTTTTCCATTAAAAGAATAAACCAAGTGATTTCAAAAATCTTTATCTATGCTAACGGTCCACTCTTTTTATTGTTCGAATAGTGACTATTCAGCTAGCTTAGGTTGTAGGTGGATTGGTAGACTTCTTCAACAACAACTAATGCCCATTATTTTTAGGAATCAAGTTTGGCGTATTCCAGTGTCTTAAAATTGCGACACTTTTGTTGGTTATTGATACATGGTAGTTTCCCTACTTATGCTTTCAAATGCTCCACATGTCTTACCATACTACTTGTCATAGATGTGGTGCGCTATCGAGGATGATATTCACACTCTTCATGATTGTCTTAGTGATATGTCAATTTATAGGTATATCTTTCTGGATAGGTTAAGTGACTTTCTCATGCAAGACTATCAAACTTGCTTCAAATATCATATTACTGTTGCATTAGGATCATTATTTAATTATTAACAGTGCTATGTTCATTTTGATCATCAGGATTTAATCTTTTGTATTTCTGGACTTGCTTTTCTGATCTACCTGATCTTCAATTTTAAGTACCCTTGATTTCCATTCTGATTTAAAATTTTGATCTAGAATCTCCATGCATGAGATTTACTCTTGAACACTGATTTTGAACTTCCTTGAACTAGCCATATTGAAGTGCTTTTGATCTACAATTCTAATTTTCTTGACGTAAATTATGAAGTGCTGCTGATGTTTATTCTGAAGTTCATTTTTAATGAAGAATTTTGATCATGAGATCGACAATAGATTTGCATATGATATCATGTTTCCATGGTCAATCTTGTTCTTCAATATATGTTATGCTTGTGGGATGCTTTTGATATCATCCTCAAGATCTTCTGATCTTTTTAAAGTTCTTTTTAGCACTTGTTTGTAGATTCACGTTTCTTTGGATATTGTGCATTTGCAATATCATGTTCTAAAGAACCCTCCAAGAAACTTGTTAGAAAACAAAACATATCATAATCATTATAATCTTTATGTTCAATTAAGTTTGTTATCATTAAACATCAACATAAGAATGATTTTATAATTTTCCTGAACACTTTCAATGTAACCAGATTGCAAGGATTAACTATTATGGTTATCATGATTTTGTTTTGAATATGTGTGTCAAATTGTTAGGATTACCTTTTTCAAATTTGATGCAGATTTTATTTTGTATTTCAAAATTTAAATATTTGTCTCGTATGTTTTTTTATGTATTAGTGACAAATATTTTCTTCTGTTTTATTTTAAATATGTCATGTGTTTTTTATGCATCAATGACAAATATTTGTTTCGGTATTGTTTTTAATTATTAGTGATAAATACTTATCCCATGTTTTCCCTTTATATTAATCAATGAAAAATATTTATTTTGTATTTTATTTTGATGGAAAAAAACACAGCCAAATGATTCTTTATTCTTTAAACTGATGTTTAAATTTTCAAATTAATTAATGAGTGATTTGGATAAAACAATCGAGTATAGATTGTAAGCTTCAATAGCTTATTAAGTGACTTGTTTTTAGAAAAACAATTTGAATAAAATCGAAGTGTTAAAAAATCACAGTTAGTGTATTATAATTGTTCTTATTTTTATTTTAACAATATTAAAGAAATGATAAAACACAATTAACACGTCATTACACAATTAAAGAAATTAATTTTCAATAATAGATAATCATACCCAATTCATTCACCCTTATTTCTCATATCTTAGACATGACTCCTAGGATCATGCATGTAAATCACCAACAACTACATCCACTCACCATTGATATATCTTGTTAAAGGATTTATTGGCCCTCATTCATCCGTGCTTTAAATATGACCCTTAGAGTCATGAATGATATGTGAAATGAATACTATATAAAAATATATATATACCCTTATCTCGTATGAGATGATTGAATTACACTCAGTTCACCTAAAAATTAAATATGTATTACACTTTAATTAATTTTAATATAAATACATATTTATTTTTCCCCTAAAAATAAATACATATTTTTATGATTGGAATTAACTTTAAGTCACCATTTTCTATAGAAAAATCCTTCAACCCACCATTTAAAAATTATTATTCTTTTCTTTATAACTTCAAATGTCAACTACAATCAACTTTAAATATTTGGTTATTATTTTTACGATTTTAGGATATACAAATACAAAAATAATTTCTAATATTTTTATTAGTTATATTTTCTTCTTTCGAAGAAAAAAATAGTTATATTTTATTTTTTAAAAATATTCGATGTAAATCACTTTAAACCTCTATTCTATTTTTAGAAAGAGCCCTAAACCGTCTTATAGGTGTTCTTCACTTCCGTTTCATTGCTCTTATACTTCGTTTGTGCTTTTGTTCATGCAATGTTGAAGGTGTTGGTAAATCAACACATTCTTAACTTACTTACAATGGTAATGGTAGATGAGTTAATGATCATTTCGTTTTGGAATTTTGGGTTTATGTGTTAGAGGATTTTCAATTTGTTAGAATAAGCAAAACTCTCATTGAATTTGTTTGCTCATTTTTATTTTAACTAGTTCTTTTGTCGTAGACATCTTTCCTATGTATGATTTTTATAATAAGCTCAAATAAGTATATCATAAGTATTCTTATTTTTTGTTTCAAAAAAAAAGTATTCTTATTTTTATTTAGATCAAAATTTAAAGAAAAATACTAAATTTAATTAATTCATCAATGACAAACAAACATGTGTCACGTATAAGAATTGTTTGTGTTACGACTTCTTTTGTGACGCAAATATTAAAAAAACTTATTTTAAGCAATTCTTTGTTAATTATTTAGTAACACGTATTTGTCACGTGAATGATATTTTTTAATAATAAATTGTAATGAATGTAATTTTATTTTTTGACAAAAAATTGTAATGAATATATTATAATTATACTAGTCAACATTAATCTTTAGCGACTCATTTATAGAAAAATAATGAAGTGTAAAAAAGTGATAGTGTGTTAGAATTATTCTTTATGTTATGTAAAAGATATTTAAAAAAAAACACACAAATTTTTAGTATTTCTTTAGTGACGTATCTTTGTCCTCTATCTAATTTTTTAAATAAATTATAATTAGATATTATAAGTATTTTGAGTGTGAATAATATTATAATTCCATGAGGAAGAAAGACACAAAAAAGTTGATGATGAAAGCTCATTTCTCTCTCCTCTATTGACTTTTGTCGAAACTCTTAACCGTCTCGGGAACCACCTTCCTAGTTCCTACGGTGTTTGACGTTATCTTTCTAAACTGAGATTCATCGAGAGCCAAAGAAATCGTTTATGTGATGTTCTCATCCTCTATATGTTCACAAGTTTAAGATTCTATCTTCTCTTTACTAGTGATTTTCGTAGGAAGATTTAGATCTTCACATCCTCTTTCTGGTGGTTCCAGTGGCTGTTTTGATCGTCAAAGACTCGTCTAGTGCCGGAGAAGCGTTCTCGCACTTTTCTCTCTTTTAACAACCATTTCATTCACCATAATTGTTAGCTAAGGCATCTATAACTGTTGCCAGAATTCATTTTTCAGTGGAATTTTGCCACTATTATTGCAGTCTCAGTTAATTCCCCGTCAAACCTATGAAAGGAAACTTCATCAACATCCAAATTTTATAATAATTATGATAAAAGTATAAAATATTGTAAAAAACCTAATAACCAAAAACATGTTGTACATAAAATTCAATATAAGTGTATTTATGAAAGTTCATATTGCTATAAACAAATGTATAAATCTGTTTTAGTTTAAAGAGATTGATTCTCACTGAACATGGAATTAATTGGTGTCAGCAAATTGGTGCTAGTAAATTTGGGGATAATTTTTAGAATAAGAATATTAGTTTTGTTTAATAGAAAAAAATGTTAAAGAAAAAAAAGTTAGAAAAATGACATATTTTGTCAAAAATTTAAAGTAGAAGAGTAGTTTTATAATTTTGTTGGTAATTTGATTTCTAAAGTTTAATTAGAGTATATATTTTTTTTTCCCATAATTATTTAAACTTTTCATTTTAGTTTTCCTAAAAGTTTTTTTGATTTTTAGTCTTCCAAAAGTTTTAAATCATTATTTTGTATCTGGTTTTAAATCAACTCATATGTATTATTTGAAATTTTGATTTTTTTAGTCATATTTAAAATATTATAAGAATCACTCACAAAAAAAATAAAATTAACCAAACATGAATTTTTATGTTTATTGGGTTGACCTTGTAGTGTTTGCTTGTGACGTTGAGTTGACCTTGTAGTGTTGACTTGTGACTTTGGTGGGCAAGTCTATAGAGAGTTTTGCTCTGACTTTGAATGGGGCCTACGTAACTGGGTAGTTGGATTGGACCCTCAGATTAGTCGACCCTTGGGCCATATACCAAGTTTTAAAAAACAAACAGAAGAATAATTTTTATACTTTTTGGCGCTTAAAAAATTATATTTAATTTATGTTTTGTTAAAAATAATAATTTTTATGTAATGTTCTCTACAAACTCATTTCTAAGGTGTTTGCCAATAGATTGAAGGTTGTCTTACCTCATTGTATCTCTGACTCTCAATCAACTTTTGTATCGGGTCGTTCTATTCTTGATAATGCCATGGTAGCTATTGAGGTGATTCACTTTATGAAGACTAAGACCAGGGGAAATGATGGGTATGTAGCGCTTAAGTTGGACATCAGTAAGGCTTACGACCGCATGGATTGGGACTATCTCCGTCATGTAATGCTAAAAATGGGGTTTGATCACAAATGGATTCACTGGATGAGCTTATGTGTTGAATCAATGGATTATTCTGTCTAGGTTAACGGTGAAATGGTTGGTCCTATTATCCCGGGGTTTGGTCTCCGACAAGGGGACCCCTTATCCCCGTACTTGTTTATTATTTGTGCAGAGGGATTGTCATCTCTTATTCGTGATGCGGAGGAAAAGAACAACATACTTGGCACCCGTGTTTGCAAAAGTGCGCCTCCGTTTTCTCATCTTCTCTTTGTCGACGACTGTTTTATCTTCTTTAGAGCAGAGGAGAACCAAGCACAAGTAATGAAGGATATTTTATTGATGTATGAAGCGGCGTCTGGTCAATCTATTAGTTTGCCAAAATCTGAAATTTTCTTTAGCTGAAATGTAGAAAATGCTCGAAAAAATTCTATAACAAATATTTTGGGGGTCCAATCAGTACTTGGCACCGGAAAATATTTAGGTTTGCCATCTATGATAGGTCGGGACCGAACAACGACTTTTGCTTATATTAACGACAGGGTTTGGCAAGAAATTAATTCTTGGAGTAGCAAATGATTGTCGAAGGCAGGGCACGAGGTTATGATTAAGTCTGTTTTGCAAGCTATTCTGTCTTATGTCATGAGTATTTTCCAACTGCCCTCCACCTTAATAAATTCTATTGAAAAAATGATGAACTCTTTCTGGTGGGGTCAAGGTCGTATGACTCATCGTGGAATCAATTGGTTGAGCTGGGAAAAATTGTCGATGCATAAATCTCAAGGAGGCATGGGTTTTAACGACCTGTTGGCTTTCAATCTGGCCATGTTAGGTAAGCAAGGGTGGAAGTTCCAAACGGAGCCGGACTCTCTTGTCTCTCGTATTTTTAAGGTGTGTTATTTCCCCAACAAAACATATCTCACGGCCACCATTGGTCATAACCGGAGCTATGTGTGGCGCAGCATCCTTCGTGCCCGTTTTATTGTCTGTGGTGGTGCTCGATGGAGTATTGGTCCTGGTACTTGTATTCCTATCCTTGATGAACTTTGGCTACATAATGGTGAGCGTATTGATGGTAATATTCTAGGAGCTCATTTTGTTCGTAATGCCTCGATAAATTGTCTTTTGGATCCTTATGTTAAAAGTTGGAATGAACCTGTTGTGCGCCAAGTCTTCAGTGAGGGTTTAGCTTCTAAAATTCTCAACACGCCTCTGTTTGAGCAGGTTCAACATGATAAGAGGATTTGAAAAGCTGAAAAGAATGGTCGTTATTTCGTGCGCAATGCTTACCGGTTGTGTGTTACTGAGTTAGTGGACTTATCACATTTTCATCGTCCAGGGTATTGGTTGGGAATTTGGAAGCTCAAATCCTCGCCAAAGGTTAAGAATTTGATTTGGCGGATGTGTCGAGGTTGCCAACCAACCTGTGTTCGACTTCTTGATAAAGGCGTTCAATGTCCGACTTAGTGTGTTAGCTGTGACTCTAATCATGAAGATTTAGCTCACATTTTTTTTAATGTCCTTTTGTTATTCAGGTTTGGTCTATGGCAGATATATGGCATGAAATTTAGAATGCAGTAGCAACATCTCCTTCAGCTATTGAAGTTATTTTCTCATTGTTGCATTCTTTACCAGCCACGCTTTCTTAAAGGATGGCTGCACTTTTTTGGATTATTTGGAAGCATAGGAATGTCAAAGTGTGGAAAGACATAACAGAAACTTGTGTGATGGTGGTTGAAAGAGCTAGGTCCATGGTAAAAGATTGGAAGCTTGCGAATGTTCCATGTGCCAACAGGCAAGCTGCGCCTACTGCTAATCATATTACAACAGCTACTCATGCAACTTCTGTTGTCACGGCTGTTGTTCAGGTTCATTGGCAGCCTCTCGCACAAGGTCCAATGAAATGTAATATTGACGCCGCGTTTCAAACCATCGTAATAGAACCGGCATTGGTATTTGTATCCGAGATGAAGGTGGTGTGTTTGTACTGGCCAAAACAATCAGCTTTGTTGGTGTTTACTCGGTTGATATTGGCGAGGCTTTGGGTCTTTATCACGCCCTGCAATGGGTGAGTGACATGCAACTCGACAATATCGACTTTGAAGTTGATTCCAAAACCACGAAAGATGTCGTTTACTCAGGTAGGGAAGACATCCTTGAATTAGGTAATATTATCACGGCTTCCCGGGTTCTTCTCTCTTCCAAGTTCAACAACTCGGGTGGAGTTTGCTAGGAGACAAGCAAATGTGGTTGCCCATACTTTCACAGGAGAGGCCACGTTTCTAACTAGTCCCGTTGTTTATTTTCATATACCCCATTGTATTGAAACTTTGATTATTAATGATATGCTATAAGCACCTTTATTTCAAAAAAAAAAAAATTTTGGAGAAATTCTTATAATATTGTGAACAGTCATGCAAAAATTTATTCAAAAATATGAATGGTACACATGACCTGACTTAAAAGCAATGACAAAAAGTTTTTTGGGATTAAGAGTCGATGAAATAGTTTAGAGGGACTAAAGAAAAATTAGATTTTTTTTAATGGAAAAATTAGAATATTTTTAGAGACCAAAAATATATCTGATTATATTTTTTATTTCAAATTAAATATATTTTAAAAATATTTCAAGAAAATTAAATCACATACCAAACACTTCAATAGAATTAGGATTGATGGGAATAATGTTTTATAGAATAATATTCACAAGATTGTAAATTTAATCTTTGAAACAAATACGTCTAAGGATCCGATCAAATAATGTGCTCAGAAATTAAGAACATATTTAGAAAATAGATGTATTCTTTATTTGCATTGAGAAGGATTGTCAACTTCTACATTGAAGAACACAAAAGGAACACCACATTGTAAATGACTTCCGCAAGAGTGAAGAAAGTGATAGAATGAGAAACATAGAGAATTTCATAGAGGGGTGATAGCTCATACAAATACAATCAACATTCATGTATATACTTTTCTCATTCACTCTTGCGATCTTTCTCTTAGGCATATCCCTTGACTCGAGAATTAGTTATCTTGGTGCCTATAATTTTGGATCGTAACCAACTTGAAGCAAACTTATTTTTCTATGTGACGACTCAACTTGCTCAACCCTATTTTGGTTCATTACATCATCACACATACACACACTCGCTCAAAGAAAGCTCAAATCAGCATGCCTCGGCGTGCATCAGCTCACCCTCCCCCGCCAGAGAAGCGGTGGTTTCCATGGCTGATTCCAACCTTCTTCGTGGCCAATATGATCATATTCTTGGTCACAATGTATGAGAACAATTTTTCAGGGCGTTCTGATCATCCGACTTCTTGCTATGCTTCATTTCTAGGCAGATTCTCGTTTCAGCCACTTGAAGAGAACGCTCTCTACGGTCCTTCTACTTTAACGTGAGTAGTACTTTTCTTCATTTCTCATTTCCTTTGGATTCATTTATTTGGGAATTTAGGAACAAACAATGTTGGGTGAGAAACCAATTTTAGAGTGCAAACTCATTAACTACCTGGATTTGTGTGTTATCTTGAATGCAGACAATCCGAATCAGACTGCAATCGCCTTGCAGTTGCGTTTTTCTATATTTGAAGCAGACACAGATTGCGAGCTGTTCAATCAAAATTGGAAGGTTTACATTTAAATCGTGTCTTTTGACGCAAATCATACCATTGAGTTGTGACTTGCGAGTCGTCCAATTCTGATAAGACAGTCTGTGATCCGCAATGTTTTCAAATGTTGGAAAACTCAACCGTGTTAAATCCAAAGATGTTATTATTTGATGTGTTAGAAATGTATATGTCCTTCATACTTGCATTTATTTATTCTTCAGGTTAATAAATATGGGTGGTCTATATTTGAAAGAAGCTGATCGCATACACGAGGTTTGGCGTCTGTTCTCTATGACGTGGTTGGATGCAGGGGTTAATCATTTGCTTCCCACCATGTTGGCTCTTTTATTCATTGGGATTCCTCTTGAGAATAAGTTTGGATTTGGTACAATTGTGGCTATTGGCCTCTGGTTTTTCTATGTGCTTATTTTGCATATGAAAACTCCTAACTAATTTATACTTCAACAAAAGCATTTAAAACCTAGTTGTATAGAACTTGAGTCACTAACGAAAATAGTTTTACTTTCACAGTTTCAGATTAAATTTCTACATTGCTTGTTCTTTTGCAGTTCGAATTGGATTGTTGTATGTGATATCTGGTCTAGGAAGCAGCTTACTGTCTGCTTTATTCCTGCAATTACGTTTCTCTGTCGGTGCCTCTGGTGCAATTGCGGGCTTAATAGGAGGCAAACTATCACACCTCTTAACAAATTGGAAAATACATGATGATAAGGTCGATAAATAAATGAACATGTTAACCTCAATGGTCACGTCTAATAAATAGTCCACATAATATTTATGCCACATATTAGACATTTTTTTAGTTTCATTTTTGTTGTTGTTTTGCAGTTTTTTGAGATGTATATCATTACAAGCTTCTAATAAATGGTCACATTGGAGGATTATTATCAGGTTTTCTTCTCGGATTTGTCTTGCTGATTCGTCCACAATATAAACGGGTTAGTCAGACAAATTCTCATTCTGCCCTTCCTGTGCACCTGAAGCACATACCTTATCTCTGGATCATCTCTTTCATGCTACTTAGTGTCGGGTAACTTCTCACACCTTTTTTTGTTGTCGTTGGGTGCATTGGATTACTATACTTGGGTCTCAAATGTGAAAGTTGGTTTGTTTACAGATTGATAAGTGGGTTGGTCTTGTTTCTCAAAGGGGTGGACATGAATGATCACTGCTCTTTGTGTTACTATTTAACTTCTGTTTCTTGCAATGTGAGTGATTTTCTACTTTCTCGTGTATTTGTTTTTATCTATGCAGCTGAGCTTCCTAAAGCTGTAAGCTATATCAATAATTTCGATTGAAAAGCCAGCCTGAATTTTGCATTATATGTGGTTAATTTATTTGCCAAATCAAGTTTTGTTGATGGAGTTCATGCTTGAAAAGTTCAACCATTAAGCTTTAGGTGTATTTTATAACAACAATTTTTTGTTGTAATGTTGCAGAGTTCCCAAATCGGAAACCAACTTAACATTACATGTTTGACCAATGGCAGAAGTGGCATTTTTCCTCTGTCAAGCGATAACGAGCAGGCTGAAGAGCTATGTAATCACCTTTGCCGTTAATATCTCTTATTAGTCTTTTACACAAATCAACAAACTTGTATATATGATTCAGTCTTATTATTGCGGACATATATCTTAGTTGTACATTTGCAGTTATGGTTGATGTCGTAGTTGAAGGTGAGAAAAACACAAGAAGGGGGGGTTGAATTGTGTTCTCAAAAACTTTTTCGTTCCTTACGTTGAAGAACTGTTCTCAGGTTCAGAGTCTGAAGTAATTCAGAGTCTGAGTGAGTTCAGA
>Ga0228711_1011348_pt1 | contig 11348 bp, 11 predicted proteins | sample MedpolnodulmetaG_2_FD_177996 | JGI IMG/M metagenome (GOLD analysis project Ga0228711, IMG submission 177996) | Root nodule microbial communities from Medicago polymorpha collected in Santa Monica, California, United States - brown nodules | ecosystem: Host-associated > Plants > Roots > Nodule...
CTGATAGGTTTCCGATAGGTAAGATGATAAGAAACCAATGGATGAATAACTTTTGCTAGCTTTGAATGGGGAGAGGATTCGGTGCCTTTGGCTTCGGTGTCTTTAGTTCATTTTAGATGAGAGAGAAGGTTGGATGAATGATTAAAATAAATTAATTAGATGAGAGAAAATTAATGGTTTAGAGAGAGATAGGAACAAAAGCCATCAAAGGCACCGAAGCCAAAGACACCGAATCCTCTCCCCTTTGAATGAGTCATGCAGCGTAGACGTGCAGTAACAAAAATTATATTAAATGCGCTTTGGCTCATCTCCATCAATTTGGCTCGGCTGCTGGTCACGCAAAATAGTGTTGCTCTTTCATGTCTTTGGTTTGGTTCGCGACTTCTTGGATTATTTGTAAGGAAAGAAATAACAGAGTTTTCCGTGGCAAAGAGAATTCAATTTTTCAGCTTTTAGAAAACATTAAACTTTTTTCCTTTTCGTGGTATAAGGCAAAGTTTATTGCTTTCCCATATCAGTTTCATGATTGGTGCCAAAACCCACTGTTATGTTTGGGTGGTGCTTAAGTGCTGTTTTTTTTTCTTCCTTTGAACTTTTGATGTAAACTTTGGTCTATTCTCATTAGCACCCTTGTGCCGAAGAGTTATCTGTTTTGGTGTTAATATATTTCATTTTGATTTCTTAAAAAAAAAACAAAAATTATATTAAAAACTAATTTCAGTTTTTCTATTTAAAACTTTTTATAAAAATTGGGAATTATATCAAAACGTGGTATTTTTTTTTGTGGACATTAAAACGTAGACTCTATAAATAAAAATGAGATAATCCCTAAAAAAAAGATAAAACTAAACAAAATTTATTTAAAAATTGAACTTCTTGGCCATGTTATAGCAATTAAAAAAGTATTTAATCTTCAAATTCAGAAAAATAGTAATAAATTATTGACAAAATTACTCTCATCGCTTTTTAACTTAATTTCAGATAATAATTCGTCATTTATCATTTTTCACGTCATTTTGATCAATTTGCATACGAATTTTTAAGATTCAAATATACGATTTTAGTTTAATATGAGTTCTTAGTGTCTAAATCTATGGTCTTTCATTCACATTTCTTATAAATTTTAGATTTATAACTATTCATACACAAACATAACAAAAAGACAAAATTGACGTGAATAAAAGATAAATGACGAAATCATCAACTGAAATTAAGATAAGGGACGATAAATATAATTTTGCCTAAGTTGTGTCCTGGAGGCTCTTTTGTGGAGGAAGGATATTCCTTTAAAGGTTGATGTGTTCACTTGGCGTCTGTTTAGATTTCGCTTGCCTACTAAATCTAATTTGTGTTGTAGAGGCGTTATCCCATCAGCGGCTCAGATGTGTGTAGCAGGTTGCGGTTTTCAGGAAACAGAGAACCATCCTTTTCTAGCTTATCCCTTGTTTGGTCAGATTTGGAAACTGGTCCGAAATTGGCTTTGTGTTTACTCCGCGGATTATTTTATATTGTTGATCATTTTTATCAGTTTGGTACAATTTCTGGGGGTGCTAAGTCCAGGCGCTCTCTCATGCATTTGTTTCGGGTTGCTTGTGTTTGGGTGATTTGGAAGGAAAGAAACGACATGATTTTTAGCGGTAAAGAGAACTATCCATTACAGCTCCTGGAAAAAGTAAAATTATTATCCTTTTGGTGGTTTAAAGCTCATACTGTATTTTTTCATTATAGCTTTCATAATTGGTGCCAAAACCCATTCACATGTGTGGGTTGTGGCTAATTATTAATTGTTGCTGTTGATATACTCTTGTAAATTTTGGCTTTCTTCTTTGATACACCTTATGTCGGGAGGATAGTCGTTTGGTTATATATATATCATTTTGATTTCTAAAAAAATAATATAATTTTGCCTAAGTTATTTTATAAGACACTCATTTAAGAGAAATTCACATGGAGCTCATTTGTTGCATGAATTACATAATTAAATGCATGACATTTAATCCACACATATTAATTTAATTGGTAAAGAGTTGTTTCATAGGGAGTGCGTTAATTTTTGTAAAAGTGGCGTTGATGTGTGATTCATAAGGTAATCCGTACGTTGTCATTTGCAAACAACCATAATCTTCTTTAGCAAAGCCGAATGTTCTAGAGCGTTGTAATTCGTCAGCGATAAAACCCAATGCGGTTCTAGATACATACCCCTCCAACTCAGAGAATAATTTATGTCTTTTGTATTTGTGTTCCATGACAGTTATGTTCCTCCCAAAACTTCCTTGTATCTCACCTAATTGGTTAGCCAACATTTTGTTAATTTCATCCCAACATAATGTCAAATCTCCTACACTACTTCTCAAATATCTTTTCAACTTTCCATGAGTCGATTTAACAATGTTGGTGGTTCTACACCCTAGATGCAAGACTTTATTTGTTCATGCCCTCACAAATTTCTTCTTAACGGTCAAAACTGTGGTTTCAACATATTCAACGAACTTTGGAAATGGTTTGCATACCTCTTTGAATTTCAACAATGCACTTGCATATGAATCCTCCGTAGGAGAGTCAACCACCTGTCTCCAAAACCCTCATGATTTTCTTAACAATATCACAATCATTCTCCTCATTCGCTTCCTTCACTTCTTTCTCAACAACTTTTGCATTGTAGGATTCACTTTGACTCTACAATCCGTGATGCACTTAGCTTTGACATTCTTCTCAATATGAAAATAACAAAGTATATGGTTTGTTTTAAGGAGAACTATGGCAATGACATTCATCAAAGCGTTGTCCTTGTCGGTGACAACCACCTTAGGCATGTTGAGTTTTGAGGTCAAAAGACCAACCGACATCTCAAGTGCCCATGTAAAGTTATCCTCTTTTTCAAAGGAAAGAAAGACAAAAGCAACGGAATACGTCATTTTGGTAGAGGTGACACCACAATCTCAAATAACGGCATTTAGTAGGTAATGGTTTTGTTAAGCATATTAATTGACTCCGGATGAGCAAAAAATATGTCTTCAAGAGTGGTTTCCTCACTATTTGCTTTTGTGAAATAGTTGTATTTATGCTTCTCCAACTTTGAAATCAAGTATTGCATCACCGTCTTGTCACCTCTTTGCCCCTTATGCAATCTAGTTCGTGCATTGTACACTTGCTTGATGATTGTCACACTTTCTTTGTTTTTTCCTTCAAATCTGTGAGAATATTCCTAGGCGCCGCCAAGCTCTTTGTCATGTCGATAACTCTTTTCTTCTCCGTTTTTAGTCGATCCGCAAGAAGGTGGCCGACTAACTTTGGCGCAAACTCATGGTTGTGAATTCCACAAAGCATTGCAATCCACCAATATTTTGTATCCTTATCAAAAAAAACCTTTCAACCTAAACGGACATTCACATTTCCTTGAGCCCGTTCCCTCAAGGTTCGGTTTCTTCCTCGTCTTAAGTGGCTTGTATTCACCACTCCTTTCACATTGCATCGTCAAAGATGGCCTTTTTAAACTAGATTTATTCATAGAAATAGTAAATCCGGCCTTTGCCGCTTGTCGACGAATCCAACCAAGTAAATCATCTCTCTCTCTCTCTCTCTCCATCTTTCATTTGTTATAAAAAATGCGCCGGTGTCTACTTCAATATCGCGAACTTTGCCAACACCGGTAGGTACCGATTTAGGTTTTTATTCAATGTAAGCAATGCGAGCTTGAAAGGGAATTTTGACTTTCAAATTCACATTTACGGTTGGTTTTACATCGCCAGAAGCTACGCAGAAAGCTTCAACTTTGTCTGGTTTCAACTCAATGCTATCATCCGCTACATTTTCAACCATATCACTCTATATCTATTGAATAACAAAATAACAAGGGAAAAAATAAATTACTTGTGCAACAAGCTAGGAAGAAAAAAAAAGTGGCAGAAAATTTCAAAAACAGGGCACTACTGATGCTTGTCTTAAGCCACGTCGAGGAATTACATCTGCGTGAGTTAAGTCACGCAGACTTGACAACTGCGTGAGTAACTCATGTTAGCCCTTGCGTGCCCTACCCAAAACTGACGAACCAAACTAAAAAACCAGCAAAAATGAATGAGAACCCGTGATACATTACCTGATATTTGATACTTGATGAGCGTAGAAACTAGTTTCCTAACGATTTGTAATGATTTGGAATGAAGGTTTGACGCAAAAATCGCACTTTTTGAGTTTTTGGAGGTGAAAGGAAAGAAAATGGTGTTGGGAGTTTGGAGTGATGGGTTTTGTGCAAATACAGTAACTCTGCGTGAGTTAACTCACGCAAGGTCATTTTAGTCATTTCAGTTAGGAGCGAGTGTTTTTAGTTGGGAGAAGAGCATAATTCATTAATTGGGGTTTGACGGGCCAACTCGTTTTTACAGCTCTATATTTTGGTCACATAACTTATTAATGTTACATTTTGGTCCCTTAATTTCACCATCTTCATCTAATCACAACACCACCACCATCAACAACAGCAATACATAATTTTGCTCTCGGACCCTCTTTTAAATCATGAAAAGTTTTTGAATCATTTCGATGATGAAGTTAGTTGTTGTGGTGGTGTTTTGATTAGATGAAGATGATGATGTTGCATTTAGATTTATTTTTTTCTTTTCGTTTTTATGAATGTTGATGAAGACGGTGTTAAAGATCATGAATAAATAAAAGGCTTCTTAAAAAAAAAAAAGGAGAAAAGTGAAGAAAATGAAAGAAATATTATGTGTCTGTAGTTCACTATTAGATTTAATGGTTTTGCATGATGAAAGGTCTATTTTTTTTTATTTCAAAATGATCGAAGGGTTAAAATTAAGTAAATTAACAAGATCTATGGTTGATCATCTACAATGTTGGTACACCTTAATCATTTTGGGTTAAAATTTACATAACGATACCAAATTGGCTGACCCAGATGAAAATAAAAGACCAAACCATAATGTTAATAAGTTATGAAATCAACATCAAAACGACAAATAAATTAAAGGATCAAATATCCAATTTAGCTTAAAATAAAACCGAACCAACCAGCTGCAACAGGTTGGACCATAAAGAACAAAAATAAACGGACCCACTGAACCGGATCGGTTCTTCGTTCTCACTTCTTCTCACCGCCGCAAACGTCCTTCACCTTCGCACCAACAGGTTTGTTACTCAATTGATCCTTCTGCTTCCCGATTGCAACAATGAATTTATTTATTCTCATTAATTAATTGTTTCTATATTCATTTGCAAGAATGGGATTACGTATTTTTATTCTTTTTTGGTATAAAGGGATTAAGTATTAATTCTTATTGTTAATCCTATTTAAAGTTGGAATGATTTTATAAATTGAATCTTCTGCTTCGGGATTGTATTGGTATTTAGAATTAGGTAAAATGCAAATTTAATTATTGGTTTTTCGTGTGAGATTGCAAGCATATAAATCATGTTAATCAGTTCCGTCGTTTGATGAATTGGTTGTTAATAATGTTTAATTCGAAAACTTCATTTTGATGATATATTTTTGTGTTATAACAGTGACTTTATGTTGGATTGTTGAATTGTAAGGGCCCGTTTGGATTGACTTGTTTTTGAGCTTGTGCAAATAAATAAGCTTTTCTGTATTATTCATAGGCTTGTCAAAGTAGTTTATGGAAAAACAGCTTATGAAGATAATTTTCGTTAGTGCAAACTTATAAATTAACTTAAAACCTTATTTATTTGCATAAGCTATTTCACATAAGCTCAAAAATAAGTCAATCCAAACGGACCCTAAGTAGTATTTAAAAAAAAATGGCGGCCTTCAAGCTGCAGCTCGTTTAGGCCGGGATTTCTGCCATATTTAGATAGGGCTGGGTAGCCAGTTTTGACAGCTCTACTCCATATCCCCTGATTTGGCCTATGTCCTGCGTGATATTAGGTTGAACATCGAAAGCAATATGGCAACGTTATGGTTGCAGATGCAGAGAGTCATAAGAAACGGGAGTGTTAATTTGATCTCCACCCGGCCGCATTTTTCATCTTACTGTTCTTCTAGATCCTACTCCAAATCAACACCCTATGTTGGTAATACTTCCTCCTCTTTCCCCTTTACTTAACACCTTTTCATCGCCTTTTTAATACTCGTCAATGGTTGGTTATGTTATGATTTGCAGTCAAGGTTGGAATACCGGAATTTCTAAATGGAATTGGAAAGGGAGTCGAATCTCATGTCGCTAAGCTCGATTCCGAAATTGGTGACTTCCAGAAGCTTCTGGTTACTCGAACCCTCAAACTCAAGAAACTTGGTATTCCTTGCAAACATGTAAGCCTTTTTCCTCTAGTCCATTTGTATGCCTTATTATTTTTTTATCGTGTCTATTTACATTATTACAATTTACAAGTGCACATGCTTATTGGTTCTTCACCCTGAATAGAGTGAGTTTTAACCTATATCACATGCACATTAAATAGAGTGAGTTTTGCATCTTTCAGATTGAGTATATTCATTTTTTCGTTTCTGTTTCTGTCTCCCTCTTTGTATTATAGACCGGTCAATGACTTAATCTTGGCCAAATTTTGCACTATTTGTGAACAGGGCAGTTTTTAGCCTCTGTATAAAATTTTGGGGTATTGGGAGTTAAAATATTTTTTGCATGTTAGCCAAAAAATAAAATAAAACTAGGCCATTCTAAATGGGATCACCTTTGGAGAAGAAGATGGAACTTATGGTGCTACTGCGAGAACATTTATAAAAGAATGTGTTAGACTTCTTATTAGAGAATAGTATAAGAGGATCGGTTAAAAATTAATTGTTAGACTTCTTATTAGAGAATTATATTGGAGAATGTGTTAGAAATTAATTGTTGTCAGTTATGAACATCTAGTCATGGGGAGTTATGTCTTTATTATGTCAGTTATGTTGTTTATTTTTAGGAATAAATAGAGAAGGGAAAGGAGAAAGTGATTATTAATGGGAGTTGTTGAGTGGTTATAGGAGGAATAGACCAAGACTCTCATATTTCTTGGATAGGAATTGCCTTGTAAAATAGACTATCTCTTTCCTTAATTTATGTGTGCATTCTGCATTCTCTATAATGGGTGTAATTTTATTTCTGTTGTAAACATATTCTTCAATCAATAAAAATCAATTTTTGCAATTAAATTGTATTTTGGTACCCGTTTCTAACAGAATGTGAGTATAAGTGTGCATGATAAAGCTGTTGGATAGGATTGTTAACTATTACTCCCTTCATCCCAAAATAACTGACCTAGTTGACTGGTTCACATATGCCAAAGCACAATTTTGACCTTTAATATCTTAAATTACCTATTCGCAAAAATTATGAAAGTTGGTATTTTGAAAATATTCAGAGACAAATTCAACATCTTATATGCTACTATTTGTCTTTATGTATTAGTAGAAAAATAATGGTCAAGGTATGTTGTGTGAATAGTGCACATAGTCTAATAAGGCCAGTCATTTTCGGACGGAGGGAGTATTAGTTTGTGTTGCACCTGTCCACCATTTTTTTTGTAAAAAGAAACTGTTTGTAGTTTAAGCCACGGTTAATTTGGTGTTCCCTTTCCCCCCTTAATTCAGCAGGCAGGGTTGTGTTATAACTAAGGAGTTACTGTAGTAAGTAATTATTATGATTGGCATTTTAACTTAAAACTGAAACTGGATGAATCTAATTTTTGTATATTTTATGACTGGCGTTTAACTTTAGAATGAGACTAGATGGATCTGATTTTTGTTAAATTTATCAAAATTTAAGGCTTGGATGTTAGGATTATTAAAGGCATGCATAGAGTCTTTAGGACTCCGTATGTTGCTTCCTTTGTCTTACAAAATAAGAAATTGTCATAGGAATTATAAAGTCATTCATGAGCTTTTTCTTGACAATTTTAGCTTTTAATAGAGTTGATCTATTATGTTTTTGAAATATATCTAGTACTTTTGAACCTGCTACTTTTAATAAAGTCATTCATGTTGCTTCCATATTTGATATGCCAGTATATAATTATATTACTAGCGTCTGCCGATAGGCATATGATCCCCATCAGTCACAATTGGGTCAGACATTGTTAGCTTGCCTTAAATACATTTTTTTTTAAAATACCATACTTAGGAGGATCTTAGATGCCAGATTATTTTATATCTTACATCTGTACATTTGTGCCTTGGATGCATGATTGCATGTGCATCATTAGCTAAATCCAAGGTCTATTGTTGACTCTAATATTAGAAGTAAAATGAAACCTGTATGGTAGTCACTTGTGATGCAACTATGGTTTTTCAATCTCAGGACTCATAGATCAGGAGTACAATGACATATCAACTTTTGGAGGATCGGGGTTTATGCAATGCTACATTGATTTTAAAGTAACTTTATTTTGATTGTGATTGGCCACATGACATACAATTAGCTAGTCCACTGGCAAACTTTTACAACTAGTTTCTGCTTTGCAGAGGAAGCTAATATTGAAACATGCACACAAGTACAGGCTTGGATTATGGAGGCCACGTGCTGAGCCGATCAAAGCATGATTAGTTTCTATGTAGTAAGTAGCCTTTCATTGTGAAATCATATTGGAAATGTTTAGCCATTGTAGAAGGACAGAGCTTGATTTTGTATGAAAGGAGGAAGTTTTTGGCTCTGAATACCTCCCATCCTTTTTGATCATGTTACTGTTTGTCATTTGCACCAGTCAAGTACACTGGGTTAATCTTAATTGTTGTTTGTGATTTCACATGTCTAATAATTTCACTGCATTTTTTGTCTTGTATCATTCTTGGCAAACGAGAATTAACTTTGGGATTAGGAGTTCGCAATAGTTCATTTATTTTGGTGTAGTTAAATCTAATGATGTGCTTCCTGCCTTTCATTCCCCTTGCTAATTATCCCATGATTGATCTGGTACACTCTTTGTTGTTCATGATTTAACTGATTGTCTACTTTGGAGAAGGTTGGTGATGATCCCTTGTTGTTTGGTCTTGTTTGTGACAAAGTAGCCTTTTTAGAGAGTATTGAAAGGGTTAAATTGCAGTCTTCCCCACTTTTCAGCTTTTTCGTATTTTGGAATAATTTAATTGTTTTATTATAAGAGAAACTATAAGGAAGATGATATATATGGATAGAAATATAATATATATGAATATATGATAACATTGTTTGATTCATGTAGTCAACTTTATTAAGTTGGATAAAGCTTGGTTGTTGTATTATAATTGTAAGATCAATAATATTTAGTTTTAATTTATATTCATCATTATTTGACTCCTATTTTCAGATTATTATTTTTTGATAAAATCTTTTTGCCGTGATAATTTGGATTCTGAAAGTGATGCTTACACTGAACCCGTAATCGGAAAGATATCTGGTATAGTATCTAGAATGGCAGATAGAACACTGAACGGCAAAAAGAATATTATAGAGAGTAGTAATATAGGGCAATCCGTGTTGAAGACTTGCAGTCAAGGTAGAAATACCTGAGTTTCTAAATAGAATTGGATATGGAGTTGAATCTCATGTTCCTAAATCTCGATTCTAAAATTGTGACTTCTAGAAGCTTGTTAGTCGAACCCTCAAACTCAAGAAAGCTTGGTATTCCTTGCAAACATGCAATCCTTTTTTCTCCTTGCCATATGCGCACAATTATTTGAGTATTACTTTTCCCACCCTATGGAATTCTCGCGCACCCTATTTTTTTCTTCAAAAATACCTCTAGTCTGGATTACATAATCCGAACTCACTTTGGAAAATAAGTTCTGGACACATTCGTGGATTTTGGCACTTAAACCAGCCTGATGGATGTTGATGCCAATGTGCAATGGATGAATTTAGATTGCATAATCCGGAAGTTTGTACACTTTCCGGATTATGTAATCCGAAATGTGTCAATCACCCCGTAGAAGGTCAACAAATGGGGTGAGAAATGTCGATTCTGGCCATAAACATTATTTTCACAACGAATAACAACATATTAAAGGAAGTTTAACATTAATAAATACCTCCTCGCCCTCAAACGTCTTCTTGGCCACGTGCACATGGTACCTCCATAGAAGGGTAGTGTCGTGTGTGCCACCGGGATAGTCATCAAGAGGCTCAAGGTCTGGCACCACGGGACGCTTCCCCCTATGCCTTCGCTGCGGCTCGCCATCCTCTCTATCCTCCTCCATTGCCTCAGGCTCCTCCTCCTCCTCCTCCTCCATTTGTTGTTGTTGCACGTCTATATCATCAAACTCTTGCTCATGCTCCGGCTGAGGCTCGACATCAGCACGACGTCCCCTGGCACCCTGACGCCGCGGAACAACACCATCCTCAACCATCCGTTGGAGACGCTCTCTCCTACGGGAAGCATGCCATGCCACCCTTACGCGCTAAGTAGAGGAGGAACCTTCTGTAACATGCACAAAACGAAATCAGCACAAATACAACACAAAACAGAAGATCAAAAATCATATTGGGTGTTTCCGGATTTTATTTTTCGGATTGCAACAATCATGTCCGGAATACGAAATCCGGATTGCTTCAGTGCAGAAGAAAAAAGAAAGGTACAATTAACTTGCATACATAGAGAAATCGAACTAACCTTCCATTTGATGTTTATCAAGGGTTGAAATGCGGTCCTTTTGAGCAAGAAAACACCAATTTTGGTTGGATTTTTGTAGTTAGGAATTTGGGATAAGAGGGAGAGAGAGAGAGTAAAAAAGTGAAACTGTAAAATGGGGGTGAACTTCATTTTATACGTCGACGTTGTCCAGATTACGTAATCCGGACAAGGTTTCGTATTTTTTCGAAATACGTTTTCTGAAGGGCTATTTTGTTAATTTTACAAGGCGCGTGAGAAGGCCACAGGGTGGGAAAAGTATACTCTAATTATTTTGTCATTGTGTTTATTTACATTAGGTTTAAGTGCAGTTTTACCGCCCTTATTTTGATTGAATTTGGATTTCCCCCCCTATTTCAAAATTAGGAATTTTACCCCCCTATTTTGAGTGATCCTGAATTTTGCCTCTCCTATTTTAAAACTCGGAAACACCCCCCCACAATCCCATTTTATCCACATAATTAATTATTTATATTAAATGTTTTTTTATTATTTATTTTTTTAAAGAAAAAATAAAACCAGAAAAATGCATAAAACTAGCATGATCTCTAAAAATAAAATAAAAAACTAGTATGAAAATGCATGAAAATAGCAAATATTTAGAGGTGCAAACTAGTTTTTTCATGTATTTTTAATTGAATTTTTTGCTTGTATTTTCATTGTTTTTCTATTGTTTTTGTTTTTTTTTCCTTTTCTTGTTTTCATTTTATTTTTTTACCGAATTAATTTTTTGTAATCGTTTCTTTATTTAGAGGTGCAAACTAGTTTTTTTCATG
>Ga0228711_1011351_pt1 | contig 11347 bp, 7 predicted proteins | sample MedpolnodulmetaG_2_FD_177996 | JGI IMG/M metagenome (GOLD analysis project Ga0228711, IMG submission 177996) | Root nodule microbial communities from Medicago polymorpha collected in Santa Monica, California, United States - brown nodules | ecosystem: Host-associated > Plants > Roots > Nodule...
ACCTACCAAAAAAAAAAAAACACTCAAACATCATATATCATATCATATATTTATAACACTCAAACATCAAATATTCATCCATCAATAAATTCATATACTCATTTGTAATCCAACATCTTTGAATCGTCACTAATTCAATATAGGATGATTCTCATAACCCTTTTGGCTATTCTTGTGACTCTATTGTTCAAAGTTACTTATGAAACAGTCTCATGTTATTTGCTCACTCCAATACGTATCAAGAAGATTATGGAGAAGCAAGGAGTGTGTGGCCCTAAACCATGTTTTCTTACAGGAAACCTCAATGACATCTCCACCTTTGTTTCAAAATCTACTTCACAAGACATGGAAACAATCAATCATGACATTGTTGGTCGTCTTTTGCCTCATTTTGTTGCTTGGTCCAGACAATATGGTATGAATAATAAATAAATATACAACAATCATGATTTTATGTGTGTATTATCTTTTGTTTTTGTTTTTGTTTTTGTTTTTGTTTAGATGATAGTTTTAAATTGCTGTTCACAATTCTTGAAATTGCCAAAATTTAAGGCTAAATGCATTTGATGTGATTGTAATTGAGTTTGTATTCTTTATTTATACATCATCATGTATTACGACCATCTATTTATCTTTTTTTATCTTTTCTACCTTAAATATAAATTTGGTTTGAAATCACCATACGGTCAATGTATATCGTAGATCATAGTTGTTTGATCAAAAATTAAACAATATGTATTCAGATTATACTAAATAATATATTGAATAAAACTATATTGATTGTTTGATCTCGATCAAATGACCATTATTTTTCGTCTACATTGACTTTGCTTCGTGCTTTGACTACATACCCAATTCAAATCCCTCTCCCTCGTCTTTATATCGCTATTTATCTCAATTTTCTATCTCCTCTCACTCTTGTTTTTTCTTGAGAGAATCTAATTTGGATCACAATTGTTGCAAACAAATTGGATTATTTGTTGGCGCTGCTTCCATATTCAATAATATTGGAGGCACAAGGAAGAGAGAAGAATAAAGGCCCACTTGGAGAGAGAGTTGGTGCAGAAGATCCAAGTCTCTCCTAAATATTAATCTTATTTATTAATTTATATATTTATCTACTACGGCCCTATATACAATTATATATTACTATTTGATGGGTTTTCTGAAAAAACCTCTGTAAACAGTCTTTGAGCTTTAAAAAAGTCTGCTCTGATCTTGACTAGCCCTCAGAATCCAACTCACATAAACTTTATATTATAATGATATTTTTTTTTACTAAAGATTACTAAGCCTCTCATTTTCCGTGAGTGCTTGTAAATATGGCCCCATAGAGAGGGAGAGAGATTGTGTGCATGTATTAAATAATGATTTCAAATTATATTATTATCAATGGAATTTTGCAGGAAAGAGATTCATATATTGGAATGGAATAGAGCCAAGGATGTGCCTCACAGAGACTGCATTGATCAAGGAGTTTCTTTCAAAGTATAGTACAATATCTGGAAAGTCATCGCAACAACAACAAGGTTCCAAGCATTTTATTGGAAAAGGCTTGTTGATGGCAAATGGTGAGGATTGGCACCACCAACGTCACCTTGTTTCCCCGGCATTCATGGGAGAAAAGCTTAAGGTATTGAAAAATCGAGGAAAATGTATTCGGTGCAGTTGGGATATCCCTGCGCTTACACAGTCATGTATTGGCGATTGTTGGATTTACATCAGACATTTCACAAAATACGTAGATTTTATTTTATTTTTGAAAATTCGATGTACCTAGTTTGAATTCAAAATTGTCCAATCTTAATCCAACATTCATTGATACGATGACCGTATGAATTTAGGGTATCCTGATTACAAGGAACCGTGAAACAAAATTGAGACTAATTAATTAGTGACAAAAACAAATTTTTCACTAGTTAAAATTGTGCTTCTAAATTGCCATTGTGATTACGCCATAAACCCTAATATTCAGGCAAAATGCGGGTGGATACTGCTACAATTACAATTTTGATGCCGCTGTAAAGACCTCTAAAACCTTTACATTGCAACCACAATTGAATTTGCGAACTATAACTTAGAACTATGGTTAAACAATAACCAATATTGGTATATCTAGTTTTTGTTTTTCACTAATGAATTTTCTTTTGAATTCCTTTGCTCGCTCTAATTGATATATATGGGTTAGTCATAAAAAAAACTTGATTGTTATTTTGAACTAATGTATATAAAAATTATATATATAGAGCTATGCTGGTCACATGGTGGAATGCACTAAGGAGATGCTTGAATCACTACAAAATTCAAGAATGGAGTGTAACAAAAATGAAGTGGAAATTGGAGAATACTTCACTAAACTCACTGCAGATATTATATCTAGAACTGAGTTTGGTACAAGCTACAAAAAGGGAAAGCAAATATTTCACCTCCTTACACAACTCCAAGGTCTTTGTGCTCAAGCAACTCGCCAACATTCCCTTCCTGGAAGCAGGTATGTATATTTGTGTGTGATTCAACATATGATGTGACATTGTAACATTGATCACATTGTTTCGGATATAGGGCTCGTTTGTTACGGATATAGGGCTCATTTGTTAAAAATTGATCACATTGTAACATTGTTTCTTCATCTTTTGATAAGTATATCGTTAAACCTAAATTGTCAAGATTGTTTCGGATATAGGGCTCGTTTGTTACAGATTATTAAAAAAATGATTCATCATCTAACGCTTAAGATTGTTTGATAGTGTAATGTATACGAACCAAGTCTATGTATTTATTTAAATTTAATTATGCATGTAGGTATTTTCCTAGTACTTATAATAGAGAGATTAAGTCATTGAAGATGGAAGTGGAGAGACTCTTGATGGAGATAATACAAAGTAGAAAGGATTGTGTGGAAATAGGTAGAAGCAATTCTTATGGGAATGATTTATTGGGAATGTTGTTAGATGAGATTCAAAAGAGTGGAAGCTTAAACCTACAATTAGTTATGGATGAATGCAAGACATTCTTCTTTGCTGGACATGAAACAACTGCACTCTTACTCACATGGACTGCTATGTTGCTGGCAAGTAATACAAGTTGGCAAGAAAAGGTCAGAAATGAGGTCAAAGAGATTTTCAATCAAGGAACACCTTCCATTGATCAATTCTCCAAGCTCAATGTGGTTAGTTCTCTCTCTCTATCTATAATTGCACACATGGTATTCTTACGAATTAACTTGGAAACATATTAGTTTTAATATAATATTTTAAAGTAAAATGTTAACGAGTGGAGCATAAAGAATTCTTCTTCCGTTCTCTTGAGTATACCAGTTTTGTTTTTGTTCCCAATAAAATAAAATCATACTTTTTAGTCCCTGTGACATTTTCCTTAAGCATTTTAGGGACTAAAATTGTTGATGGAAATTTTTGACAGGGACTAAAAGTGTTGATGGAAAATTTTATAGGGACTAAAAATGCTGATGGAAAATTTTATAGGGACTAAAAAGTATGATTTTATTTTGTAGGGACTAAAAACAAAACTGTGAATATTTATAGGGACTAAAAACTTAATTAACCCTTTTTTTTAATGGCAAAGGTTAGTGGTTAGTTGTTAGATTAATTTTTTTCCCTCCGCCTAAGTTTGAGCTCAAGGCCTCTAACTGCGTACCCATTATCTCAAACTAGTTAAGCTATCCGACCCTATTTTTTTAGTGTATTGTTGTTAATTTCTCCTATATCATTCAAGAAGTACTAATTTATTATAAAAAAAATTAGAAGATCAAAGTCTTTTGAGATTAATTTTCTCATCTCTTATAATGGGTCATTTAACAAGTTAAAGAAAAAGTAACAAGTTACATATTTTAGAGAGGAAAAACCAAAGAGTCGTTATTTTTGAAGCCAAACACATATTATTGTTGTAGATACATGTTTATAATCTTTCTTTTTTTCACATTTATAATTTGGAAGCATATTTATATTATATATAATTTTATTTTTTCTGTAAAAATAATTATTTAGATTTAAATTTTTTATTATTATTTTTTATGAAAAAAGTTTATGGTTTTCTTCAAATCACCAATAAAAATATTAAAAAAAAATACTCATCACCTAAATTTAATTTTACACTGCAGTTCCTCGGGGAAAAAACTAAGCAGACTTAAGATCTTAAGCACGAAGTCATGCCTCTAATTTTAGAAGAGACAATCAAGAAATATTATAGTTTAACTAGAATATGACTCTAGAAGCAAACAAAGTAAACAGTTGAATTTTTTTGGGTACAAAGTAAACAGTTGATTTAAATATACCATATTTGCATTCATGACTGCATGTAGTTTCAATACTATTTGAAATTGAAAGGGGTTATCATACTTTTAGAGTGTCCAAATGCTCATAAGTTGAAGATTATTTAATTCATGCTTGAATGAATTTTACAGTAAGGTTACAGCCATAAGAAGAAATTAAAATTGACACTTACACATGTCTTGTATTATTTAGATTATTACATTATATTTCCCTTCATAGACAGTTTAATTTAATTATATCAATAATTTTAAATGGATTAATGTAAAACTCAAGTGTATAAAGAATTCTTCTTCCTTTTTACACATAGTATAAAGAATTCTTAGATCACCTCTATGTGGCTCTTGGCATTTTTATTATATTTTTAGGAGAAAGAAAACCATAAAGAAAAATATATGAATGGGTCATATTCTACTCATGACATGGTTTTATGGCTACCCACTTCATACATATATTTGTTATTTTATTTCTTCAACTCATAGAGCTGAGAAGTCATAATAGAAAATTAGGGTGAATCAAAGAGTGAAGTGCTATAATGATTATTTTTAGTTGGCTAGAGATTTTTGGAAAGATTGTTAAGGAATCAGCATTACCTTATAGAATCACAACCACCAAAAAATGAGGCATCTTTTGCACATCAATTATATTATAGCAACTTATCTATATTGTAGTAGACACGTTTTTTTTATAATGGAGAAACTGTTATTGTTAATTTATTAGGAATGGAGGATTTGTTAGTAAAAGAAATTGAATTCTAAACTTCCTATATACTAATATTATTAACATGTGAGTTCCCTTCAATTTCAAGTCACTAACATCACTTGGTTGGATAGTTTTTACAACTTAGTAATATTAATACTATGTTTAATGGTAATAGAATATTTTTGGTCTTAACCCTCCGATGCTTTAGAGAAATGACGTAAGTAGAGTCTGACTAAATATTAATTTAGCAAGAGATCAAACTTAGATTCTCCATCGATTCAAACCACTTGATTTGATAGTTATAAAATGTTTTCATGTTTTGCCTTCCTATATACTAATATTATTTAGATTTCCCAACTTTTAATAGTAATAGAATTTTCTTTTTATCTTAACCCTCCGATGTTTTGGGGAAAACAGACTCTAGTAATTCTGGATTTGACCGAAATGACGTAAGTAAAGTTTGACTAAATCTTAATCTAGCAAGAGATCAAACATTGATTTCCATCGATCTGAACCACTTGATTTGATAGTTATAAAACACTTTCATGTGTTGCCTTTATATTTGATTATGAATTCTGATATAGGGTTTGGTGTTGCAGTTGCATATGGTAATCAATGAATCAATGAGACTCTATCCTCCAGCAACCTTGCTCCCTAGAATGGCTTTTCAAGACATTGTGCTAGGTGACCTTTATATTCCTAAAGGCTTATCAGTTTGGATTCCAGTGTTGGCTATTCATCATAGTGAAGAATTATGGGGTAAGGATGCAAATGAATTCAACCCACAAAGATTTGCTTCAAAATCATTCATGCCTGGTCGTTTTATACCATTTGCTTCTGGCCCAAGAAATTGTGTTGGACAATCATTTGCTATGATGGAAGCTAAGATTATATTGGCCATGTTGATCTCTAAGTTTAGCTTCACAATTTCAGAGAATTATAAACATGCACCAATCACTGTCCTCACAATTAAGCCTAAATATGGTGTTCAAATTTGTTTGAAGCCTTTAGATCCATGATATACAATTCATTTTTGGACTTTATAGTTCATTTTGTGGGGGATGTTAATTTGCTTAGCATTTTATGATATATTTTTTACTACTTTTGGTTTCTAAAATTTTGTAGTAAAAAAGTAGATGAAGCAAAGGAATGATTGTAAGGATTAGGATATATGCACATTCAAAATATATTCTAAATTAGCAAATAATGTCGATGGTTTATTTTTTGGAATTAAGTTTATCATATTTTGTTTGTCTCTAACAAAAATAAATATATTGTTTATCTTAACTATTTGAACTCGGGTTTTTTCATACAAATCACCCTTAACCGAAGTTTATTAATTAATCACTTAAGTTCAATCATTAGATAATATAAAACATAGAAGAGGATGATAACAATTACAATAAAAAATATTTTGTGTCCCCTTAGCTGTGCATGAGTATATAACTTTTGTAATTACACGTGATATCTAGATAAGCTTTATGGCCCCATAAAGAGCCTATATACCATTACTTAGGTTAAAGGATCTATATCACCACTCTAATTAATACACCATAGGATAATTACTTAATTAATTATAAAAAGGGCCCATAAATAGCCCAAATTGCACTACAACACTAGAGAACAATGATTTGATTCTAATGATGATTATCATTTGATCTTATGTCTCCATATTAAGGTGATTCAAAAAAATTGGCATCCTTTCTAAGATGAAATATGGCAACTTGTATGTAAAATGAGTAATGGTTGTAGGGTCATTGCTACTTTGTGGAGCTTATAAAGTATTTTTTTTCTCAGCCACCTTATATCAAATGCTTCCACCAGCCTAAGATACTACTCCCACTATCTTGTTTTCTCAATCTTTTATTTGAACCATCATTTAATTTTTACATGGCTTGATTTTTTTTTGGTAGGAAACCACCTTAATTAGAGTCTTTGACACTCTAATGGGTCCACAGACTATCTCCACAAGGATTTATCATTTGAATCAACTATGAGACTAATCTCCGCTCAAGTGTTAAGTCACAACTTAATGCTCTTCGTCCCTCTCCAATAATATGTTTTAAATTTAATGCAAATAAATATGGAATATGTTTTATATATAAAAAAAAGAAGATATTTACACAAATTTATGATACTCACCTAAGATAATCCCTAAGATAATATACACAAGTTGGATCATTGGAGCTGAGATCAAAGAGGCTCGAAAGAACAATTAAGAAACTGATTGTTTCTTTTTCTATCCTATGAGGTTCGCAGTTCGGATTTTAGAATTCAAACCGCATAAAAATTCCAAAAAACCTTCAAAAACACGTTGAAATATTTCGGATTTTAGAATTCGAATAGGGCGCATGAGAAACTCAAAGGGTAAAAAAAGTAATGGTCTAAAAAACTCTCTTGGTTAAATGATTATAATTAGGCCCAATAAGCAGACTTATCTTTCTTTATTTCCAAATTATGATCTTATATTTGGCCTAAAATAAGCTAGAACTGTATTCAATTTGAGCTCACTGAATAGTTGAATTATTACTCAAGAAGGATGGAATTGTGTTTTATTTCTACTTTCCATTATAAACCTAACTATTGTATGCATAACAAGGAGAATTAAGGTACTTATTAGCACTAAAAAAATAATTGGTCGGATCATGTATTGACTGCTTGGATGTGGAAAGGGCTGTATCATATGTGTTTGTGTATGTTACAAAAATGAGTGAAGCCCGTAAAAAAGAAAAATGGCTATCATTGGGTTAGTGTGAATAAAGTGAAAGTCGTTGTGGACATCTATCCTTAAACGAGGCGACAGTGTTATGAATCTCACTTCGAATAAATAATAAAGCTTGATGTGACGCTTAGTTACGAGTCTCTCCTACTTAATTAGTATTTTTTTTCATATATATATAAAAGTCGCTCCTTATTTGTATTGGACTTTTTGATAGGTATGTCTACACACTTAAGAAGAAGAAAATAAAATAAATTTGGGGGGGGTATGATTTTTAGATGATGGGGGTATAATTATAAAAGTTTTTTCTTTTGATTTGAATCCTTTCCATGAATTGGTGAGAAATCAAGCCCAATTTGGCCCAATGAAGGAGCATTACTCATTTTTTATTTTCTTGAGGAAAAGTCTCTTTCAATGTTTGAAGATTGCTTTTCTAACTTTCAATACTTCCTAAAAACATAAGTAAAAGACTAAAATACCTTTAGCAGTAGTTAACTACCGCTGACTTATAACTAAAAAACATGCCGGCAGTTAACTGCCACTGGGTTTTTTGGTCATTTACTTGTGTTACTAAGATACAATGAATGTCAATAAAGCAACTCTCTCAATGTTTAAGCTTTATGCTTAATTTTTTTTCTCCTTTGAGAATCTTATAAAATGAGGAATAGTTCAAAAAATTTAATTTTCAAACACCCCAAAACCTTCTTTTTACTTTTTCGAGTTCTAATTCTTGGAACAAGGCTTTGAATCTCTAAGTTGAGTTATACTTCAACTTAATTAGACTTAATGTAATAAAAAGTTGAAAGAAAGGAGTTTCACACATGAGCAAAATTTATAAATGTGCAGAGATCCACTTATTGCATTGCCTTCAAACTATTTATACATATTACTTCAAGTGTTAGTCCCACATCTGCTAGCAGCCAACTTCTAATTGCCATACTAACTAACAAAACATAATTTTAATTGTTTTTCTAACTTCCTAACTAACTTTCTTGCAATGTAAGTAAACTAGTAAACTAAAATATATGAATCAGCTAACTTGATTGCCTCTACCATAAGAATCATGATAGTGGTTTTTTCCTCTATTTCGAAATAGTTTTCCTTTTCCTTTGAAGTATCTCATACCGCCTCTTGTGAGTGCGCAACCTCATCTTTTTCACATTGTTCGTGTTAGCATATGCTTTAATCAAGATATCCCATGCTTCCTTAGAAGATACAACATCACCAACTCTTTCAAATTTTTCAAGATTTATGCATCGATGGATGATGAACAATCCTTGTAGTCTTTCTTCTTGGCTTCCTTGTGTGCAACTTTGTGCTTATGTTGGATTCTCTTCAAGGGGATCAACTCCGAAATTCACTAAATCTCATACATCTTGGTATCTGAACACCATCTTCATTTGCTTGCACCATTTATCATAATTCTTTCCATCTAAAATGGGAAGATTTCTTGAAAGAAATTCCATTGGACATTGAAACCATTTGATGAATCAATTCTATAGAATCAATTATATCAAAATCAATTCTCCCCACCGCAGAACCAAACACATGCTACATCAAGTGCTAGTCTTACATGGAGTGGCAATGAACTTCTAACTACCATACTAACTAACAAAACAAAATTTTAATGTTGTTCTAACTTTCAAACTAACTTGTTTGCAATGCAAGTAAACTAGTAAACTAATCGAACATGAATTAATCACTTCACAATACTAATTACATTTTTGAAGCATCTAGTGACCCATTTTAAAGTTCAGCAGGTGTAAGAAAAAATATAACCACATCTTATAGTACCCTTTCAGCACATATAAGATAAAACTAATTATAGAAATGCAAAATTGATTTCAACAAGTTTGTATGTTTTCAAGTGAAATTATATTTTTACTCTAACACATATTCTAACTTTAAATTAGAATGTGAAGTTTTTAGCTCCAAATGTGTTTTTTTCTTTGTAAAAAAAAAACTTCAATTGACTTTCATCTAAATAGTTCAAACATAAATTAATTTAAATCTAACTTGTCTTTAATCAAAGCTATAATTGATGTTCAAAAGAGTTGAGTTAGCAATAGACAATCCTATTTCTTTCCAAAACTCAATAACTTATGCAAAGAAATTCAGGAGTATCACATCACTTTATGTAGATCTCGTTCACAAAAAGGATGCACATTGGGTCAGTGCCAATAAAGTGAAAGTCGTTCTACACGTCTATCCTTAAACGAGGTGACAATGTTATGAATCTCATATTGAATGGATAGTAAAGCTTGATGTGACGCTTACATTATGGATGTCTCCTAGTTAACTAGTATTTTGGTTTGGACTATCATCATGACTTAAGTCATAAGATATAAGATAAAGTCAGAATCAAGTTGTACTTTTTTTTTATTTCAAATATATTATGGATCTCTCCTTATTTGTATTGGACTTTTGATAGGTATGTCTACACACTTAAAAAGAGGAAAAGAAAATAAATTTGGGGCTGTATGATTTTTAGATGTGGGGGTATAACTATAAAAGTTTTTTCTTTTGATATGAATCCTTTCCGTGAATCGGTGAGAAATCAAGCCCAATTTGGCCCAATAAAGGAGCATTACCTTTTGGGAATTACTTTTTCCACCCTATGTCTTTCCTCGTGCGCCCTATTTTTTTTCCATTTTTACCCCTAATCCGGATTATGTTTTCCGAAATAAATTGTTAGAATTTTGCAGATTAATCCGGAAAGGTCTTTTACCAGAATTTTAAGCTTTGAAATTCGTAAAATAAGTGCAAATAAAAATATAAACCAGAAATAAAAAGACAAAAAGATAAAAACAACTCATTTTATTAATATATGAACAATACATTACAATAATGTTGAAGCTTTTTAAGCTTATTACATAAGAACCTAAATCTATTTCTAATCTCCTAAGAGCCTAATTCTAATCTCCTAAGAACCTAACCACCGGTATGTGATGGGACATACCAGTAGGCTCCCTGTTGGAGGGCAACCAGGGGAGGAGGGAAGAGGAGGGCGAGAAGAAAAAACAATGCCCCTGAGGGAGGTAGGGGGTGCTCAAACTTATGCCAGACAAGCCAAGCTAAGAACCACACTGACCCACATGACCCCGAGATGAACCGCACTTCTTTGCAGTGCGGTTCCATCCTCATAGACCGTTCATACAAACCCTGAAAGTTTTCAACGAGACCCTTATCTATGAAAGGCTAACGATGGAAAACCATGGTTGTAGAAGGAGGAAGAGAGGGTGGGAGAGGATGGTGTGAGAAATGGTGGGGGTTTGGAAGGTTATTTATAGGGAGGGTGGGTCAAAAAACGGTTGGGAGGTCATAAATGCAGTCAAAAAACGTGGTAAAACACTTTTTTTTTACTTGACCACCGACAAAACATGTGGTGCAAACCACCGGCCATGACACTGATGCAGTCCGGAAAATACAATCCGGATTAATACGATACTGGTGAACGAGGGAAAAGTTGGCACTTGTTGTAGGGTTAAGGAAGTTCGGGAATGTATAATCCGGAAAGCTTCAGCATTGGATTCTTTTGTGTGGAGCCATTAATGTAGGTTTGGACGGTTACAACCACTAACACGTTTTCATTGACTGTAGTAATGACCTAGGACTTGTTTTAGGCTATAAATAGGCTTCC
>Ga0228711_1011352_pt1 | contig 11347 bp, 4 predicted proteins | sample MedpolnodulmetaG_2_FD_177996 | JGI IMG/M metagenome (GOLD analysis project Ga0228711, IMG submission 177996) | Root nodule microbial communities from Medicago polymorpha collected in Santa Monica, California, United States - brown nodules | ecosystem: Host-associated > Plants > Roots > Nodule...
CTCCTCTTCTTGTGGTTTTTCTCACCTTCAACGCAGGGGTATTTTGGTCAGTTTAACTGGGTGAGAGCGAAATGTGTTTGGAGGAGAGCAGAAGTCGTTTTCATATCCTACTCAGGAAGAAGGCCCAAACCTATTCACATACACTTTTGGAATTATTACGCCCCTAACCCTTCTGAAACCAATAAAATAAAAAGAGTGACGAGTCTGCTAGTGCACGACTTTATCACATAGTTATAAGTATCGATCTCACATATATTATTTGATGAGTATGAAATGTATTTTTCTAAGTTTTTTAGTTAGAAAAAAATTAAATATTTGATAGTGTAATGATTTTGATATTTAGAAAATACTCTCTCCAGTCTCAAATATAAGAAAAGATTCCTTCTTTAGGTTCATTGAGTAGTTAATGTATTTGGTCTACATTGTAAAGCAGATACATTAATTATTCAATGAACCTAAAAAAAGAATATTTTCTTATATTTGAGATCGGAGGGAGTATATGATAAAAGGAACTTCTTGGAACTATGGATTCATCGCAATAGGTACATGTAAAGTTGTAAGCATTCTAAAACGTTTGGATAAGATGATATTGATTTTCTTTAGTTTGATCTTATATATATATGTAAAATTTGAAGATTTCTGCTCTTTACCCAGCAAGTTTCGCCCGCGCCCAGCTGAAATACCCAAACTACTCATGCGTTAGTTAGTTAACTAACTCAAGTGTAAAACATTGCGCCAATTAAGTTATGCTGCGTGACTTAAGTCACGCATAGTAACTTAACTCACTTTTTTTTAATTTATTTACTATATTCAAATTATTTTATTTACTTTATTCTAATTTATTTTTTCACTTTATTCTAATTTACTTATTTTCTAATTTATTTTTCACTTTATTCTAATTTATTTATTTTGCTAAATTATTTGTTCATTTTATTCTAATTTATTTACTTTATTAAAATTAATTTATTTACGTACTTACTTTATTCTAATTTATTTATGAACTTAAATTAAATATTGATTCGATTTTAGTCATTAAATAAATACAAATATAAATAAAAGAAAATGAACTAAATTAATATTCATTCATTAAATACTGAATTAGAAAATAAAAGCAAATATAAATAACAAGGAATGAACAAAATTGAGGCATATAACAATATCTCATTTTATTAATAATTCATACAATAATTTATTCAAATTCACTAAATCTACATATTTTCTCCTTCTTGGGGTAAAAAGCGACCAATCCTCTTGGGGTAAAATAGTGAGCAACCTTCTTAGGGAAAATACAACATCAACCCTTGGGCTAAATTTAAATCTGGTTTTTTTTTACCCCAAGAAATTCTTTTTACCCACGGTAAAAAGTTTCTGGGGTTAAAAAAAGCAGATTTAAACTTATCCCAAGGGTCGATCACTTCCCCAAGTCGTCTACTCACTATTTTTTCCCGAAGAAGTTTAATCACTTTTGCCCCCAAAGAGACTATTGACAAAAAAAAAACGAGAGAAATAGAGGGAGAGAGTGAGGAGGGAGGGAAAGTGATATGGTGTGAGGAAATATGGAAGTATGGAGGGGTATTTATAGGTAGGAATGATAGTATAGGTTATAACAAACATAAACGTGGTCAAAAAACGTGTAAAATTTGGTTAAAAAACGTGTGGATTGAATGTTGAAAAACTGATCACCGTCCAAAAAAACGTGTGTTCTTCAGTTCTGACCACCGGCCAACGTGCGTGAGTTAACTTGTGCACATGTCAGTGGTGCGTGACTTAAGTCACACAGAGCTTATAAAGTATGTGAGTTAAGTCACGCAGCGTGACTTAACTCACGCAGAGGTACAACAGAAAAACATGCTAGGCGCGAGCAAAAATTGCATGGGGGAGAGCAGAAATCAAATTTGAACTCTAATAATACAACAAAACTAAAACTCTCAATGTAGAATATATATGTGGTCTGTGTATCCAACTCAACTTGTAGGGGTGGGAATAGTCTAGGCCGAGCTAGGCTTTGCAAGACCTGAGTCTGCCCTGCCATATTTTTTGAAGGTCTAAGTCTGGCTTGCGGCCTGTTATAGGCTTACTTTTTTGGCCTGAGTCTGACCTTCTGAAAGCCTGATACAGCCTGCTAGCCTGTTTAAAAGCCTATTTTCTATGAATATCTTTTAATAAGCAATGTGGTCTAAAGTTAAATAGACTAGAAAACTAATATATCAATTAGATTAAACTCTATTTTGATAATCAAGATAAGTTTTTAGTGAATTTGACTATATATTGTATCATAATGCAATTCTAGTTTATAATACTACATTTAAATATGTAAAAAAAACTAATGTATACTAATAAGCTTAAATTACTGAAAAAGTTAACAATAGTAATGTATACTAATAAGCTTAAATTACTAATAAATGTTGTAATGATAATGTAAATGAGACAAATAATTTGAGATAAAGAAAAATAGTAAAGAAGACATCTATTGTAAATCAGAAGGAGTATATGCGTATACTTAAAGGAATGTAACTTCATGATCTATTTTCTATTTTACATAAATCTCTAAAATAACACGTTTGAACAACTAAGGGTTTGCTGCATATCAATCAACTCCAAAGTTTAGTAGAAGGAATGATCTTCCATCTTCTAGCTAAACGAGGGAAGAATAAGAGTGAGCGATAGTGCAGTAGAAAACATATTTTGAAGTTAGAGAAAAATAAGAATGAGTAGCGTATGAGAGATAACTAGCTCAATTTGATTGAACTAATAGATAAGGTGTTGGAGGTCCTTAAACCCCTACGAAGGAGTTTTTTTTAATTTTTTTTATGAACACTCTATTTTTCAACAATGTCTCTCATGTGGATTACATTGATATGTGTTTCACTATTTTCTGCGGTGCCTATTTCTAAAGTGCGAGAGCAATATTTATTTACTCAATAAGAACAAATTAGGGTGAACGTTGAGAATTGAGTGTTTTTAACACTCCTCTTGTGAAGTAGTATTAGAAGATTCGGAGTTTGATCACACAAATAACAAACTTCTCCCCCAAACCAAAGTTAACAACTAATCTACTACTAATATAGAAAAACAAATTAATTTGTTATCAGACATGGATCCACTCACATGATATTGGGGCAATTGCCCTCATTAATGTTTAAATTATATACGGATTCACTCACATGATATTGGGGCAATTTCCATCATTAATGTTTATATTATATATGTTTGAAGTATTTGATATTTTAATTATTGCCTCCTTTTAAAATTATAGATTGCCTTCATGAAGTGGAAAATTTATACATAAGAGGAGTTTCTCTTATAAATTTGACACAATCAAAGGTATAAATACATTTGAGATGAAATTTCAAATGATTTTTCACATACATATAGAGATATTTTTGATAGTATTGAAAATGAGCAAAATTCTACGATACTTTTTAAATATAATAATGTAATGTTTATAATCTCAAGTATTTTACTCAATAATAATGATGTTATTATTTTATCACTCATACATCGCTAAAAATTTGTATAAATATTTATTATTACACGTGCCCGTCTTTCCGCTCTTTTTGTTGTGCTAACGTTTGAAAATTATGAACGGTGTTTTTTTTATAAAATTCTGATTTTGATTAAAACTAAAAAAATATAAATATTTGTTGCTTTCAAGTTATAAAAAATCAAACTAACCATGATTATCTATTTCAACGACACCAATAATAATACAATATAACAAACAAAATATAATCTAAATTCTTTTTTTAATGACACCAACAACAATTTTATTATAGAAAAAGTTGTTTAAGGGTATAATTGGAATGATGAAAAAGTAAGCATAAATATACTCATCTAGTTTGTTACACTTTTTAAATGATAAAGGAAAAAAACAAAAAATATATATTCATATCGTTTTTGTTACATTTGTTTTAATATTTAAATTTATTCTTATCTATTTGTTACATGTATTGTATTGAGAATTTGAGGTATTTTTAAAAAGAAAAATCAAACCCAAAAGTGCTGAAAGAAGTATTTTCTCTATATATAATATAGATATAAAATCTTGCCTCCATATATAAAAATTTCTCGATCAGTCACCATATGTTATTACATTTTTATTTTTCATTCAAATAATTAAAATCAGTTATCACTAGAGGCAATTTAATTTGTTTGAGATTTTACGTTTTTTTTTTTTACTAATTTATTTTTTAGTAATAACGTTTTTAACATATTCACTAGAGGCAATTGAAAAGAAAGGACCATAAGAGAAGAATTTTAAAAAGAAGAGAATTGATTCCACATCTCACTATTCTCCTTCATCTTCTTATAACCACTTACAAAAGAAGCTTGAATCCGTTATGCATGACCGGATCCGGATGCTTGCCCTCCACTTTATTTTTATTAGTGTGTGTCTGTTTTTGTTTTTTTTTTTGACAACATTAGTGTGTGTCTGTTGTTATTCCGTTTTTATTGTAAACAAAAATGATAAAAAACAAAAATGATAAAATAGTAAAAATAATTAAGTGAAGAGTAAACTTCTAAAAATTTTATACAAAATAAATAATATTCTTTTATATAAGATCAAAATAAGGTTTTATTTATATCGTACAATATCGTTTTTATTGTTGTGGATTGTTCTTAATTTAATGAAGTTTAACTAATTATTTAATTGATGATAAATTAATATTATAAAACTAAAAAAATAGTTGAAATGAATTTAAAAGTGGAACAGCAAATATCCAGTCCAAAAAAATGTATTTCCATTCAAATGTTGTTTTAAATTATTATTATAAATTCAGGATCCATGTGAGATTTGTTTTGGTAAGGAGATTTAATATATTTGCATGCAGTCACACTTAGAAAACCTCATACATCTAGTCACAAGATTACAGTACTTGTTATAGATTACACGTGGACAATACGTGGTCCGATTATTCACACATGCAGAAGACCCAGCTTTAATTTGTATTCTAGCATTACCATGTCATAAATATGCATGGGACTTCACTTTAATTTGAACCAGTAAGTCATCATTGCCAATAACAATAAATGTTAGGAGCATCTCAGATATAAAGAAGTTGACTCTATTGCGTTCAACTCTGGTTGTTGATATATGATTTTTTTTTGTGTAATCTGTAAATCCTTTTTAAATGTTTGTTGGGCTTGTAACAAGGAAGAGTTTCTTATATCTAATATTGGTGAATATTTAGAATCTAATTCATTTAAACTTTAGTGCTTAGAAAACACCCATTTTACAAAAAAAACACCCATCTTAAAATGTAATTTATTTCACTACGGCTATAAACAGCTTATTGGTTCAATTTGATCACCCACATTAATTTGGTGATTTAATTAATTACTTATATTAGGTGTTTTATTTAAATATTACATGATTATTCAAAAAATGATTAAAAATGTTGATTTTAATGATAAGATTGTATAATTTACTAAAACATCTTAATAACAAGGGTCATGTTAACTTGTGTCTTAAGGGATAGACTTTCACAAGTTAACTTTTTCTTGTTAATAAATGTTATAAATGATTGAAATGCAAATAAATAAAAATAGGCTAGTGAAAAAAAATGATAAATGTTGTATTGATATTATAAAAGTGACAACTAATTTAAAACAAAGAAAATTAGAAAAGATGACACCTAATTTAAGAGGGACAACGCATGTTAATTACTCTTTCCTATTTTATAGGATTATCTTATACGAAATTAGGATATTAAAAAAAATTGTTGAAGTAAACAAATAGTATATTTTAATTTTGGAATATTGAAAATGTATTTGACTCTTACTTTTTCTCAACTATTTCCCTCTATTATCTTTTCTTCACAACCAAACAGACCATGATTCTTCAAGAGACACGTGACAATACTTGTTCACCATCTTCGGACTATTGTCGGAGGATTATGAACACATGGAGAGAGTGGTTTAACAAAGATTTTAACCTTTTATTTTACATTTTCCTTTTCACTGAGTTTTTTCAATCGTGGAAAGATATTCTGTTATGATGAAATTTGGGGAGTGGGCATGGGAAAAATTTCAAAAGTCTTTAACTAGGAAGATGGTAGCAATTTGGAATTTTAAACCAGTTGTAATGATAATGCATATGTTTATATTGTTAATATATTTTATGTTTGAATGAGGTGAACCATAACACTCTGTTGTTAAAAAAATTTGGATTTTTTGTTTGAATGCAGGTAGAAGAAAAAAAAAATTCACAAATTAATTTTTTCCCAATATTTTTTATTTGGCTTAATAGCAGTTTTAGCTCCCTAACTTTTTCAAAGTTGCGATTCTGGCCCTCTAAAAAAAATCTACAAAACCGCCCCTAAGTTTTGCACTTGGGGCAGTTTTGGCTCCCAAGTTGATGTGGCACCCTAAGTGAGGTGCCACATGTTATTTTTATTTATTTATTTTTTTTGCCTTATAGGGGCCAAAACTGCTACAGTTGCAAAACTTAGGAGGCGGTTTTGTAGTTTTTTTTAAGACGTCAAAATCGCAACTTTGTGAAAGTTAGAGGGCAAAAACTGCTATTAAGCTTTTTTTTTATTTATAAATTGTGAGATGTTGATTTGTGTTTATATAAATTCATTAAGTTTAACACCAATATTCATGGATTCAGATAAATAATAAGTCTTGCTACATATTCATGCATTCAGATAGCTAAGCTTTGCTACAAATAGATAAAAGTATGATGTTCGTTTTAATTTGGGTATTGGCTTGTTTCAGGTTGTTAGATAAAGTGAAATATATGTTTTTAGTCGGATTGAAAGTTAAAAAGGCTACTTTTAGGTTTGACATAGATAGGTGGTGTTCGAGCCCTTTACAATGTTTGGGCAATCGCTTAATGGTTTGTTTTGGTTGTTTGACCGACTCTTTGTACTTTCAGTAACTCTTTTGGCACACCTTGTGCCAGAGGAGTTGCTTTTTGTGGTTAATATATATCCCATTTTTTATTGTTAAAAAAAAAAGAGTGTGTAACCAAGAATGAGGAATACTAAGGAGTGTCCTTGTGGCATTTGTTAAAGTTTTAAAATAGGTAAATTTGCATTAAAAAGTAGTGTAATTATTGTTAAGACAAAAATAAAACTTTGTATTTTTAAGACGAAGTTTCTATTAATAAATTTTTTAACTGATGTTCTCAGGACACTCGTTAGCAAGTCCATTTAAGATTTATAGAAAAAATATACTTAGAAATAACTTATAAATCATTTGAAAGACAAAATCAGTAAAAGAACCACGATTTGACCCTACAGTTTAGCCAAACAGTGATTTTTATTTCATTCATAATTTATTCATGATTTCCATACACATAATTAAAAACAAAGCCTAAGGGACTTTGTCACATCACATGCATGGTTACATAGTTAATTAACTACATGATGGATAGCAGAAGTCAGTGATATCATAGCAACGACACTGTGGAGGAAAAGACCTTGTGCAAAGGCAACTTTTGCAAGCTGAGTGACATTTTTCTCTAACATCAGTACACTGACACTGAGGTGGGATTGATCTTGTGCAAGGGCAGAAATCACAGCATGCTGTTGTTGTGGATTTGGAATTAGCTTCACCATTGGAGAGCAGTTGAGTGATGAAGGATGCCCGATCGAAACGAGCATCAACCACAGTTGAAGTGAAGCCCAAAAGGAAAACCAATAAAGCTAACTTCATCATCATTGCCTTCTTGTTCATCATCAACACCATTATCACTATCTTTTTCTCACTTTCTCTATCTCTTACTCCTATGCATGTATGTACCTTTTAAGCTAGCTATACATGGGTCTATTTATATACAACACTTATCTTTAGACACCATTTATTTTTTGAAAAATACTAATAAGTGTCATAAGGGCATTGTTTAAACATCTAAAAGTAGCAATTTTTACATTGAAAATTGTACGGTTATGATTCTAACAAGTGTTTGACTTATATTTTCAAGACATAATTTCTTTTTGTGGGTTCATTAAACAATGTCATTAGGACACTTGTTACGATGACATTTTTTTTACATCTAATTCAACACTACATTTTATCTATATGATCTTTTTCTTTCTATTGCATCATCAATCTATCATATTTATCGTATCATGAACTTTTTCTCTTTATTTAAAGGTGTATATACCCTAATGAGTGTACACAAACAATTTTCCATTTGCATAAGTGTTATTCTAAATAAAAATGTTAACCATTGCCTCAACAAAACAAACATAGTAAGAATTTTTTGAAACTTATGTAATCAAATACTTAAAAGTATAGAAAATGTTGTTTTTAATACAAAAAAATTTTATTTTATTTTATTTCCATTTGCATAGGTACTATTCCAAAATATATGACTCCCTTAAAATAAATAAACTTACATGTGCAGGCTATTGCACTTGAAAAAAAAATTATATAGCATGATCCGCGTGTCTTGTGTAATACTAATATACAGCAGAAACTCTTTAAATTAATACTCGGTAAATTAATAAACTCTCTAAAATAATAAATTTGTCCGGTCCCGACTTGGACCAATGTAAAAAATTGACAAACTCGATAAAATAATAAGATAATAATTTTTCGGGAGATCCCTTTATAATTTTCGGTCCCAAGAAAATCATAAATTAATAATTCATAGAAACTGAAAAAAAATATATTACACTCTATTGAAATATGATTCAATAGTTGAAACACCCGAAAACAACCTAACTTGAAACACCCGAAAATGAAAACACAAAAAATCAACCACAAGCCAATCATGAAACAACCTAAAATCGGCAAGAGCTAGCGACGACAGAGATGAACCTCGATCGGAGGGCAGCACAAGCGGACAACGAAAAAAAAAAAGAACCCTGAATAAAAAAACAACGCACAAGCTCCTCATCATCATCACTACAACCACCACGTAAAAAAGGTATAGCAGCGCAGCTTGTTGACCGCTTGCCTTCTATTCAAGTATAAATAATGATTTTTTTTTAATTTCAATTACTCAAAATATAACACCACCCAACACAAAACAAAAGCGTCCATATAAAAAAAACCACAAAACCCGCTCACTCCCAAAGAAGGTTGCGGCTCCGCAAAACAATAATCACCCAAGAACAAAAATTGAGCATCAAGACAAATCCACTCCCAACAGCATTTATCCCTAATAAAACATCAAAAAGTTGTGCACAAGACACAAAATCCACAAAAAATAACCAGGTCCACAAGCAAACATACCCCAAACAAAACAACCAACTCTAAAAACTTTATCGCTTCAAGTAATCCCTCGAAACACGAACATCAAACCACAGAGGAGGACCAACCATCACTATTGAGAAACTTGTTGCAAACCAACTGAACAATAACCACTCAACTTGAATCTCATCTCCGAATTTAGTATCACTAACCGTGGAGACCAACTTAAACACCATCGGTCGCCATTACGGGTAAGACAAAACAAAGAGTTTATAGCAAATAAGTTTGTTTGACTAAAAAACCTCTGTTTGATGATGTCTTTTTATCACGAGCTTATAGTTTATTTCACGAGTTTATAAGCTATTTTTCAGACGCTATTCCAAATAGCATTTGAGCTTATAGCTTATCATCTTTTATCTCATTTTTACCCTTATCACTTTAACTAAAATCCATTTTTACCCATTGTAATAAATAGCTATGTTTAAAAAACACATGTTATGTACTTATGTTTAATTAAATTTCAGATTTCATTGGCCAATAATAAATTGTAAAAACAAAATGACTGATAATAAAATTACATGCTCATGTTATTTTTTGGTTACAAAATATAGACCTGCTTTTACATAACATTTCCCTTTAAAAAAATGTTACGTTTTACTTAAAAAAATTACGTTACGTTTTAAAAAAAATTGTTGTCACAATTAACTTTTTTTAAGAGGGTCACAAGTAACTTTTGTTTAATTTTTTTTGAAAATTTTGCTCGATTTTTTATATAAAGTATAAAAACTAAAAGAAAATAAATTTTAAATAAAACATTAGCAAATTTATGAATTTACAAACAATATATGAAAGACATATTAAATTAATATATTTAAATTATTAAATTATAATATTTTTAATACCAATTGATTTAAATTTTATTATGGATTAAGAATACCCTTTTATGTCACTTTACATTTATCAGCTAGTTGAATTGCTAATTTTACCAAACACTTCAACTAACTTTTCAGGTATAAGTCATCAGCTATCTGTTATCAGCTATAAGCTATCAGCTAGTTTATCAGCTATCCGCTATTTTTACCAAGCAGAGCCAACAAGTTTGTTTGGTAAGACAAAAAAAGAGCTTATAACGAATAGCTTACAAGCTCGTTTGACCAAAAAAGCTCTGTTTGGTAATCTCTTTTCACCACGAGCTTATAGCTTATTTCACGAGTTAGACGCTATTCCAAATGGCGTTTGAGCATGTAGCTTATCATCTTTTATCTCATTTTTACCCTTATCACTTTAACTAAAATCCATTTTTACCCTTTGTAATAAATAGCTATGTTTAAAAAAAACATGTTATGTACTTATGTTTAATTAAATTTCAGATTTCATTGCCCGATAATAAATTGTAAAATAAAAAAAGGCTGATAATAAAATTACATGCTCCCGTTAGTTTTTGGTTACAAAATATAGACTTGCTTTTACATAACATTGCCCTTTAAAAAAATGTTACTTTTTACTTAAAAAAATCACGTTACGTTTTAAAAAAAATTGTTGTCACAATTAACTTTTTTTAAGAGGGTCACAAGTAACTTTTGTTTGATTGTTTTTGAAAATTTTGCTCCATTTTTTATATAAAGTATAAAAGCTAAAAGAAAATAAATTTTAAATAAAACATTAGCAAATTTATGAATTTACAAACAATATATGAAAGACATATTAAATTAATATATTTAAATTATTAAATTATAAATATTTTAAATACCAATTGAATTAAATTTTATTATGGATTAAGAATACCCTTTTATGTCACTTTACATTTATCAGCCAGTTGAATTGCTAATTTTACCAAACACTTTAACTAGCTTTTCAGGTATAAGTCATCAACTATAAGCTATCAGTTAGCTTATCAGCTATCCGCTATTTTTACCAAACAGAGCCAACGAGTTTGTTTGGTAAGACAAAAAAAGAGCTTATAGCGAATAGCTTACAAGCTCGTATGACCAAAAAAGCTCTGTTTGGTAATGTCTTTTCACCACGAGCTTATAGCTTATTTCATGAGTTTATAAGCTATTTTTCAGACGCTATTCCAAGTGGCGTTTGAGCTTGTAGCTTATCATCTTTTATCTCATTTTTACCCTTATCACTTTAACTAAAATCCATTTTTACCCTTTGTAATAAATAGCTATGTTTAAAAAAAACATGTTATGTACTT
>Ga0228711_1011353_pt1 | contig 11346 bp, 9 predicted proteins | sample MedpolnodulmetaG_2_FD_177996 | JGI IMG/M metagenome (GOLD analysis project Ga0228711, IMG submission 177996) | Root nodule microbial communities from Medicago polymorpha collected in Santa Monica, California, United States - brown nodules | ecosystem: Host-associated > Plants > Roots > Nodule...
TCATGAATGTTTTAATGTGAATTGTGTTGATTTGTTGCATAATGATGATATATATGATGGAACGTTGATGATTGTGTATGTTTGTTGTGTATTATAAGTGAATTGAGAGAGTTTGGGATTAGAATTCTTGTTGGTAAATAAGAATGATGATAAAAACTAGTGAATTGTGTATGAATTAGTGATAAGATGAAGTGTTAGGTATTTTTTAATGTTGGTTAATTTATGAGTGAAGTATAGAAACAAATTTATGGAATTTCGGAGTCAAAATGAAGTTTTTGGGTGAAAAATGTCACTTTTCCCGAGAGCTGCACAGTGACAGCATCTCCTGTTTCATGTTCTTGCGTCTTTTTCACATGTTTCTGTTTGGAACTGGGTTTTGGTGTAAACACAAAAGTTGTAGATAAGGATGTTAGATTTCCAATGGCGTTGGTTTGACTTCAAAATTGTTTTTAGAATTTAAGTTATCGTCAAATTACTACACGTAGGTCACAGTGAAGTTTCAGCCTCTGTACCCGAATTTGAAATAAAAACTAGTATTGATTGGTACAGAATTGGCCTTCGGTGTAAACACAAAAGTTGTAGATAAGGATTTTAGCTTTCTAATGGCTTTGGTTTGACACAAAAACTCTTTGTGAATAATTTTATATGAATTTATGAAGTCGTATGATGAATTAAGATGTTGTTATGTAGAGTCCTTGTCGTCGTGTCAAGGTCATATGAGTTGTAAGAAGTTGCCTAAGTTGATTAAGTTACTGGTTGTTGTGGCATTTTACAGAGTCCACATATGCATTTAAGTTGGGGGCTTGATGCTCTGAGAGTCTATGCTCTAAATGTTGGGGGCTTGATGCCCTGTGAGCTTATGCTCAAACCCATTGGGGGCTTGATGCCCTGTGAGCCTATGCTCAATTTGTTGGGGGCTTGATGCCCTGATTGGTACCACATGCATGCTGCATAGTTAAGTTGTCTAAGTTGTTTAAGTTGGAGTCGTGTTGTCTAAGTTGTCGAAGCATTGTCGTGTTGTCGAATTGTGATAAATGTAATGAGATGCATTGAAAGTTGTGTAGTTAAAATGATGGAATACTATGTTGTTGTTTGTGATGTTTTAAGTTGTTAATTTATGTCGATGAATTATATGCTTATTATTATTGAATATGTATCTCACCCCTTCTGTTGAAATTGCCGCCTTGTGGGCAAGTGCAGATATTCAGGACTAGCTGCAGTTGTGAGTCGACTCCCTCATGGTCTTTTAGGATGCTCTGATACGTAACGGGGAGGGTTTTATTGTCGCGTTGTCCTTGTTACGTATTTTTCTTGAGATTTCATGTTGAAATAATTTAGTTGGATTTTGTATTAATGTTGAACACGTTGAGACCTTAGAGTCATATTTTGGTTGAAAAGATTTATGAATATTATTTCCGCTGCGAGATTATTAAAAATGTTATTAGTTGATGTTTACTTTATTAATAGAAAATTTTACTCTATTATATAAGTATTTTACGAAGTGTAGCATTCCGTATACGTTGTAATACTCTGATTTACATTGTTGGGAATACGGGGTGTTACAATATGAAAACCTGGTAAAGTACTTATGGGTAAGGGCTGAGATTTACGACAAACATGCAGCAAAGGCTGAAGAAGATCACATGGTATTGCTAAACCCTGAACTAAAAGGAAAGTCAAGTGCTGAAATGGGTCTAAAGAAATTTAAAAGGACTGAGATTCATTCAAATGTAATGGGAATTCCAATCACCATTACCGAAGAAGTGATTGGGAAAGCATGTAGAAGAAATGTTGAGAGAGCATTTCAATGGAAACTCAACAAGAAGACCAGTGATTGGATACAAGTGGTAAGACAATCGCTTTTCAAAGGCAAGAAGGATGGAAAGTACAGTGACATGGAAAAAGAACACAAGGTTCTTCAGAAGCTGATGCAAGAATGTTTTCTACCCAAAGGAGGAGGTGTAGATCAGCCTTCTTTAGAACACAAAGTGTTTTTACATTTCTTGATTACGTTTGAGAAAGTAAATCTACCCAGATACTTATTCCATCACATGCTATGGGCACTGGAACAAAGCCAACAAAAGAATAGAACATTTGTGCCATATGGAAGATTGCTTTCTAAGATTTTCCATCAAGGAGGAATGCTGAAGGTCCTTAAGTTGTCAAAAGTTGTTGATGATAACCAGCTAGGAACTGTGGTTGGAAAGTACATAAATGGCTCAACTATGTACAACATGCGTCTGGTGAAGACTGTTATCAAAATGGATACTGACTTGCAGGAATCAAATATCCGATCAAATCTGATGGATAATTTTCCTCCCATTTGCAAGCAAGATCCTCCAAATGTTAGAGCTCATTATATGTATGAGCACTGGAAGGCTACTGGGGAAACTATCAAGTATAGTGACATCCCAGACACCATGTATGGTGGCTCTCTACTAGTTGCTTCCAAGAAAAGGAAAGCCAAGAATAGTGCATCTTCAGCAGCTATTGAGGAAGAAGCTTCTGAACCAGAACAGAAGAAGGCTAAGAAAACTAAAGATGCTCCTCAAGAACAGTTGGTTGGTTCTGATATGCCAACCATTCAAGAAGAAGTTCAGGACCTAGAACCTGCTAGAAAACTGAACAAGAGGACAAGGAGTGACAAATCTGTTGGTACCTCACAGCCTCTACTTCCTCAATCATCCATTCCTAAGAAAGAAAGGAAGAAAGCTGTCAGGAAACTGAAGGAAGCAAGCCTTGAAGAAGAAGAAGAAGTTGCAACTGGGTTGGTAACCAGAGAGATTAGAAGGAAGAGAGCTGCAGAAGAAGCTGCCTTACAAAAAGCTCTTGAAATTGCTCGAGGAATCGAAGTTCCCGCTGAAGTTTTGCTAAAGGAATCATCAGTTGAAGATGCTCATAAGGTGATTGAGCTAACAGAGAATCTTCAACAACTGGTAAGGGCTGGTGATTTGTTGGATGCTGCTGAAGAAGAAGTTCAGAGGAAGGAAGCTGCCTGTTCAGAAGCTGATGCTTCAGAAGCAACATGAGGTAATATTGATTCACACAACTTCTCTAATACAATAGAAATAGAATCTAGTTCAACCTCAGTGTCAACCTCTTCAGGTATAGACAATATTCCTTTGAGTAGAGTCTATGTAAACTTACATAAAAACTTGTCCCCATCACCATCCACCAAACACCAGAAAAAGCCTGATGATGATGCATATGTGCCTATGTATCCATCTGTTCTTGAAAGAATAGGTGAGATATCACAAATGAGACTGGATGTTTGTGCAAGACTACCTACTGATCATCCCTTTCAACCTCTAGTGATTGAACCACTTCAATCTATTCCTGTTGATGCAAAGGTTGTAGGTGAACCAGCAGTGCATGAGTCTGCAAATCATGAAGAATCATCACTATCTCATCCCAAACCAACTACCCAAACTTCTAATCCATCTGTTTTGGTTGAACTGGTTAATCACTATTCAGGTGAATTACTAGGATTTGAGCCCAACCTAGAAAGAGCCTCTGAAGCAGCTTCTGATGAAGTTACTTTAGAAAGCCCCCAACAACAAGAACCTAACTCAGAAATTGCCACAAACACTTGCACTGAACATATTCTTATTCTTGAACCCATAAGTGTAGCCCAAGCTTCAACTGAGACTACACTTAACCCTGCTGAACCTGAACAAATAATCATAGAACATGTTGTGAATGAGGCCCCCACCCAAATTGGATCAACTTTAGCCTAATCCTCACCATTTGTTTTAGAACATGTCAATGATTCACCATTTGTTCTTAATCTAACCATTGCTATTGAAGCCAACACTTCAACCATCATACCTACTGAACCTACCCAACTTGCTGACAACTTATCCACAGACTTACCTTCATCTTCCACTCAAAATTGTCCACTTGACCAAACCACAAATGTCTCATTCCCTTCTACCCTTTTACTAGATTCTACTATATTTCAAGAGGTGTGTGAGAAAATTTTTAAGGATCTGAACAAGTTGGTGAAAAACAGAAACAACCTTGTCCATGCAAATGATTATGTAGATGAATGGACAAGACTGATAATCAGAGTAGACTATGTCATGTGTGAGCTTCAGAAGACCTCCTTGGAAGCACATGATAAAGTTGTGAAATCATTAATGAGAGGTTTTCTGAAGTTGTCAAGAATATGGAGCATATAGAAGTCAACAGGAAGAAGGAGAAACACAAACTTTACATATCAGACACTCTTATCTTCTTGGATGCTTCTGGAATTATATCTTCAGGTGTTAATTCTAAGCATCTGGATTTCCACTGGTTAACCAAGCTAAAAGTCCAAACAGATTCCCCAATACTTGAAAAGTTGAAGAATGATTTTGAGCTCGAGAAAAAGAACAAGAGCTTGAATAAGGAACTCCTAGTGCAAAGGTTGCTACTAGTTGAGTATAAAAGGCAAACAGAAGCTCAGCTGGAAGAAGCAAGATTGAGAGAAGCCAATCGTATCAGAAGCAACAGTGAATTTAGAGAAGAGATGAAGAAGCAATTAGAGACTACAAACAGCTTAATCAGAGATCTGATGGAAATGATCCAAAAACAAGCTAAGCCTTATTTGCACACCATTTAGCTTGTTTATTTCCTTTGTTTGTACTTCTGAATATTTTCTGCTTCTGAACATGTCTATGCTTCTGAACTAACTTTCTGTGCTTCTGAACTCTTTTTGAATCTGCCTTATTTTCATTAATTTTCTCACAATATATTCTCATCTCTTTTTTGTCTTTATTTTAATTTTTTTTGTTAATGATAAAAGGGGGAGTAGATGTATAGTATTTATAGGCTATGGGCCCCATTAATTTAATCCTAAACAAGTTAAATTAATAGGACATTGTTCTTATCTCTTAGTCTATTTTATTGTGAGATTATTCTGAGTGTTATTACGTTGTAATGGTAAATTTAATCAACATGGATAGAACTCAGGGGAAGCTTACAAACCTCACCTTAAAGTACTATTAGAGTCAGGAGGAGCTTACAAACCTCATACCCTTATAGTCAACGTGTTAATTAGATTAACAACAATTGAACATTTTAAATACTAATGTTTGTCACCATCAAAACAGGGGAGATTGTTGGAACAAAATGTGTTTAACATTACCCTTTGAGTTTTGATGATAACAAGGTATTAAAAAAATTGTCAATTGGATATGCTAATATTTGTTCAAGTATGTAGGACCATAGACAAATTTAGTGTCTATTTTTAAAGCATAGGTTTTGAAGGAACAAACGAGAGTAATGGAATCAACAAGTAGGAAGCTTGAAGCATCTGAAGACACAAAGCTCCTGAATAGCTGACGTCATCAGAGGTTCTAAAGACAAAACACTCCTGAAGAGGTGACGTCATCAGAAGCAACATCACCAGAAGCTGAAGATCATCAAGAGCTGAAGATCATCAGAAGCTGAGAGAATTAAAGCTTCAAAGGCTATTGAAATGATTTAATCTTGTCTATTGTAGCAGAAGACTAGAAGAAAGAAGCAACGGCTTATTCAAAAGGATTTGAATGCATTGGATCCTTTTCCGTTGGAGAGAGTTGACAAAGTACAATTGTACGAAGTGTACAACCACTATTTCCACTACTCTGGTTGTGTCTGCAACAAGACAAGAACAACAGTTGCCTGCACCATTGTCCCTTCAGACCTGGAACGAATTTGAAATTGATCCTTCATAGGACAATAACCATATCAGGCAAAAGATCATTGATGATTTGATTAAGCTTCAAACGGCTCTTTTTGACGCGGTGGCAATTCACAACGTCTCTTTCACACCTCTATATAAAGGAGTGAAGACTTAGAGATTTAACAAGACTCAACAACAATTTTAAAGTGTCAAAACTCTGCTGAAATTGTTCTGCATCAAAAGTTCACCTAGAATTTCTCAACAACTTTCATATCTTAGAAGTTCTAGAGTCTTAAAGAGTCTGTATCTGATTTGTATTGTGAACACCACTGATTGTATATCAAGTGTTCAACTTCAAACATATTTCTTTGTAATTCTGTTTGAATAGAAGTCTTTTGCTTGTGTGCTTGAGCAATAGAAGTCTCTTGCAGTTGTGCTTCAGCATTGGAAGTCTCTTGACTGTGTTCAGGAGCATAGGAAATCTCTTGCAGTTGTGCTTGAGTAATTTGAAGTCTCGTGCTAGTTGTAGCATTGAGCAGTTATAATTTGATATTACATTTTAGTGAACTCTCCTTGGAAGTGCAAGGGGGACAGGACTACTTCCGGTTTGTGGAAGGAACATGTATAATTACTTTGTGTCTTTCTTCTCTCTCTCTGTTTTTATCTGCTGAAATTAGATTCTGATTATCACTTCAGAAGCTAAACTCTATCTGCTTTTGATCAGTGACTTCAGTAGGAGAAACGAAGAAAAAGCTAACACAATTCAACCCCCCTTCTTGTGTTTTTCTCACCTTCAAATTCTGGTGACCTTTTACCTAAACCTACAACATATAGAAGATTAATTGGAAGACGTCTATATTTGACTCACTCAAGACCCGAGATATCTTATGCAGTAAGCAAACTTAGTCAGTTTTTGGCTGCACCAAGAACCGATCATATGTCAGCTGCTCTACATGTTCTTAAGTTTCTTAAGAATAATCTTGGCAAAGGTCTTTTCTTCAGTGCCTCTTCATCTTTAACTCTCAAAGAGTTCTCATATTCTGACTAGGGTGCTTGCCCTGACACTAGAAGGTACACTACAGGTTTTTGTTTCTTCCTAGGAGAATCTCATATTAGTCGGAAAACCAAGAAACAAACTGTTGTCTCCATATCATCTTCTGAAGCTGAGTACAGGGCTTTAGCACAAGCCACTTGTGAAGGCCAATGATTGTTATATCTTTTGCAAGACTTTCTTGTCCCTCATCCATCACCTATTATCATCTATTGTGATAATCAGTCAACATAGCATATAGCTCTAACCCGGTTTTCTATGAGAGGACAAAGCATATTGAGATTGACTGCCATGTAGTACGAGACAAAATCCAAACATGCATGCTTCATCTTTTGCCAGTTTCTTCAAAAGAGCTAGTGGCAGACATATTGATTAAATCTCTCCATCCATGGACCTTTCAACATTCTACAGCACAAGCTTGGCATGATTGACATCCATTCCAGCTTGAGGGGGGATGAAGAAGTTAGTATAAAGAAAAGTTAGTTAGTTAACTTGCACTGCAAGTTAACCACTTGTAATTGTTTCTTAACTATAGTTAGTTAGAGAGTAACTAGAGTTAGTTGAGAGTTATAAGATTACCTTTTCTATATATACTCTTCACGTACTACTTGTATAGTTCAGTTTTGTATGAAACAATTCAATGAGAATAAACCTTTCTTCTTTCTCAAGCTTTTTCTCTCCATTAATGGAGTTTTACTTCCAGTTTTCACAGGGTGGGTTCATGAGTGTTGCGTGTGTGCAACGTGCGATTTGGGAAAGAAGACGGAAAAGGAAAACGTGCTTTTTTCTGTTGAGAAAACAAAAAATATTGGGCTAGGCTAAAAAAAATAAAATTGGGCCTGAGCTGGTGTGGCTATTGCCACACCCTGCCCTGCTCAGGCCCGCCCCTGGTGGTGCTGATTACGTCTTTAAGTTGGATGAAGATTTCTAGTTTAGAGTTATATACTACACTAGAACTTTTTTATATTTTAAATTGCTCGTCTTGTTTAAAAAATAATATTTGTGTTATGTTGATGTGTTTCTGTCCTTTTTATTCTTGAGTTCATATTCTTAGTTTTATTTTTCTCATAGTTTTTTGTATTTAGGTTCAATTCCATGTATAAAAGCAGTTTACAAAGTAAGATAAATAAAATGAAAACCAAGTAACAGAGGAGATGGAAATTGTTGGCAACTAATGATAAAAACTAAGATGTGTCTTACTAGTGTAAGAACCCAATGACGTGCATATAGGATAATAAAATCATTTTTGAATGTGTAATTTAACATGTGTAATAGAACATGTTAATCAAGTTTTGCTTGGCTTTGTTTCCCATCAAATACAATTCATCATTTACATGGACAAAACCTCTTAATGGTATGTTGAAATTTAACATAGCATTCTCTAATTATATAATATGGCTGGCATAGTAACGTGTTTTACGTGATAAAATGGATACATTATTCCGTCGAAATTTGACAACTACTCTTGGAGAATTTACTCAAATCCAAAGAAGGTTTTATGGGAAGGAGACTCAGAGGGCAGAAGGATAAATTGGGTAAGTTGGGATAAAGTATGTCTATCAAAAGAAGGAGAACTTGGAGTAAAGATTTACAACCGTTCAATTTATCTCTATATTAAGCAAATGGGGTTGGAGATGTTTGTTAGATGAGAATGCTATTTGGCAGATAAATTGCTTAGTTTGGAAAGTGAAAGTGGTAGAAGGATGGACTTGATTTCGTGGCGAGTTTATATACAATTGGAAGGGATTTTGAAGGTGAATCTAACTGGTTTAGAAATACAATTAGAAGAAACGTAGGAAGTAAGGAAAATACTGAATTTCGGAAGGAAGTGTGACTAGGACATGAAAGTTTCTCTCATGAATGTTTCAATAGCGCAGAAAAGAATCAGTGATAGAAAGCTCTCATGATTGGAGCTGGATTTTGCTTTGAGGCCTGAATAAAAAATGAACGTATGGAAGTGGCAGATTTGGTGTCTATACTTTCTGGCGTGGAGCTGTAGACTGATGTGGAAGATAGGTGCAGCTGGAGTTTTGAGGATGGCATAGGATTCACTGTCAGTGGGTGTTACCGGTTGTTGTGTAGCCTGTGGTTGCACGATGATTTCGACGACTATTTTCTCACAGAAGTGTAAAGATTGTGGATTACTCAAGGTAATCAGAACCGGACTGGACATCAAACCGGTAAAAACATGGGTTCAGGGTTTTAAGGTCCCACCGGGGTCGAACCGTTTTTAATAAAATATCACATTTTTATATAAAATAGGTAGCATTGGACTAACTGGGGTCCAACCGGTCCGGTTCGGTTTTAATTACATTGGGATTACTGCAGTACCGTCAGAGATATGCGCATTCAGTTTGAGATTACTCCAAGACAAAACACCAACGTGGGTTGAATTGTGGCGAATAGGCATCTACTACTATCCTAAGAAAATTAATTACTACCATTCTTCCGTAATTATCCTTCATAATACTCACTAAATCCCTGGTTTTATGGGTCAAACCGTCTTTTTGTTATACTAATCTGTTTTTTCCATCTCCTAAGTCTACCTAATTAATATGCACTCAGAACCTTTTGTTTCCCAATGCATATTACTTCGGCCAATGAACCATTTGTATTCAAATGCATAATACCTTTTCTCTTTTTATTATCGGATATCCTCACAGGCTCACACACGTAAGAGAAGTTCTTTTCTCTTCTCATTTCATTTGTTATCCTCACACAATTCATTAAAGTCCATTTTGTAATTACCAGTAAGTTCATTTATCTTCCTACATTCAATTTTTCATATTCATCTCCATTCCGTCTTTAACGTTTTCAATTGTAACGTTTTGGGTTGTATTCTTCATGTTTTTTTTTTATTTGAAGTTAACCCCAACAAGTTACTCTCTTCGTCTCACAATAATTTTCTCTTTACCCATTTTTCTTTTTCTCAAAATAATTGTCACTTTAGAATACCAAGGGAGCATTTATTATTTTTTCATTATTATACTCTTATTTATTGAATTTCATCCAACTTAACTACCTCATTAACTACAATTAATAAATGTGTTTTAGTAAATGACACCAATTTTACCGTCAAAATCAACACAATTAACCGTTTCTTTAATAATCGTGCATAAACCTTAAACGACTATTATTTAGAGACAGAGAGAGTAGATGATTATAATGGATTCAAGTGTAACCCCAACATTTGTTTTAGATTGATGGATTTTTAAAAACAAAATTTGGGTTAAATCTTACGTTTGTTCCGGTATGTTTATTGAAGTTTAAATTATTTGTAATATGGTATTTTATGTGTAATCCGAGTGAAAAAGAGTATTTTTTTTACTATATTTCATAATATTATCAATATAATTATTTTTTCCATGTAATAAATAATCGTAATGTGACGCGACCGTGTGAATGCATTGGTCTTTCACTAGTTATTAGTGATGTACACGAACAAATGTTTAGTTTTATGTTTTAATCTATACTATATAAATTTGAGGGTTTTTCTCGAAGATATATAAGATCATCCACAATAGAGCACTCCACTTTGAGTGCTTAAATGGATTCTCTTTGTCCACATCATTCATTTTATAATAATATTAAATAAACACCACTATCTATTTTATTCGATTAAACTTAGATTGTAGAAGTCTATTTCTTATGTGATTGAGCAAAGAAAGTCTCTTGTATGTTTGAGAAAATTGTAATCTAGTGAGATTATAGTGAAAATTCCGTGGAAGTACACTGGGACTTGACTACTCTCAACTTATGAGAGGAACCAATATAAATTTGTTTGTGTCGTCTCTTTCCCGCCTCTCTCTCTCTCTCTCTCTAAACACTTAGAAAAGCGTTTGAAAAAGCCAACACAATTCAACTCCCCCTTCTTGTGTTTTTCTCGATCACCTTCATCCCTGACTCCGGTATACTTACCCGCTACACGATCCATACCTAACGAGGATGAAAAATTGAACCCCATCCCCGTTCCTTACGAGTTCGGGTATCCCCGTCCCAACAACAAATCATTTTTGTTGAATAAAAGAAGTTTTTTTCCAAGCCTCGAGGGCAATATTGTAATGCATTATTCATCAATATGATCACTTTAACATGTTCTTGATGGTATGATTTAGTTGCTCCTTTAAATATCAATAGAGGTTTTTATAATATGGCAATTATCAAACCAAATAACATGACATATCAACTCTTCCAAAAAAGCGGCATATCAACAATTGGGACTTGTTTGGGTATGGGTTAGTGGTGGGTAACTATATCCTCGTTACCTATCTTGTACCTTTATTTTAAAATCGGGAAAAACTCAAACGCAATTAAAGTGGAGAAAACCCGTCAAATCGGGGTTCGACGTACTAGTACACTTCCTAGTATTTTGACATCACTTGTCTATTGTTTGTTTTACCCCCCACTCATAAGCTGCCAATAAACAACTACAATCATGTAAACACTACCAACTTTTAATTATATACCTTTCAGTAATCACATGAACTGAACAGTTCTTTATACAAGTCTCTCTGGATAAAAGAAATACTTTGATATTACTAATTACAACAGAACTATCAAGGGGCACATGTTATATTGCAATTTAGATTGAAAACATTTTTGAGTTAATTAATCATGTCTCCCTAGGGTCTATTGCCAATCATTCGAG
>Ga0228711_1011355_pt1 | contig 11344 bp, 4 predicted proteins | sample MedpolnodulmetaG_2_FD_177996 | JGI IMG/M metagenome (GOLD analysis project Ga0228711, IMG submission 177996) | Root nodule microbial communities from Medicago polymorpha collected in Santa Monica, California, United States - brown nodules | ecosystem: Host-associated > Plants > Roots > Nodule...
TATATATATATATATATATATATCAATTGATGTTGATGATTGTTGATAATTATGATGACAATGTGGTGATGACTCTTAATTGAATTATGACTTGATTGACTGTGTGGACGTAAATACTTGATAATGCAATTGTTGTTGAAGTCGATCAATATAGATGGAGGTTATCTTTTATATTGTTGTTGAATATTTATGAGGTGATTTTGCATTGTCGAGTCTTTGCTTGTATGTTCATGCATCATAGTCATGTTGAGTCTTGATGTTGTAAAGGAGGGTTACTCTTTTACTTCGGTGATAATGCAAGGCGGGTGTGAAATCTTACATATGATGTTTTTGTTGCATCATGGGTGACGACCTTGAGGTGATTTGGTACCACATGCATATATGTGTCGTGATTAGGCGCATAACATAATTGGCATGAGTCTTAATTGTTGCATGTGGATGATGATTGTTGATGATAAGTGTTTTTGATGAATACATACTTGTGACATTTGGAATTGTTGCATTGGAGTTAAATGCCCATGTTAATTAATTGAAAACTTGATTTATTCCATTTATGTCCAAACTGTTTATGTTGATTATGACTGATGTGAAGCTTACCCACAGTGGTTTTTACCGCCTACCTGTTTGTATGAATGGGTAGACGAAATGCAGGATTAGTTTGCTTCCGGTGAGTTGCTTGGTGATTGCTTGGATAGCGGGAGCTAATCTCCGTTATCGGTTCTTTAGAGTCTTAGATTAGACTCTGATTAGGTGTCAATCTTTTGATTTCCTGGACTTGTTTACGTTATTGAGATTTTGCCCATGTGTCGGGTTTTGGAGATTTTTATGATGATGTATATTGATCTTATGACATGTATACCCCGGTGATGTATGACTTATATCTGCTGCGAATGTTGAGAATTTTTATATATGCACGTTGTTTGATTTTCATGTGAAGACGTAGCGTCTATTTCTTGAATATTTATATTATTTGCGTGTATTATCGCTTTAATATAAATAGGGCATTACACATACCAAGGATGCAAACCAAAATTCATAAATAAACGAGATTTTCTTTTTCCGTCCTCCATACTCCTCGTGCGATCTCTGCATTTCAGTTTTTACCTCGTTCGAATTATATAATCTGGAAAAAAAAAACATGTTCCAAATTATATAATATGAACCATACATATATAAAAGCAAAACCAGAGACCCTCCCCCATGTTAGTAGTTATAGATTTTGCTCTAAATTTCTCCTAAACCTCCCAAAACTCTAACTACACGCATTGTGTGATTCTTGAAGTTTTTTTTGTGTGTCTAATTCATCACATTTCAAGCCTTTTCAACCACCAAACATAAGGTAAGGTCACATTTCTTCGATAATTTATTCCTTGGTTTTTTCTTCTTCTTGGTGCTCAACTTATCCGGATTACCTTCTAAAAAAAGAACTTATCCGGATTATATATAATCATTTACATATGACAAATGGCATCGAAAAAGTGTTATTGTACTTTTACAATATTTTATTTTGACAACGAAATTTTTTGTTACTCCATCTTTCTCTAAATATAAGTATTTATTGTATGTTTCATTTTAATTTAAAAAAACCGCAGTATGGTTAATGTGTCTATTTTATGGGTGAATTCACCTAAAAAATTTATTGGTTCAAGTCCCATTCTCAAAAAAAGAGGATACCCTACTTGTTCAAACTTGGCTCAATGTTTCAAAGGGTATCGATAAAAAAGCTAGTAGCTTTAGGTTAATAGTTAAAGAAAATTACAACAACTATGGTGATACTTTTGAAGTGAGAGAAATATCTCAACTTAAATCTCGATGGCATAAGTTGAATACAACTGTTGGAAAATTTGTAGGGTGTTACAGTCAAGCTTCTGAAAAACACCAAAGTGGAAGTTTAGAGAATGACATCTTGCTAAATGCAAACACAATTGGTTTCTCAAGATGTTGGTGAAAATTTAAGACTTGAGCATGTATGGAGATTGTTGAAAGATGAGCCAAAGTGGACAATACAATGCAATGCTAATTTGCTGGGTGCTTAAAAAGGACTAAAATTTATTCTCGTGGGGAATATTCATCATCTATTGACCTAGAGACGCCATCAAGTTGCGAAAAAGAGTCAATACAATAATCGGTACGCCCTATGAGACAAAAGGTAGCAAAAAAGAAAGAGAAAGGGAATGCATTTCAAACATCTTACATTGTCGATTTAACGCATTAAAAAGGCTTTAGGAAAAAAATTGATGAAATGAAAGAACTAACACTTGCAAAAAAGGTGGAGAGTATACCAAAGTTATATGATATTCTCATATGTAGGATACCTCATTGATGAATGAGAGTCAATTCAAACACCATGAGTATACTCGTGGAGTTATTAAGAAGCAATTAAGTGAAATGTAGTTAATATTTATGTTTTTATTAAAATTAGTACTTATGCACTATTCTTTTATGAAATATTATGTATTTCTCTTTGATTTTTTTGGTTACAATATTTCTCTTTGATTTAATTTAAGGCGACGAATAAATTAAATTTGTAATATTTTTAAAAAAAAGTACGAATTTTTATTTATTATTTAATATTTAAATGATTACAAAAATCGGAGATATATATTAAAAAGAAAATAAATAGAAATACTTAGGGGCAATTGTGGAACCCTAAAAAGTAATATAAGAACACAAATATGTTTCTTACATTGGAGTAGAAATGAGTTATGGTTCTTAAATCGTATGTGACATCCATGGATCCAAAAAAATGATTGAAGAACAAAATTTTGATTCCAACATCGGAGATGCTCTTAGATCCTCTCTTCCATCCTTATCATGGTCCAAAACGACATCAATCTTTATTTTTAACCTTATTTATTATTTATTTTTTTAAGTAGCCTAACGGCTAGAGAAATTCACATAAGTGAGGTGTACGGGGTTCGAACCCGGCCCCTGCATATATTATGCATTATTCTTTACCAAATGAGCCAAACTCATGCGGACTTAACCTTATTTATTTATTAAATTAAAAAAAAAAACTTATTTGTTAGCACCGAGACAAATTTGAAAGAGAATTTTCTACCATATTTTACTTTCATATTTCCTCAAAACAAAAAAGTGTCTATCGTATATTTCACTCTTATTAAGAAAATCTGGTTCCTAAAATATCATTTGTATACATGGTTAGGAGCAAAAAAAGCACGTGGTTAAAACCTAAAGCAACAAGAAACAGTAAGCAGTTAGTTAGGCAATTATTGTTCTCACAAAAGACATAAGAATAAAACTGGAAAAATGTCAAATTTGTGAATTACAGCCAATTATAATACTGTAGAACTATTGTAAAATAGACCGAATTTTTATTATTATACGAATACAAAGGAAGAACAAAAAAAAAAGGCATTGAAGCTGAGATGCAAAGTCATGACTGCCTCCATTTTATATCTCTTGATGTTCTAGCTTTTCAATTTTGTTTAAAATCTTCTTTCAAAAAATGAGATATGAAATAGAATAAGTGCAAAACTAATTTGTGGATACAATTGTAACTAATTGTATATTAAGAGATTTTTTTAATATAAAAGACTGATTTATAGAACTAAAATTGATTCATTTTATTATAAGTGTTAGTTAATTTCATAACTTACTAGTATATAATAAACCGTGCTTGTTGATGAAGCTGGGACAGCTCAGTACAATGCGTGCAAGAGTATAGTTAGCAACCATCATCATTTGTTAGAAGTATATATAAATGTTGGTCAAATTTTTAGTTTTGGAAATTTATAGTAGAATAGACCAAAAGAATTGCATTTATTTGCTTTTCAAATTAGAGTAACCTTTTATTGTATGATGAAAACTACATTCACCTTACCATTTAACTTCATACTTCTACCTTTCTCAAAGCATGAGTATGGTATCTTGCATCTAAAGACATTCTAGTAAATTCCCTTTGAGTTAGTATCATTTCCACAAAATTAAATGGCACTAATACGTTACAGCTAAGATTGTTTATTACTCCAAACTAAAATTGGTTAGATGCTTGAAACAAAAATATAAAAAATAAAAATAAAAATTGGTTGGATACACTATAAGAATTAGAGTTCAAATTTTGCAAACGATATCATTGCACACAAGTGTTCTTTAAACCTTGAGATATTCATGGTCGTCTCTGATTAGCCTTTCAAACTAATCTAAGCTTTTTATGTCATACTACATCTATCTACGTCTAAATATAATCAACTTTAAAAAGAAAAAATTTGTCTCTAAATATAGACCTCATTTTAGATTATTAGATACATTTATTTGAACTAAATACATCAAGTTATGTTGACTCAATTTTCTCTTGCATTTAAGACAGAGGCTATTACTTCATTTTATTAAATATACCTCCAATTGTAAGATGAGAACTAAGAGTTGAACACATTTATATTCAAAAAGGTATTACTTCGGTCTCTATTATAAAATAAATTTAACTTCTTAGATTTGTTTAATAAATGATATATCTACTCTATATTAGGAACTAGATACATTATTTATTGAATAAATATAAAAAATAAACTTCCTCTTATAATGAAGATCGGAGAGAATATCTTAGAAATATTCATACACAAAATCAATATGTTAAATAAAGTTATTAATTATATACAAGGTGTAAACTTTTTATATATGCATTCAATAAAATAATATGAAGTAGTTATTCGTATAGATATTTTAAGCACTAACCTAAAAATCAATATATTTTGATTGGATATAAATGTAAAAATGTTTTACACAGTCTGTATACAAATTGATCTCTTAAATAAAATACACTAGAAAAATTATTGTTTGTTACCACAAAAAGGTTGTTTATTAGCACATCCACTTGTCAATTTATAGTTACATAGAATAATGTAAAGCATGCAATCTCTATTCAAAATTTGCCAAACGTAATTAAACAAATCATCATTGATTGGTTTTTCTATTTTGACTTATGCACCATTTAGCAGTAGTAAGGTTGAAGTTTTAACAGTGAAGTTGAAGCATTTATAAGACTCTGGAAACTGCAACTTTTGCTACACACTGCAGGCTACAGCTTTAATGCACAAGACCATCTTTTTTTCAGATCAACACTTCCCAATACTTTAAACCAATCTACAAAACCTTTCTCTTTCTCTCACTTTCTCTCTGAAAAAACTCATTGCTGAAGAAGATTTGAAAGGAAAAAAAAATGGAGCATTATTCAACTTATAATTTCTTGACATTCTTGCTTCTGTTTGTAGTGTTCAATGTGGTTAAAGGACAGCCTCTTGTCCCTGCATTGTTCATATTTGGAGATTCTGTTGTTGATGCAGGAAATAACAATAACTTACACACAATTGTTAAATCAAATTTCCCTCCTTATGGAAGAGACTTCAACAATCAAATGCCAACAGGGAGGTTTTGTAATGGAAAACTTGCAGCAGATTTTACAGGCAATTTTTTTCTCCTTCTTTGCATGCATGTAGTTACGTTCAATTTTTTTCATATTATAAAACAATAATTACCTAAATAAGGATTTAATTTTTGATGAGTTTTTTTCTTCCATTACTGCAGCTGAAAATCTTGGATTTACTACTTATCCACCAGCTTACCTCAACTTACAGGAAAAAGGAAAAAACCTGTTAAATGGTGCCAACTTTGCTTCTGGTGCTTCTGGCTACTTTGATCCTACAGCCAAGCTATATGTAAATATATATTTTCATGTTTAAAACAAAACAAAAATATTATTTTTTTTCTACTTAACTTTGATCATATTGGCTAATCCTAATTTTTCTTCTTCTTTAATTTGTTCCATTTGAGTTTAGCATGCAATCTCATTAGAGCAGCAGCTGGAACACTATAAAGAATGCCAGAATATATTGGTAGGAGTAGCAGGGCAATCAAATGCTTCATCAATTATTTCTGGTGCTATATATCTTGTTAGTGCTGGAAGCAGTGACTTTGTTCAAAACTATTACATAAATCCTCTACTTTACAAGGTTTTTACTGCTGATCAATTTTCAGATATTCTCATGCAACACTATACCATTTTCATTCAGGTATGTCTTTCTTAACCTAATACCATTAAAAAAAAATCATTATTCTTTAGATCTTTGAACTATTTGAGAATTTTTACATAGGTCACCTATAACTAAAAAAATGTACTATTTGAATTTGTCAAAAATATTTAATTAGATCTCAGAACTATTTTTTTTTATTTGAGTCCCAAAATTTTTGAATATTTGTCAAAAATGAACTATTTGAATTTGTCAAAAATATTTAATTAAATCTCTGAACTAATATTTTTATGAGTCCCAAAACTTTTAAATATTTTAGATTATTAAGTCCTAAATTTTACATGATATATATATTTGGGTCTCTAAATTCAAGGACCTAATTACAAATTATTTAAAAGTTTAGCTACCCACTTAAGAAAATAGTTCAAGAAAATTACTTGGGATCTAATTGCACACTTTTTTAGGCTGGGAATCTATTTAAAAAAGCTAGGTATTTTTTTTTTCTTTGTCAAATAACTTCATTGATTTTAACATTTCCAAATTCCAAAAATGGATGTGACAGAATTTGTATGCACTCGGGGCAAGAAAAATTGGTGTAACAACATTACCTCCATTGGGTTGCCTGCCAGCAGCCATCACTCTCTTTGGCTCTCACAGCAATGAATGTGTGGAGAGGCTAAACAATGATGCTCTTAACTTCAACACTAAGCTAAACACCACATCACAGAACTTGCAAAAAGTGCTTAGTAACCTCACATTGGCTGTCCTTGATATCTACCAACCTCTCCATGACCTTGTCACTAAGCCTACCGAAAATGGTAAACTACTTCATAAGTGTCTGTTTGATTTTTTTTTATATATATTATTACTTGTTATGGCTCATGAGCAAGGACTATGAATAATTTTTCCTTCTGTTGCATACACTACTTTTTCATTCACAGGGTTTTATGAAGCAAGGAAGGCTTGTTGTGGAACTGGATTGATAGAGACATCTATATTGTGCAATAAGGACTCCATAGGAACGTGTGCGAATGCAACTGAATATGTATTCTGGGACGGTTTTCATCCATCTGAGGCTGCAAATAAGGTTTTGGCTGATGATTTGCTAATTTCTGGCATCTCTCTCATATCCTAATCCAACATTTTTTGGGTTCCTAGCAACTTTATTAAAATTATTATTATTATTTTACTTTTAAGTGTTATGTGTGCTGCTGCTGTTGTTAAATGCGTTTGGTTTATGTATAAGTAGCTTGAATATGATTAATTGCAAAGTTATTATTGTAATAAGACCAATGTTCTTGAGAGCTTTCTGTAAATTTTCTGTTTGAGTGTTCAAGTCTGTTCTTGCTGGATTTGCCTTCATTACATTACTTAAAGAATCTAGTTTTATGCAACAGATAAACTCAAACTACTCGAACCATAACTGTAGGCATTGAACCAGTGCTTAATGACTAATACAAGATCATAAGGGATGAGTTGTATAAACTTAAAAACTAAAAATGGTAGTAAACATATTTCAAGTGGGGTCGTTGAGGCTGCTTAGGTTACCTGTTGAACCTTCTAAGATTGGTATGTTCATATCATTATATATTTTTTCAAATTAAGTTCTATCCTAAAGAAATGTACTAACAAAACGTGCCTTGTGCTCGTTTATAGTTAAACATAGGGCAATCTCACATAATACATTTATGTGACATATCCTTTCTTAATTTTTTCAACACTTATCCTTAAAAAAATTGATTAATAGAGCACCAAAACAGGTGACTTCATGTGTCGTAACGATGACCAAAAGAGCACCAAAAAGTAAATCTTGCTCGCCAATTTTGTATGAGGGATAAGAAGGGGAAATAGAAATATAGCACTGGTGGCAGCGACTGCCGGAATTTCAGACAGAGGATGCAATAAAATCGGCATGAAATGACGGAGAGGGAGTGAGATGGATAGCACTTGTGTGACATTGTGGTGTCAATGCAGTGTGACATTGGCTTTCTTCTTTCTCTTTCATAAGTATTTTTTTGCTTTTTGTTATTTTTTTAAGTGAAGTGTGACACATGGCACATTGTGGTTGGCCAATGTTACATGACATGGGCACCACAATGTCACCCAAGTGCTTCCCGAGTGGGATGGTGTATTTAGGGGAAAAAATGTTGGATGGTGCAATTATAAAAAAGAATGGTGTATGTAACATTACCCTTAAACACAAGCATCAACCAAGAATATAGTGATCCCAACATTGGCACCTCTATGCCTAACAATCATTTGTGGCACACCCCAAAGTATCATTAGTAAAAGAAATAAATAATACTTCAAGCCATGGGGAGGACAAATAACCAAAACCAAGAGTAAAAAATTTGGAACCTATAATCTAGACATGTATACCACTGTATAGACAAGTTATTTAAAGTGTACCTCTTATTATGGAGGGATACAAATCAACTTTTGAACACCTGCTTGAGTCAATCTCTCATCATTTCTTTGCTGTGTAATTTGAACACATTTTTTCTCACGCTTTAAGCGATCAAGCCAACGAAAAGATACTTCCTGTTTTACTCTTAAAACCAAACAAAACAAGACCGCTCAAGCCACTAGACTTCATAATTCCTCTATATTGGGATTTGTTAACTCTTGACGGCCTAGCTAATTGAGGCTTCAGGAGGGAGTTAAACAATAGTACATGTCAAACCTTCAAAGATGATCTGGACAACTGTAGTTTACAACATAATAAAGTAATTCTACTTGGAGAATTTATGACAACAATCCAACAACTTTTTTACATCTATCTCACTGACAAAAACTTCAGTATTCCAATTATTCTCAGCATCCTCCTTTACAGCAGTCCACTGATTCACAATGCTGGTTATTCTCATGAGCTATTATTCCAAAGGTAAAGGGAAACAAATAATAAACAAAACATGCCTCAACATAAATAAGCATGTCAACCTAAATAACAATACATGTGGCTGACCATTTATAATCAGATGCACTGGGATGGCTAGTAACAAGATGCAAGTAGAAAAGGTATATGATGCTTCACAATAAAAGACTGGTAACCTATGCTTCAAAAAAAAAACCAAAAAGACTAGTAACCTAAATACATAGAGATCATTAGTGGGGTTAACATGTAACCAACATTGCTCTGCTCAAGAATTTCCCTTTAGTAACCGGTAACCAACATTGACAATAATTAAAGGGTTAACATGTCTTTACCCCCCCTGTAATGTAGGTCATTTCCGGTTTTCCCCCCTGTAAAATATTTTTGTTTTGAATTACCCCCCTAATAGGCCAAACAAAAACCAATTTTATTTTATTTTTCAAGAAATTAAAACAAAAATATTTTACAGGGGGTAAATCAAAAAAATAATTTTACAGGGGGGAAAAACGGAAATGACCTATATTACAGGGGGTAAAGACCTATTAACCCATAATTAAATGAAGGGGACTTGTAAATGTAATGGATGGAAACTGTGAAATTTGTAAATAGCAACAGCCACACAATCATAGTTGGTTGCAGTGGAAATCAAATGTGCAGTGGACTATAACAACAATACTAGGGAAACGGAGTCACATCTCTGGGAAAGCTTTACCTAACCATCACTAGAATTATGCTTGTGGGAATTCTCAGTCAAAGACGGTGAAAAAAATGAGTAACAGCCATAATATTATGAGGATTTCTACCACACATGTTCCTTATCATGTGTAAAATCTTTTGTAACATACAATGTCATTAATTTTGTCAAAAAATAATGATATATTGATAAATGAAAAAAAAAATCCATATATACACGGCTGTAAGACAGAATTAATAGAAAGTAGAAACTAGTAGCTCATGTAAATGATTTTGTGCTGGGTTGACTTTTTATGCATTAATCTTCTGCTAACACCCCATAACGGGTTTATTTTTCTAACAACTAATGAAATGCCAAACTTATTAAATTATGTATCAAGTACTAACATATTTATTACTGTGAGGTCTATTAAAATTAAATTCTTCAATTCAATAGAAGTATTGTCAAACTTAGTTACTATTAATAACCACTTTTTTCTGGCCAAAACAAATTAGCAACAAGAATTAAGATGGATTTCTAATCATATAATCATGAAAACTAATGCAACATCATATTTCTAAGAAACTGAAACCTAATTCCAAGAAACGTGATTCTTCAAAATTTTCAAATCCTGCCATCCAAAGGGGGCCTCAGAATCGCAAACAATAAATGCAAATAAATAAATGAAGGATACAGATGTGTTTTTGGCATCTGCTGTTGAACCAGGACTGGAGTCAACACATTGTTGGTTCAGAAGCTCATCTTCAATCAGATCGATTCTTCTGACAAGAACCGAAACAAGGTGGAATAAACTTGATGAGTTCATTTCAGTTTCATGTATTCTGACCAATATTCTAGCAAGTACGTTCCAGACTGCATTTCTTGCTTCAAAATCATCCGAAGCAAAAGGAAATATATCAATCAGACCACCTAAGAGGCACGAATCTGGAAGGCACAATGTCATTTAACATTATACAACTAATCGAGATATATCAAAAACAAACAAATAAATATCGCATTGAAGTCTATGGATGAATGAAATGGATATATATTTACCATGTGATATTTCGGAAGCACGGTCAGCCACATCAGACAAAATATTTGCAATAAGAACTGAGGCAGTAACACAGCAGTTCCCGACCTACAAGAGATATGACCAATTCACCATTGTTTTTCAGTTGTCCAAATCATTTTCATTTCATGTCATTCTATGAGAAGCAGATATTAAATAACAAGAGGAAAGTGTTAACTACAATAATGTTGTACCTCAACTTTATCTGGAAACTTGACCATGTCACATACAAGATGAAAAAGTTCATTATTTGAACATATTTCCTGAGAATGTTCATCTATAACTGAAAGACCTTCAATGGCACGAAGAATTAAATCAAGAACTGAGTACCTGAAATTTTAAGATATTCAGTTGTCAAATCAATTCCACCAGACTGATGGATGAATAGTTACAAAAATGTGTCAATAATGTTGTCATAATTGGTATTAGAAGATAATAGGAACTGTCTAATTTCATTGATGCAAAATGGAGGGTTGTGGATCATAGTACCTTTCAGGTATTCTTTCATCACTCTTTAACTTGCTTATCTCAAAAGTTAAGAGATTGATCAATATACTTGCCAAACCAAGCTTCAGCATGGGTGGAAGAAGCTCATCCAAAGCTTTCTGCTGACTTTCTAATATAGCTAATATAAGCCCTACACTCTGTTAAAAATTAAAATACGCTTATCAATTGATTAGCTGGAACTTGCAGTCTGACTCAGAAACAAGGCCAAAAAAAAAAAAAAAAAAAAATGGTTG
>Ga0228711_1011357_pt1 | contig 11343 bp, 8 predicted proteins | sample MedpolnodulmetaG_2_FD_177996 | JGI IMG/M metagenome (GOLD analysis project Ga0228711, IMG submission 177996) | Root nodule microbial communities from Medicago polymorpha collected in Santa Monica, California, United States - brown nodules | ecosystem: Host-associated > Plants > Roots > Nodule...
TTATTTCTTGGGATTAGAAGTGCAATTCCAACATAAAGGCATCTTTGTCACTCAGCACAAATATACTCAGGATCTTATTCATATGGCTGGTCTCACCAATGCAACTCCAGTTGACACTCCCATGGAGATTAATGTAAAGCTACGACGAGATGAGGGTGAACTCCTGCAACCGAAAATTGGTTGGAAGTCTTATCTACCTAACCATCACAAGACCCGATATCTCTTTTGTTGTCCACACAGTCAGTAAATTCATGCAAAATCCGAGACACTTCCATCTTTCTGTAGTGCAACGAATCATTAGATACTTGCTAGCCACTTCCAAACGGGGTCTTTTCTTTCCGACAGGTGCAACAATACAACTTCAAGCATACAACGATGTTGATTGGGCTGGATGTCCAGACACCAGGAAGTCTACAACTGGATGGTGTATGTTTTTAGGAGATGCCCTTGTCTCCTGGAAATGCAAGAAACAAGAATCAGTCTCTAAATCTTCAACAGAAGCAGAACATCGCTCCATGTCTGCAGCATGCTCTGAGATTATCTGGTTGCGAGGTCTTCTTTCAGAACTTGGTTATTCGCAAACACAACCAACTCCGCTGCATGCTGATAATACAAGTGCCATACAGATTGCTGCAAATCCTGTATACCATGAGCGAACGAAGCACATAGAGGTTGATTGTCATTCAATCAGGGAAGCCTATGACCGCAAAATTATCACTCTGCCCCACGTGTCTACATCAGTTCAACTTGCTGAAATACTCACAAAATCCATGACACGTCAGCGCCATAATTTCTTAATTAGCAAATTGATTGTTGTAGACTTACCAGCATCAATTTGAGGGGGGATGTCAATAGAATTGAAAGCATCAGAATTATTCATTAGTGCTGATTTGGTGCAGATTTGTTGGTCATTAAACCAGCAGATTTGCACAGACTTTATTGCAAGTCAAAACAGCATATTCTACATTATTGTACAGTTATAATTGTGTAATTATGTATTTAGTCAATGGCCTAGCTGTAGATAACAGTTACAGATTGTATCAGCACTATATATATGAAAACATTCCAGCGAAAGGGATCATAGTTTTGACCCTATTTTCTCTGAGTTTAACATGTAATACTCATATAATAAAAATGCACCGACACCACAAATTTATTTACCGCTTTATGCTTAGATGGTGAGTGAGGACCAAAATGAATTAGGGACAAACTAGGATTAAATAACTTTACTAATTTGAGAGCCTTAAAAATGAACAACTAGTAATTTTATGATGAAATTCTACTTGGGATCCAACATCCTTAGTAATTCCCTTCACATTTTTTTTTACGTTACGTCGAAACGTGTAGATTTTTACCGTTAGCATAGAAAAACCTTTTTTATCCAAAAAAATCAAATATATCAAATTCCAAAAATATTTTCTTAATAAACCTTGGAATTTAACCCAAGAGTTTCTTTTTCATTTATTTTCTTAATCAAATTTTTAAGCAATTTTAATATCCATATTAGACTTGGATTTCTTTTAATTAAAAGCAAACAACTTCACCTCTTTCATTATTCTATGCCTTGAGGCCTCTTTCCCCTTCTTAAAACTATTTCCAAAAACTCTAAAAATAACCCAACCCACAAAAATAATTTTTTAAGAGTAAACTACATTGGTTTTGATCCCTTTTTAGGGTATGTAGGCAAAAGAGTTAATCCTTCCAAATTAAATAAAAAATAACAAAAACATACTTCTTCTCCCTCCATTCTTTCACTTAGACATTTAGGCAAGTATTTTCAAAATAAGTAAATAACTTAACACAAGATAAATTAGGCAAGAGGTTCCTACGGAGTACCGTAGTCATTTAAGGTGCGTAAAACCTTTCCTTTGCGAAACCACCCCGGATCCACAATCTCTAAGGGTTTTTCTCTCTTTTTCCCTTCCCACGAATAAAAGTAGAAAGTTCAAAGATTTTATGATTCAAATCAATCAATGGTTTGACATCCAAAATCGAGGAGCACATGGATTAGTGGATTTTTGGCCTATAAGGATATTTTAGTCATTTTTAGACTCAGGAGCATTTTGGTCATTTGGTGAGCAAGGGTAAATTAGTCATTTTATTCAGAGGGTTATTTTTGGTGTTTTAAATGGGAATGATTTTTTTTTTTTAAGTTACTAGTGAGTTGAGGTAATTAATTAGAGACGGTAATTATTCATTATTTTGGCGGTTTAAGTGAGTAGTAACTTAGGGGAATTAGTTGGTAAGACCTAGCCCAATTATGTGGTGACTATATAAACACAACACTTGTAAGAAAATTAGGTCTTTACATTCATTCACTCATTTCACAAAAAAAATTTGAGAGGTAGAGAGAGAAAGTGGATTAAGAGGATAAAAGAGGAAGTTAGACGGAGAGCTTGAGGTTTGAAGAGCTAGGAGCTAAAGTGAAGCTTAAGCTAGAGGAATCAAGAGCTAGAGGCAAGGGGGATGGTTTATTTTCATCAATTAAGTCATAATCTTCAATTTTCAATTATGGGTTTAAGTGCTTTTATGTTTTTTTTATTTTTAAAACTCAGTATCCCATCCAAGAATCGACTAATCCGAGGGGACCAATCCCACCGCCCACTTGCGGGGGCCCCGTTTAAAGCCAGAACAAGCTCTGTATGGACTTAGCCCACCGAAATTGGCACCAGAGGGAATCGTACCTGAGACCTTTTGGAGGAGCGAACTCCAAGATCCCAAGCCAACCACTAGGCCAACCCCAAATGGGTTAAGTGCTTTTATGTTAATCGTGTCTTTTGGGGATTTTTGATGATGAATTTTGTGCCCCTAATTCATGTGAATTTGTGGGTATGATAAACTTCATGAAATTGTTGTGTTATGTGCTTAAACTTCATAGTTGTTGTTGTTGATAAGTTGTTTCGGTGATTTTTAATTAATTGAGTGTAAATCATGAAATGGTGAGTGATTGTTGTTGAAACACGATTGAATTCACTTCATAAATGTTTTTTTTTTTATGTTTGAATGTTGATGGGGTTTGAATTGGTGTAGTTGCTTATGAAGTTTGAATGAAAAATTGAGAAAATTGTAGGTTTTGGTGGAAAATGAACTAGGTGATGAATTTGAGGTGAATTGGTATTATAATTCCAAGTTTGTTATTATTTTGAATGCCTTTTTATGTTTACAAAGTAATGTACAAGTTTTGGGGTCGAATTTAGGGTGAAATTTGGGGAGTTCCCGAGAGGGAACAACCAAGAACAAGGTGACCTGTTCTGGTGTAGCTCGCTAGGCGAGCAGGAGTTTGTTGTAGCGAGTTGCACAGGACATACACCCATGTTTCGGGTCGTTCCGGACATTTGGGGTTGATCCGAGAGGTTCCAAACTAATTGTTTTGATGTACTTAATTGTATTTGAACTTTTTAAACCTTTGAAAAAATCAAAAAAATTGGATTGAACCAGCTTTGTAATGTGTTACTATGGGAGCATTCAGAAACTGACTCAGTTGCTGAGTGGCTAGAGAAATGTCTGGTCTAGTAGTATTTAGATACAGCAATCGACCAATCAACCTCCTGTAGCAAGACACATTTTCAAATGGTTTGCTTGTGTCTTGATGCAATTTGATTGAAGTATCTAAAGATGTTGATGCAGGCTTAGAACCTAAGAGACCAGAAGACTCAAGCAGATCAAGACAATATTTTCTCTGAGACAATACATTTTTCTCTTTTCTTGGATCAACTCCTTCCGTTCTTATCTGAATACAATAATAGACACATATATGCAGCTCTGAAACCCAAATAGAACAGAAATTCTGAAAAATCATATTGAGGAACAAGTTCTCAAAACTTTGCTTCAACATATCATATAGTTTAACCATTTTAAGATTGTCCAAACATCTAAAGTATCAATCAAGATAGCAAAGAATGGCAAAAGTCCAATACTCCAGCCGCTAATACAAGACTTTTGTACCTGAAAGAACATAAGGATAAAAAGAGGTACAATAAAGGAAACATGATATGATGGTATATGATGTGTTTCTGTTACTAACTTTGAACTTGAATATCAAGACATAGGATTAATCATGGACAGGAAAAGGAAGTACCTTTCATGTTTCTTGCTGGTATTTAGCTCCTTGCTTCAAGAGCAACAACTTCTCTTCCATGAACCAGTCTGCAAATAAAAATGAACCACAACTATGTCACTGAGTTAGAGCAAGACCTTCAAATTTTCAACAAAAAAAGTACTTGTTCATGCATATTTTTCCACGTTTTATTATATGTATCACCTATGCACCCAGTTCAATAAGAAAAAAAAGTTTGATTTTTCTTTTAAGGGAAATTTGTCCAACTTGCTTGCATAAAGAAAAATAAACACTATTAAACTCCAAATTTCAAAAACCACAAAAACGATGAGACAACAACTAAACAAGACATAAAAGAGCAGAAAACATGTAGCAGAGAAAATAACTTTAGAAGATAAACAGTAGAACCATTCAGCTTTAGAGTACATTTTGGTGACTAACAAACATACACCATATTCCTACTACATTTTGCCTTGGACTCTAAATACATTCTGAGCGTCCAGTCCTGTTCTTGATCACTTTGTCCTTAAGCTGTTTGTTGAGTTCTACAGCCACGCATTTTGATCCTTGACATGTGCATATATATTGGTTACAATCTATGTACCATCAACCCTTCAAAGTTCAAATAGAAGGTGTATCTGAGTGTCTGACCCCAACACAACACTGACAATGTGGTTACATACAACCACTTCCATTTTCTCAAATTATTACCGAATTCTACATGTCGGTGTCAATGTTGTGTCCTATGTTTGTATCAGTGCTTCATAGGTTAGGATAGCAAGGTAGTAGATTATGCTTGTAAATAATTACCCTGGCAAGTAGTCAATGAGGTCACTGTTGTCTATCAGAATGTCTTACCTCCTTGTTGGTATATATTCTGCAATGTAGTTTATTAAGTAGATGTTAGACACATCCTAATTAATTAACAAAAATTTTCATTCATAATCTTCATTTTTCAAAATACTAGGTTGCTAGTTCTTTATAGAGGCTATCCGGCTTGATGATAACACATATTGTGTTTATGTGTTCATTGCTTATGAAATCTATAATAAGATGACCATTATTGTCTTTTCTTGCATGCTTATGGAAAAGTCTTCACCATATTCTCCAAAAATTTGGCAGAAATGCAACTGTTATCATTATTATGTCTCTGTCTGATTTGGAGTCTCCAAAGTTGTAGATTGCATGAAGGTGAGTTTTTCAGCTCCACACCGTTTACACAGAGCATAATATAACAAGTATGGTTATAAAACTCGCAGGTCAACTCGTAGACTCGACCGAGTTTATGAGTCCAGCTACCCCAAATGAGTTGACTTATGATTGTTCTGTCCAACTGATGTTTGTCAAAGATATCAAAATTGATTACCAGATTAAATCAAGATATGACAAGAATATTCAAACCTGGCACACACACTTTGGAGAAATATGCTATAACCTAGCTAAGAAATAGAAAAAACGTTGCGCCACAGAGAAATGTATTTGGGTCAGAAAGCGAAATTTTAACTGCTTATATACGCTTATTTTTTAACAAAGAACCTTTGGCAAATTTGGGATTATCAAGTGCATCTCCAACAATAAGGACTAAACGACCTTGAAACCTTTGTGAAGATGTGAAACCCTTGTGAGAAATCTCTAACGGCAACGATGAATCCGTCGTTTCGTGAGTTTGGAGAACTGGGCGAATCTTTATGCCAGACCGCACGTTGGGCACCATCTGTACTTGCAGTGAGCGCAACAGTGAAGACTTTGTCGGCGATGTACCAGGTTTGGTGAAATGTGAGAAGTGGGGATGAAGAACTGAATGAATTTTGGAGGAATGGATCCTCCTATTTATACAAACCAAGTGGTTTTCCTATACCATCTGATCATATGATTTAATGTTAAAGTCACCCCTTTCAGTTTATTCTGGACTAGGAATTTAAACAATTTAAATTTAAAGTATATATTGACGAGAGAAGATACAATGAGTAAACCAGTACTGACGTTTAAATTACTAGTTCAAAAAGCATGATAGTTCTAAAACAATACATAAGAAAAATAGCTGTTGAGGAAAGCAAAACATAACCGGTTTAAGTCCTGATGCAAAAAATACAACTTGCTTTACCGCCTTGTCATAACCGGCTTTGTACTGCACTGAAATTTTAAACTTCAGTGCTTCAATTTCAGCCTTCAACTTGTCAACGGTAACTTTGTAAGCATCTTCTTTTACAAGTAATTTCCCTTTATTCTTTGAATTTTCGTCCATTAGGTCTTTTTCTCTTGCGACCATTCGCCTCTTTTCCAATATTGTTTCTTCCAAAGAATTCTTCAATTCATCTTTCAGATTACTGAGCTGAGCCATATCCTTCTCATAATCAGACAACTTCTTTTTCAATTCAGTAATCTCTCCAACATAATTCTTCTCATATTCAGACAACTTGTTTTTCAATTCAGTGATCTCTTCAACATAAGCCTTGTTTTCCTTGACTGTATCCCCTAACTTTTGCCGCATGATATGAAGAAGGAAGGTTGTACAAACGGAACCAGTCAGACTAGTTTGGAGTACTCTTTCAAATTCCATCTCCTTAACTTTTTCATGAAACTTTTCCTGACTGAAATGCTTATTAATAAGGTCTCCAAAAGGAAAATCATCTCTCGAGACTGATGTGGTATCACCATCACCACTACTATTGATCTCAGTGAAAAATGATGTCCACATTTCATCCAGCCATTCCAAAGAACATCGCTGGTTGTTTCCAGGAATTTTTACAGGAGCTGAACTTGAAACCTCCAGTCGAGGCAGTTTTACTTCAACGGTTTTGAGGGGCGTGTCCGGGGAATTATTGGTTGGAGCTTCCTGTGGAGAGTTCCTTACATATCTTTCATCATTATGTTCAAACAACTCTTTTCCCGACACATCTTTCACAGACATCATGGAGACTCTTCATAATAAAACAAATGGAAAGCCAAGTTAAATGTAGAAAGCAAAAGAAATAAAATCAATGAAGGAATATTAAAAGAAACTACCCAAATACTGCCACAGGACTTTGTTATCAGCCATCACCACTATTACTTACTACCACCACCAACTTAATCATAGATGAAGTTTATTAAATATGGTCCAAAACAAGTAGTAGCTCAACATTTAAGCAATAAATCATATTAAGAATGTTGTTTAGGATATTTATAATCAAACGTATTAAATATTGTCCAGAACTAAAAGGATGCTAGATTTATGAATCTGGACAAAGAAAGGAAAGGAAGTTCTTCCATGGTATGGCTTAGTTAGACATCAATAACCACAAGAGAAATCGCGGCTTGTTTGGTTCATACCGCATTCTATGACTTTTCCGAGGAATACACATTTACTAAATGAATGTTTCTTGCATTGAGATGTTTATTATAACAGTTAAACCACAATACTACCAGCAATGAACCTCAACTATCAAGACTATTAGTTAAACAAATTTCACAAACAGGTAAGCCGACCGACGAAAAGTTTTGAAGATGGCCCATATATTATTTGGATACATGGTTCTTTACTCACAGCAGTCCATTTTCTCTACTCACTCCAACACCTCATTTAAAAACACCTGAAACCTCAATTTAATAGACTACAAAGAAATCTTTTTCCTCAATAACATATATACCTCACAATATTCTCACCATGTACTACTCATCTTCCTTTCTCATGAACTAGTAAAATGTTTGATGAAACATGCATAAAAATCTTATTTCTAGCCTAGTATCCCAATTTATAAAGAACTAAGTTTAATATAATACAAGGGATTTTATTTTACATGCATTCAATCTAGAGTAGAAAGTGCAACACTTGAAATCAATAAAACACCATATTGAGCTTAAATGCATAATCCTTCGAGTACACATGCATATCAACTATAAAAAGGGACATGCAAGCACATATACGACCTTGATTTTAGATGTTTTCTCCAACTTCAAAAGTAGAAATATATATGAGAAACTCACCAAACTTAAGGGAGATGATGACAATGATCTTGATTTCAAAAACAAGAACAATGGTCAAGTCGCTTTGCACAAAATCTTCTTCTCCTTCTATCTAGTTCAAACTGAGTGTGTAGTGTGTCTCTCTCTTTCTGAGTTTTGCAGAGAAAATATGCAGTGTGTAGGTGTTTGTCTTGTGAGTGTGAGTGTGAGTGAGAGTGAGAGTGAAAGTGAGGGAGTCAGACTGAGATGTAGTGTTTTTAGGTGGCGTTTTCCCCTTTTTACCCCCAAGAATTCATCTAAGGCTACTACAAGTCTTGGCCATGAATATTTAGTTGAGGAGTTTTATCTCAACAACCATTTGGTTGACAATTTATGAGACAACCATAATTTACAAAGAAAAAGTAGATATTGCACGACAACCAAAATAATAGAGAGATAAAGTAAAAAATAATGTGAGTATGAGAGAGAAAATCGTCACAAAATTTATCACAAAATAGATGTTCAGATACTCCCTCACTGAGCCATTTGCTTGATCAAGAAAAAGAAAACTGATTTATTTGCTTATTTCACACGTATTTAGAAAAATATATAAATGAAGGAGAGAAAAAATGGTTTTAAGTATTTTTGTTAAGTATTGGTGTATTTTCCACTATCATAAATGCAAAGTGAAATATATTGAATTAAGAGTGATGAAAGTAGTATTAATTAAGGTTATATTTGAAAAAAAAGTCATTAATGATGTATATGTATTGAAAAGTGAAATGGATCAATTTTTTTAGGACAACATTTTTTTGCAAATGACTTAGTTATTATGAGACGGAGGGAGTATCATTTATCTTTTTCCCAATATCTATTACTTGAGAAAAAAATAAATTGGTGTTAACCCTCTAGCTCATAGGAGAAGGGGCCCTTTTAATCCGAAGTTCGGCCGACAAGTAAGTAAGTAAAGTATGGTAAAATTATTTCCACCAAGAATCGAACTCAAGTTCACCCAAACAATTTGTTTTAGGGGAACTCATTATGCACTTGAGTTCAATTACTTGGTTAGCAATTACGGAATTTCTTTTGCAACAAACAAACCAACCTAAATGTTTTAAGATTTTATCTAAAGTGCACAAATAAAATGATCTTACACCATGCACAAATGTGCTTGTTAACATTAGATTAATAAATCTCATCATATCTTATTTGATCGAATGATGAAATTTATTAATTAAACTATGAAAACTAACATGGGCATCATGTAAGATTTACCTCTCACTTATGCACCATAGAATTGACATTTTTCTAATAATTGAAATTTATATTGGTCCTACTATTTTTATGCATGTTTAGTTAGAGTTTTAGAAACACATTCAGAAAGAAAGAAAAAAATGCAAAATGACTTTCAAAGTCTAAATGACATAAAGCTGAGTTTTTTCGTACAAATAAAGCTAAGAATTTTCTGTTTGATGAAATAAAATTGAGATTTTTATTAATTACCCTATTTGACATTTTGTTTTACAATAACTGTGGGGACCTCAGTAATAATTTAAACGTTAATTCATCACGGAAGCACTCACGCTAATTGTGGGAACTCTCACGGTGAAAGCACCAAATCATAGATATGATCCTTTGAATTAAAGGACAAAGAGGACCTCCTAGGAATAGAGAGATAAACAAGAGATATGAATAATTTCATTGATTGTAATAATAGGGAAACTACAAGATCTTATATAGCCAAACTTATTCTAGATCATTCCGATGATACTCATAACAAAATAGTGAGTCATCGATCTTCTATACTTAATGGAAATATAGTCATTCCACTTCTTAGGTTTTAATCATGAGAGAATTATTTTTCCCAACCTATGGCCTTCTCCCGCGCCCTGTAAAATTTCCAAAAATGCCCTTGTGCATTCCGGATTTTAAAATCCGGATTCATGTTTACTATTTTGGATTTCATATTGAGGATATGAAATTGTTCATAATTGAATTGTTGATGATGAAATTGCATGTTCATAATATGTGAAAATGGAAATGTTGTGAATTATGCTCTAATTGTTGAATTGTGCTATGTTGTTGTTGTTTTGTGGTGGAATTCATGATTAATTGATGTTGTTGTTGTTATGAGATATTGTTGTTGATGATTCATAACTTGGGTGTTCATAATCATGGGTTTGTGATGGATTTAAGTTGTTGTTGATAGTTTTGTGGAAATGGGTTGATTTGGTGAATTGTGTTGAAATGGTATCTGATTTCATGTTTGATGTGTTTTTGAAAGCCCTTTTGAGTATATGAACCTGTAAACAACCTTTGGAAACGAATTTGGGTATTGGGAGATCAAAATTTGGGTTTTTGGGTGAAAAAGGGTTGGAACCCGAAAGTTTTTCTGCAGAACTGTAAGCGAACGGTAAGCGAACAGCTACGGTAACCTTCTGGAACTTGGTCACTTGAGCGAACGGTAAGCGAACGAGCCCAATTTCAGCTTTTTTTGATTTTTGTTCCAGGCGTTTGGGGACCAATCTAAGTGTTGTATAATGCTTCTTTCAACTTGTTTAATCACTGTTTATACTCCTTTAACTACTGGAACATGTTTTACTTATCCAAACTTGTGAATTTCTAAATGGTTTGAAATGTGTAAATGTGTCGTTTTCGGTTTTTCGGAAATTGTCGGAAAATGAAAATTTATGAACTAAAAGGATTACAAGCTTGGTCTACAATTCATATGGGCTTAGACAAGGCTTGTAAAGTTGGTACATTGCCTTAATCATGTCAAACTTAATTTTCGGGTGGAAATGTGGAATATATAAACTTGGGGTTTCTCATACGAACTTAGACTAATCTTTGAACCAATGCTTGATAGTTCGTAAGTGGCCTAAACTCATGATTACATGATTGATTAAGATCGAATGGTAAGCTTTCAAACTTGAACAAGTTACTTTGCTTTGAAAAATGCCAATGTTGGTCGTTTTTGTAACTTGATACGGACTTTGTCGAAAATGGTTCTTTAAAGCCGATTACCTATAAATCTTTCGAGGATAACTTTATATGATTAAATGAAGATATGTGAATGATTGTTAGGCGTTGAATATGATGTTTATCATAAAGTGTTGTATTTTCTCCTTTACTTGAATTGTGAGAAAGTGTATGAAGTTGTTGAGCCATATTATGTAGTTGATGTTGATTAATGTATATATGACAATTGATGTTGATGTTTGTTGATAATATGGTGAGGACTCTTATTTGAATTGTGAATTGTTGATTGTGTGGACGTAAATACTTGATAATGCAATTGTTGATGAACTAGTCAATGTAAATGGAGGTGTACTTTTACATTGTTGTTGGTGGATGTATATGTT
>Ga0228711_1011361_pt1 | contig 11339 bp, 12 predicted proteins | sample MedpolnodulmetaG_2_FD_177996 | JGI IMG/M metagenome (GOLD analysis project Ga0228711, IMG submission 177996) | Root nodule microbial communities from Medicago polymorpha collected in Santa Monica, California, United States - brown nodules | ecosystem: Host-associated > Plants > Roots > Nodule...
ACAGTGCGGCACATTTGTACGCCGCTGCTGCCGCTGCCGACGACGGGCTTTATAACCACCGGCAGGCCGATTTCTGCGACAGCGCTTTCTACCTCTGTCGCATTCGTTGCCACGCGATAGTCAGGTATGGGAACGCCGGCGTGCTCAAGAAGCTGACGCTGAATGAACTTATCATGGCTTTGTTCAATGGACGCAGGGTCGGGCCCGGGGAGACCGAAATGACGGCAGAGCTTGCCAACTGTCACATGGACCGATTCATCAAGGCCCGAAAACCCGGTGAGGCCAGCAATGTCATGGGTCAGTTTGAGTTGTGAATAGACGCTCTTCATCGCAACGAGGTCATTAGTATCGACCTGGACGGACTCAACGCCTTCATCCGCCAGATAGTCGTACTGCGTGGGATCAGAAGACATGGTGATTGGATTGAGACCCCGACGCTGAGCTGCTCTCACGTATAGTGGACCGATGCTCCTATGGCCTTCGATCAGAATAAGCGCTTTCGATGCCATCGACCTTTTCCTCTGTTGAATGCTGTAGCCGGTCCGTATTTGGGTTAACGACGCCATTATCGACACCTACCGCATGGGGTAGTGTGACGTATCAGCTTGGTTGACCTCGAGCATAGCGGCTCTCGCTGGACTGACATTTCGTTCCCTCGTTCACTTCATCGATCGCCGCGCGGCGTAGATGTTTCCGATTGCTCCTGTTGCTTGCTTAGAGCTTCCGTTTGGACTTGCCGCTGCGGCCCGTGCCGAAATCCCACCTTGCGTGCAAAAATCGTGTCAGGCCGCCGGAGTGGCTGAAATAACGTTACTTTTTTTCAAGTAGTTAGGTCGGGAACCCGGCCGCACGATTGAGGTGTCGAGGAGCCGACAAGGCGACGTACAATGTCGTATGCGTGGTCGCCACCCATCGGGGCATGCGGAGGCATGGGTGCCCTCCAAACCTTGGCGACAAGGCGTCTCCTTGCGCTCTGTTTGGTATCCTTCAGGGGCTTGCATGAGAGTGTGGAAGACGTAACCATTGTTCCGGCTTATCCCCATGTCTGGCTGCGCTATCGTAGTTGTAGCTGCTCGCGAAGAGGCTGGGATCACTCGCGCCGCTTACGAAGGGACCCAACGAACAATTGGCCGAGCACTGTCCAGTCAGCCTCGACCAAACCGTTCGGCCACTGCTCCAGGATACATTTGTTCGTGAAGCTGGCGCGCCAGCGAAACGGCGCGCTCATAATCGCCAATCAAGTGGACACGCCCGACTGAAGCATCAAGTTCGGTCACCACCATTGTTGATCCGATGGAGACCGGGGGAGTGCCCGTACCCTCGACAAGCCGCATAGCAAAATCAGTATCGCTCATAACGCAGAGGCCGGGCCGATCGTCTTGTTCGACATCGATCGTCGTGATGCCGTTTTGATCAAGAAGCGCGCGGCGGTTGTCGCGCTCGGCAACGCTTGCGAACGATATCACCACTGCGTCGCGAGCCACCGTCACCGAACGCGCGTTCCCATGGCCTGTTACAGTCGTCCCCGTGACCACGCCATCATTGGTGAGTGATCTGCAAATGATGGTGACCCCGTACTTTTCTGCGTACTCCACTGCGCCATGGTGCAGTACCTTTGCCCCGTATCGCGACATCCTTGCGATTGTCCTATAGCCAATCTCCGGGATCAGTTGCGCCTCTGGGATAATATTAGGATCTCCCGTAGAGACACCCGGAACATCTGAGTATATTTCGCAAGCGTGCTCTTCCAGCATCGACGCAATAACGACAGCCGTCAGATCAGAAGTGTTTCTACCGAGGAACGTCACCCTGCCGGACTGATCAATGGCTTGCGCGCCCGCGGCGATGACAACGTCATGCTCCTGCAAAGCACTCCGAATTGGCCGAGGGTCCACACTTTCTACCGAGGCCCGACCGAAGTCGGAATTCGTTCGTATTCCGAGGCCGTAGCCGTTCAAGGAGGTTACGGGAATCCCGAGCCGGCTGACGGCAGCTTCCAACAGATAGACACTCTTCATTTCTCCGATTGCGAGTGCCGCATCGAGGTTCGAGGGTGAGGCTTCCCTATTGACCTCGAGTATCTGGGCTTTCAGGCTGTCCGTCTCTCCCTTCATGGCGCTGACGACGACAACGATCTTGTTCTCGCCGGCTGCCCGCCTCTGCGCTATATGCCGAGCAACTCGATCATAGTCCTCTGGACCCAGAAAATTTGAGCCGCCGAACTTGAGAATGGTCATTGTCATTTCCCACCAACCAACCTGTTAGCAATCGCAAGCTGTGCGATAAGAAGTGCGTTGAGCGCCGCCCCGACCTGGAGGTTGTCTGCGACTACCCAGAGCCAGAGCCCGCGCGGGTTCTCGGAATTGACTCGCACCCGCGCGACGTGGACATCCTCGGGATTTGTGAGGAAGCGCGGTGTCGGATACCCTTCTCGAATTCCGTCCGCATACAGCCGAACACCTGCTTCTTTCGCGAGAAGCTCGTGAACCTGTTCGAGGCGAACCGGCTTTTCAAACTCGAGGTATACCGCCTCGGAATGGCCGTTCTCCACAGGAACCCGAACGCAAGTGGAGGTTAACCGGAGGTCAGGCATGGCCAAGATCTTTCGTGACTCTTGAGCCAGTTTGCGCTCCTCAAGCGTACCGCCCTCCGAGTCGATATCGCCCACTTGCGGTATGACATTGAATGGAAGTGGGACAGGGAAACGCGCCGCGGGTGGTCCTGAGCTTCCCTCCAATGCGGCGCTGGTCCCGTTCCGTAGCTCATCAATCCCCATCCGGCCGGCTCCCGAGGCGGCCTGATAGGTGGCCAGCATGATCTGATGAACATCCAATGCAGTGGCCAGTGGTCTCAGCGCTCGGACCAGCTGAATCGTGGTGCAATTTGGATTTGCTACGATTCCAGGCCGTGGGCGATCCGAGAGCGCGCTCGGATTTACCTGAGGGACGACGAGTGGTACGTCAGGGTCCATCCGAAAGGCGTTGGAGTTGTCGATCACCAGCGCACCTTGCGCCGCGAACCGGGGTGCCCATTCGGCGCTTACGGCGCCGCCAGCGCAAAGAAATGCGATGTCCGTTTGAAGATCGCCGATTTCGTCCAGTGCCTCCACGAAGCAGATCTCATCGCGAAATCTCACCTGGCGACCGGCCGAGTTGCGCGACGCGAGCAGCCGCAACCGATTGACCGGAATTTGGCTTGCCTCAAGCAGCTTGATCAGTTCATCTCCGACAGCCCCTGTGGCTCCAACGATAGAAATGTTCAAGGCTTTCATGAGACCCCCCTTTCGGACAAGTTCAGCAAAAAGAAGTTGGTATCGGCTTCGAGGCCAGGCCCATGAGCATCTTCTGCTCGAGGTGGACGGAAGCCGGCGAGAATTTTTTTGGTCAGGCTGGTGCTCCTATGCCCCAGTCCATTGAACTCCATCTGAAGCTGACCTGACATTTCGTTCTTTCCTTCAAATTCATCGATCGCGGGGCGGCGCTAATGTTTCCGATTGCTCCCGTTGCTTGCTTAGGGCTCCCGCTTGGACTTGCCGCTGCAGCCCGTGCCGAGTCCCCCCTTGCCGAAATCCGTCTTGCCGAAATCCGCTTTGCCAAAACAGCCATTGCCGCCCCGGCGCCGCTTGCGAAAGAATGCTCTTTTGCGCTTAGCCACTTTGTTGCCCTCTTACTTCGATGGACGCCTTCACCAGCTCCTGCTTGGACGAATGCCCAAAGCATGCGGGCCCAGGGGGCGAGTCCAAGACTTCGTGCCGCTATTTCATGGCACCATTGGCGTAGACTTTTCTTGCCGATCATTGCTTCCTCCCGTTGAAATCGCACAAGGAGCCGCTTGGGTGTCTCGGCGGTGATTGCCAATAAAATAGTTGAGAGTGGACTGTTCAGAAAGCTACCAGGTTCGGTAGGCCGGCGAAGTTGGTGCCGGCCTGTGACCGATGGAACGTATTGTTGTTTCGGCGAATTTGTCAGAAGTCCAGCCCGGCTAAACGCGATGGTACTGATTTATGCATCTCTGCCTGAGATCTCCGCATCGCCATTCCCGGCGAGGCGATCAGCAGCGGGAGGGCCTAAGGAGCTGCGCCATCATGACCGGCCGCCCGCAGTGCCATTCCCGCAGGTGCATGTCTCCTGCTGGTTGAACGGTAGACCACCGACGTATTGAGACATAGGCGAGCAGATGCTCCGCCGGCTCACGGCTTGCTAGGTTGTGTGCGTCAAGTTCTGCAAAATTGGGCGGTCATGCGTGCTGGTCATGCGGCTTGACGGAGTGCGAGTTTCTTGTGCTCTCGCAGGTCGTCCATGTTGATGTAGCGATTGGCCTCCATTCAGTTTCGTGGGTTTCGACGGCGAGCGCGCGGACGAGGCGTAGGCAGCTCTCGGTATTGGGAAAGATGCAGAACGACGTAGGTTCTGCGGCGGATTTCCTCGTTGAGGCGTTCCAGCATGTTGGTGCTCTTGAGGTGCTTGTGATGCTGGCGCGGCAGACGAAAGAAGGTCAGCGTCTGCTCGATGGTTTCCTCAACCCAGGAGGTCAGGCGCGGACAGCGGACCGACCATTTTCCCAGCCACGCGGCGAGATCGGCCTTCGCCTCGTCGAGGTCGCGGCGATCATAGAGCCATCGAAGCTGGGCTCGCCCAAGTCTCGTCGCACACAAAATGCGCGCGATGGAATTGCAGGCCGGGAAACCTCAGAAGAAGGGGAACAAGCCCGGCCCTGCCTACGCCTACAACATCAAGAAACTGCGTGACTAGGAGATGCATCTCGACGAGCAAGCACAAAGAAGCTACGAACGTTTTGTCGAGACCTGGCGTCCGCGCCCGCCAAATCAAAAGGCGCGCGGACGCCTCAATCCGGCAAGGCTCGAATGAGGTGGCCCGGCGGCGCTTTCAGCCGATGCACCACGCTTCACCTCGAGGTCGTCCGCGCATCAGCAAATTTACCACGTTGGGAAGGAGAGGACTTGTCGATGCATCAGACCATGACAGCAGAGACAAGCGTTCTGATCGCCCGGAAGTCATACTCTACGCGGGCGCGCGGCAATTATTCGGGCAGCTGGTCGACCTTGCCCACCATCCGACTACTAGGTGCAGTAGTAGCAGCGCGTGCCCGGGTATGTAGAAATCGTGCTGCTTCGGCGCTCTGACCAGGAGGTGTTGACATGCTGAGGAACGTGACGGCGGTGGAGGTCTCCAAGTACATCTATGCCGCAGACGAGCTGGCGCGCAGGTCTGGCCTCCACCTTACAATTCCGACGATTCTGAGGAGTATGTCGGAATTGGCACTAAACTTCGTATCTATCGCCTACGGCGGCGCTTTCGTCGTTCATGTGTGGGCGCATCGACTACTAGGTGCAGTAGTATCGGCGCGTGCCCGGGCGTTCTAGAATCATACTGTTTCGGCGCTCTGACCAGGAGGTGTTGACATGCTGAAGAACGTAACGGCGCTGGAGGTCTCCAAGTACATCTATGCCGCAGACGAGCTCGCGCGCAGGTCTGGCCTCCACCTTACAATGGGTGACGATTTTGAGGAGTATGTCGGGATAACCAGCAGACTTCCCGGAAAGCCCGCGACCACTCCAAACTTCCGTCCAGACTGTTCTGATCTTTCACTTGGAAACGCCTTTTGGATCATCGGGCGGGACCGGGAAGGAAGAGTAGCACATGTTCAGGCTATGCGTTTGGACGATCTATCCGACACAAACATCGCTGAGCACCTCGAGTCGCTTAGGGCCTGCTTCACGGACCCCAACGTTAAAGCCGGGCCCGGTTCCTCATGTACCTCCTTCGCGCCGACTGCTCGCAGGATAACTGGGCTAGTAGCGTATCATGGCGACATCTGGTTGCGGGAGGACTTTAGAGGCCGCGGTCTCGCGACCCTCATTGGTCGTATTGCGTTCGGACTAGCGTGGGCTAAATGGTCGCCGGATTTCATTTATGCGCTGGTTGCCGGCTGGAACATTGAAAAAGGCATAGTCGATCGCTACGGCTATCTGCATCGAGAGCCGCACGGATCAGTCTTGCGCTTGCCTGCACATAGAATTGACGACGACGATTGGCTCGTTTGGCTGACGCGAGATGAATTGTTGAGAGCGCTTTCACGTTCTTTGGCATCGCCAGCGCGCGGCGAGAACTAGTTCTGAGGTAAGAACCGGATGGTTACGCCCAGACTAAAGCATCGCAGAACGCCAATGGCACAGAGAGTACTTGTCCTCATTGAAGGCAGTAAATTTGGTAATGGTCTGTTATACGTCCGCCCAGAGCCTTGGCCTTCATCCAATTACCCTGTCGACCGATCCAGCTCGCGAGTATCTTGGGACGGGACGGCTTGAGTCCATCCATGTCGATACAGGTAATCTCGAGGCGCTGATCCACGTGTGTTCGCGGCTGTGTTCGACCTATGACAGTGCCGGCATCACGGGCTTTCCAAACCCCCGGCGAGTCGGTACTTGCGACAGTTGCGAAGCTCTGTGAATATACCGGGGCCCAACCTCGAATCGATTGAACAATGCTGCTAAAAGTTCACCCAACGTCAGCTTCTCGCAGGGGCTGACGTCCCATACCTGCTTATCGCTTGGCCGCGAATGCGGGTGACGTAAAAAGGGCTACCGCGGAGATCGGCCTGCCGGTGATCCTGAAGCCAGCAGTCGGCTGCGGAAGAAGCGGCGTCCGCTTGTGCCGCACCGGAGATGAGGTAGCCGAACATACAAGGCATCTGTTGGGCGGGACGCACATCTGGCGGTCTTCGCCGCAGGTACTGGTCGAAGGGTTTGTACAAGGCAGTCATTATACTGCCCAGATAATGGGAAAGGAGGCCATTGGGACTACCACCTCTGACTTCGGACCCCCACCGCATTTCGTTTATCGTCAGTTCACCTTTCAGGCCGCGCTGCCTGCTGAGGAGCATGGGCGTATCGAGAAAGTTGCTCGCTGAGCAGCCTGCAAGCTCTTGGCCTTGGCTGGCCAACGAACATTGAACTCCGGTGGACGAAGCGTGGCCCAGTCGTCATCGAAGTCAATCCGCGTATCGCTGGCACGCCCGATCCCGAACTGGTTCAGCTGACTTATGGTGTCGATCTCGTCACGAGCACGTCAAACTTGTCACCGGCGCCGAACGGAATTCGCACAAACTGCATGCACACACTGCGGTGCCCGGGTCCTCGTACCTGATCGCGATGGCACCCTCGACTGGGCGGACGGCCCCAGTCGGGCGGCTGCTGTTCCCGGTGTCACCGAGGTGAAATTGTACGTTAAACCAAGACCCCGATCGTTAGGAAAGGCGATGACCGAGACTGGATCGGATTTTTCATCGCCAGTTCACCCAGCCTTGCTCAGACCGAAGCGATACTCCAGAGCGCCGTCGACTTAATCGGCTGGTCGATCACACCATTTCCGACCCTTGACGAATAGGGGGACCAAGCGGCAGCTCCTATCTTTCCTCGTCAGCGGCGCTGGCCGGCTGAATCTTGATATCGAGCTTCGCAACAAGCTGCTGACAATCAGCGCAGCGACCATGGATCGCCTCCTGTCGGAAGTGCGTGCTGTGGCCCGGGGTGGACAATGCCGCCGTGCCGGAATGAGTTCTGCGGTTCGGCGGTCGGTTCCTGTGCGTACGTTCGGGGACTGGAACGATCCGCCGCCAGGTTATGTCGAGGTGGACTTCGTGGCCCATTCCGGCACCTCTTCATCCGGCAGCTTCGTACAGACAATGGTGCTGACTGATATCGCCACCGGTTGGACCGAATGTGTGCCGGTGCGGACGCGAGAAAGCGTCCTTGTGATCGCTGCCATTAAATGTGCCAGGTCGCTGTTTCCCTTTCCGCTGCTGGGCGTTGACTTCGACAATGACAGTGCCTTCATGAATGAACTCGTGGTCTCTTGGTGCCGAAGTCAAGGGTTGGAAATGACCCGTTCCCGCGCCGCGCTTGGCGAGCGTCCTCAGGGTATCCCTCCATAGCGGTGGACTTCCCGAACGGCGTGAAGGTGAGAATTGGTTCCGCAGCGCAACTATGCGGCGACCATGGTTACGCGGAGCTGACATTGCCGATCTATGGATTATGTAGTCTTCACAGATGCTTGGATAGATCGAGCAGGCGCGATCGCTCCACATAACTATGCTCCCTCACCATGGGTTCACGTTGTGAGGAGAGTAAATATGGATGCCAATAATCGTAATCACTTGTTCCTCGATCCAGGACCGTTGTCGACATGGATCGAACAGTTCGCGGCCGAGCTTGCCGCTCAGAGATACACGCCGCTGACCATTGAGGGCTACACGGCCTCGGCTCGTCATTTCACGGCTTGGCTTGGTAGCGCAGGTATCTCGATCGACGTGATCGATGACGATGTCGTTCGTCGGTTTGCCGAACATCGGTGTCGATGTCCTGGTGGGCGGCAATGGCTGCGTATCTCACCAAAATATTCGCGCCGCGCCGGGAGGTTCGTTGTTTTCCTGCAAAGGGCAGGTGTCGCACGTCCACCCTTGAAGGTCGCGTCGCCATATCCCCTGCTTGCCGACTATCAGAGTTGGGTGCGCGTCCACCGGGGACTGTCGGAACGAACGATCGCCCGACACCTTCGCCAACTGCCTAAGCTGTTACCGGAGCTCGGCACGGCGACCTTCGACTATAACGCCGCCCGGATCCGTGAAGTAGTCCGCGAGTGTCGGCCTGTGCCGCCCCAACCTCGATCACGCCATTCCGCCGGTCTTGCAATGGCGCCTTTCGATGCCGCGGTATCTTGCAGCCGCCGATGTCGAGCGCGTCATTGCATCCTGCGATCAACTCACCAGAGGGCGCTTGCGGGACCGTGCAATCCTGCTCCTACTCGCTCGCCTGGGGCTGCGGGCCGGGGATGTGGCCGGACTCAGACTCAGCGATATCGAATGGACGTCCGGCATGCTGCGCTTGAATGGCAAAGCGCGCCGTCAAGTCCGGCTGCCATTGCCGCAGGACGTCGGCGATGCACTTCTCGCGTACATCGAGCAGGAACGGCCCCGCGTGCATCAAGAGGCGGTCTTTCTCACAATGATTGCACCCTACCGGTCATTTGCACAGTCCAGCCATGTCTCCACGATTGTAGCGCTGGCGCTAAAACGTGCGGGCATTTCCGATCCCCCGTCGACCGGAGCGTGCCTGCTGCGCCGTTTGGCGGCAACCTCGATGCTGCGCTCGGGGGCCACACTCGAAGCTGTTGGAACGGTGCTGCGTCACCGTTCGCTCGATATGACCGCACATTACGCCAAGGTCGATGTAGCGATGCTGGAGCAGATTGCCCAGCCCTGGCCGGGAGAGCTGGTATGCTGGCCAGCACCTCGCCGATCATGCAGCGCTGCACCGCGCACTGGGATTCAAGTTCGGACCCCGGGCATTCTCCTGCGCAACTTTGTCGCCTTTGCCGAGCATCGCGGTGAGCATGTCATAACGACGGCGACCGTGCACTAGTGGGCGCTTCAGGCGCCTTCACCCGAACAACGTCGCAACCGCCTGTTGGCGGTGCGCCGCTTCGCGCTCGCACTGCATGCCGAAGATCCGCGGCATGAAGTTCCCTCCGCTGATCTTTTCGGCCGCTCCAGTCGCAGGCGCCGCACGCCTTACATCTATAGTCCCGGGGAGATCCGACGGCTGATCGACGCCGCTCATCGACTTGGCCCCGACGATACAATCCGACCGCTCTCCTACGCCACGATGTTCGGGCTCATTGCAGCGACCGGCATTCGTGTTTCGGAGGCAATCGCCATTCGATTGCCCGACGTGACCGACGACGGGTTGATCATTGCCGAGACCAAGTTCAAGAAGAGCCGAATGCTGCCGCTCCACCCGACGACCCGACGCGCCTTGGACGGATACCTCGGGACTCGACTGAAGGCGGCAAGTCAGAGCGATGCGCTTTTCATATCACATCAGGGAACGCCGCTCGCCTATCCGACAGTAATATCGGTATTCCTGCAGATCATGCGATCGATCGGCTTGCGAGGCGCTCAAGGATCGCGAGGGCCGCGGATCCGCCGTCCGCTCTCTCGAACGCTGTGCGCACGATTCCCAGGCGGTGGCGCAGCATGTCACCGCCCTCCAGTCAACGCCGGAGCTGATGGCGCATATGTCGACAGCCGGCGAGACATTGCATCGAGGAGTGACGGCATGACCCAGCTTGCCCAGCACCTCACCGCGTTCCTACGCGAACATCTTCCCCGGGAACGACGCGCAAGCGTTCACACTTGCGATGCCTATGCCTACAGCTTCCAGCTGCTGGTGGCGTTCGCCGCGCGACGATTGAGTAAGCGACCGTGTCTGCTGCAGATCGAAGATATCGACGTACCGATGATCCTCGCTTTCTCAAACACATCGAAGAGACGCGTGGCAACAAGGCCCGTTCGCGCAACGCCAGGTTGCCGTGAAGTCTTTCTTCCGCTATCTCGAGCACCGTGCACCCGCAGTGCTGGATCAGGCCCTTCGGGTGCATGCCATGCCGATGAACAAGATTGACGAGGCGCTCGTGGCTTCACTTTCGCGTACTGAAGTGCACGCGCTGCTCAATGCACCGGATCGACGGACATTATCAGGCATTCGCGATAGAGCCATGCTGCATCTGGCTTTCGCCGGCGGGCTACGCGTTTCCGAACTCGTCGGTCTCGCGCTTGACCAGTTCGACGGACGGTCACCCGCCAGCATCCATATCATCGGCAAAGGACGACGGGAGCGCGTGCTCCCACTCTGGCAGGAGACCGCTGCCGCGATCCGCGCCTGGATCGCGGTTAGACCCAAGGATGGAGACACGGCGCTCTTCCTGAACACCGCTGGCCGTATGACGACGCGCTCCGGCTTCGAATACATCCTCGAAAAGCACGTCGCCGCCGCCGTCAGCGTGGCGCCCACGCTGGCGACGAAGTCGATATCGCCCCATGTGCTGCGCCATAGCTGCGCCATGCACATGCTTCAGGCGACGCGCGACATTCGGAAGGTAGCGCTGTGGCTCGGTCACGCCACTCTCCAGAGCACGGAGATCTACCTGCGCGCTGATCCGACCGAAAAACTCGAGATGCTCGACGCGCTGGCGCTGCTCGGCATCAAGCCAGGCAAATTCCGCCCGCCGGATAAACTGATCGCGATGCTTGCCACGCGATAGTACGTTATGTGGAGTCGATGGATGTTGGAAAGCCGACAATGCGCTCATCAGCCTCTCCGGCTCCACATAATCATGGTCGCCGCATAGTTGCGCTTGGACTAACCCGCTCCGCTACGCCGGAGCGGCAAGGAGGTGACGTATTCAGTAGGAGCCCCAACTGCGCGAGGATGGGACGGCTGGTTGCAGCCCATCCATTGGACAGAGGAGCTCATCATGACC
>Ga0228711_1011362_pt1 | contig 11339 bp, 17 predicted proteins | sample MedpolnodulmetaG_2_FD_177996 | JGI IMG/M metagenome (GOLD analysis project Ga0228711, IMG submission 177996) | Root nodule microbial communities from Medicago polymorpha collected in Santa Monica, California, United States - brown nodules | ecosystem: Host-associated > Plants > Roots > Nodule...
CGTTTTGCACAGAGTATTGGCCTTGTATATGCGTGTGTGTATTAGCAGCTGTTCTCTAAGTCTTCATCCCTATTTATAGAGGATTTGAGAGACGTTGAGAATTTAGCCGTTACATCAACTTGTCTTGCTTTGAAGCTTTGATTCTTCACCCTTGCTCTTTTGCCTGATTTGATAGTTGTCCTATGAAGAACTAATTTCAAATCCATTCCATTACAAAAGGAACAACGTCTGCAGCAATGTTACTGTTATCTTTGTCTTGTTGTAGAGACAAAGATTGCAGAGATGGTGGTTGCAGAGTTCGTGGTCGTACACTTCGTACATTGTCCTTTGTCAACTCTGGTGAAGTAGCTTCTGACGAGATATGCTTCTGATGACCAGTGCTTTTGATGATGTGTCTTCAGGAGCTCTTCTTCAGACCCGTTTCTTCAGACGCAGTTCTTCAGACGCATTTTTCAGGCGCATTCTTCCAGATGCTTCTAAGCTTCAAATAAAATTCCTTTGCTCTTGAACTTGTTCAATCAGAATCTTTATGAATAGTACTTTGATTATGGATCCTGTACACTTGAACAAATTGTTTAGCATATCCAATTGATGATTTTTAATACCTTGTTATTGTCAAAACTCAATTGGTGACTTGTGAAACACCCTTTGTTCCAACATTGAATTCCTTGAATACTGTAAACACATTTGACTTCTTCTTGATTGGGTACACCCATAATCTCCTATAGTGGTCATCAATAAATGACACAAAATATTTTGCTCCTCCCATGGATATTTGTGGTGACTCCCACACATCAGAATGTATCAAGTCAAGTATGTATTTGCTTCTAGTAGATACTTTGGAAAACTTCAATTTACGTTGTTTGCTTGTCACACAGTGCTCACAAAAAGAAAAATTCACTCTCTTAAGCCCGAGTAGAAGATTTTATTTCACAAGAGCTTTCAAACCACGTTCCAACATATGGCCTAGTTTCTGATGCTACACCATTGTCGTTTCTTCTTGGCTCGCTACAGCAGTCAATGCATTAGCATCTTGCAATGTATCCCCCACAAGCATGTATATATTATTTGTGAGCTTTTCTGCTTCCATCACCATGAGGTTTCCTTTTACTACTTTTACGTTTCCACCTTTAGTGTGGATCTTGCACCCGAGGTCATCCAATTGCCCAATAGACAATAAATTCTTCTTCAAGTCCTATACGTGACGTACCCCTTGTATTTTGCAAATAGTACCATCATGTGTCTTTATTTTGATAGTACCAATCCAAAAAACTTCTAAAGTGTGATCATTGCCCATGAATACATATCCTTCCGAGATAGATTCATAGGTGCAAAACCAATCCTTGCGTGGAGTCATATGCCATGTGGCGCTTGAGTCCACTATCCAACCATCATTGAGCGCATTTCCACCTTTAGAACTAATTGTTGCTCCGCTATACAAGATTTCTCCATCATCTGAGGTACTTGCAACACAACCTTGAGAGGTTGATGCTTCTGATGTCTTCTCTCCATTCCTTTTGTTGTTCCAACACTCCCTCTTATAATGCCCTCTCATACTACAACTGCAGCATTTGAAATTCTTCTTTCTCTGAGATTTTGATCTACCATGATCTTGACTCCCACTAGATCCTCGCTCCATTGATCTGCCTCTCGCCATCACTAAAGCCTCTGCTTGCTTTTCTAACATTTCTTCCTTATTCTTGCGTCTAGATTCTTCTTCAATAATTGCACCAGCAACATCATCAAAATGAAGAGAGTCCGCAATATTGTTATTTGTAATATTGATGATGAGATGATCATATGAATCAGGTAAACTCTGAAGTAGAAGTTCTGCACGTTCATTTTCAGCTATTGTGAAATCTGAGGCTGTGAGCTGAGAAAATAGTGTATTCATGGTATTTATGTGATTTGTTATTGATATGGATTCATTCATTTGGAGAGCGTAGAGCCTCCTTTTTAAGAAAATTCTTGTGTGAAGTTACTTCACCTCGTATAATTTAATAAGAGCATCCCATATCTCCTTTGCAGACTTTTTCTCTGCAATACTTGACAATACCGAAGCTGCCATTGCTACGTGCAAATTGGCAACAGCGTTGTAATCCATCTCTTTCCACTTTTGATTAGTGATATCTGCAGGTCTACCATCAATTGCATCTTGGCAATTGTTTTTTCTTAGAACCACCCTTATCTTTAATTTCCACAGTGAGAAATTACTCCCATTAAACTTCTCAATCTTAAATTTTGTTGCCATGGTTTTGAACCGGATTACACTATTTCACCGTGAATAGTATAGTATACATAAGCAATATTGTATGTATTATCGTATACTTGAACAAATCTAGTACACGTTAACAATCATTACAAAAGTATACAACCACACGTGAGAATAGTAACCGTGAACAATAATTGCAGCGGATTAGTGATAACGAACCAAGTGCTCTGATACCACTGTCGGGTATCAGAATAACAATATTATCACGCAACTAAAATAAAGTTGAGACTGTTTAATGTATTATTGTGTATATTTCTCTCTATGCAGATTGCATTATGAATACATATTAGACTGTGATTTATATATATCAGTGGTTACTATTCTATTTATAGGTTCAAGAGAAACTTATTCTCTTCCATACAATTCCTACGGTAAAAACTCTACCACCATTTATTTAGTAAAAAGCTTTTATGGTGTTGACCATTTTCATTACTTAAATATGACTTTACATCTTCACAAAAACAACACACTAGAAGCATCAATAAGAAGTAAATCTTCAAAGCCTGGGAGGGGGTTCTCGAAGTTGCACCAACAAGATTCTTGATTGGCACCATGCTTAGCTAAAAAATCCGCACACTCGTTTGCCTCTCGAAGGGTGTGGGCGAGCTGCACATTCCATGGAGATGAAGGAGATCCTTGATATTACTAGTGATAGTTGCATAAACATGCCAATCATCGAGAGGAGATTGAATTAAGTTTATAGAATGCAAGGAATTAGAGTAACAAATAACATTACAATGCCCTCTATCCCATGACACCTCCAAAGCAAGTGCGGTCGGAGTTACCAAAATTGCTCCAATCAACATTGAGAATTGTAGGCTGCATACAAGAAGGGTGCCAGGAGGTGCAACGTTGTTGTGGGCGAGAGAGAAGACAGCCACCCAAGGATGTCGAGAGAGAACTAATATAGCTCCCAACATTGTGTCGCGATTGATCATAGCTAACCTTCTCAATACCAAGACACTCTGCATTCTGTGCTTTCCAAATACACCAGTTGCTTGCCACAAAAATCAGAGGGCCCGAAAGACGAAGAGCTTTTTTGAGCCACGAGTGAGTGCGTAGCTCCGATAGGAAAGAAGTACCACTATACCCCAATGATCTCCATATATAAGCAGAGAGAGTGCAATCCGTAAAACAATGCAATACATCTTCAACATGATAATTACATTTATGGCACAATGGAGACATAGTCATACTGCAACGGTGCAAAAGAGCTTTAGCAGGGAGTAACACATGACTAGCGGTCCAAAATAACAACTTGATCTTCTTTAGAGCATAAATTTTCAAAATCCAATTCCACGAGACATCGTTATTGACAAGATCTTCATAATAAGAAGAAAGCAGCCAAGAGTATCCCGACCTTGCTGTATGAATGCCGTCGAGATGATCAACCCAAGTGATGCGGTCTGGAACGTCATTATGCAAACAAGGGGGCACAAATTTCACAAGGTTTTGGATATTGCCAGGAAGAAGAGTATACAAGGTGTTACAGTTCCAATTACTATCTAAAAGTGAATTTTATATTCTAAATTATAAAATTATAATCAAATATTTGAATGCAATTATCATCGGCATTGAAATTTTCAAGAAATAGATTTTTTTTAATCGTCGCTCAAAGTTAAAAGATATATCATAAAAATATTTATTTATGTTAAAATGAGTTAAAATGTAGTGCAATACATTGGTTGTTTATATATTTTTTTTTGAAGAAGCTAAAATGGAATAAATTACTGAAAGCTTGAAGATTTCAGCACAAGGAGTGCCGAAAACCCAGCTGAAAGAGTGTCAATTACAAACAAAAACGAACGGAGAACAAAAACAGGAAAAAAACCAAAAAAGAAAGCTACCCTGTTACATAATAATTCCCAAGCAAGGTAAAGGATTTAACCACCATGAATGGTAGGAGAAAAAAAAACTAGGACGATTTTCTCTCAGCCACCAGTAAGATTGAAGCTTAACTTTATCTAACAAATGATTAATCGAAGCTTCTGTTTGGTGAAAAACCCGAGCATTCCTTTCAAGACAAATCACCCACACACAAGATAACCAGATTTATATTTCTTTAATATGACATTCTCGAGGTGGAGAGAAATATTAGACATGTGGTTATATTCGTGGGAGGTTACCATTCTTATAAGTAGCGAAAAGACGGGCCCTCACGTGCCCGTCTTTCCGCTCTTTTTATTACGATAACGTTTGAAAATTATGAACCGTGTTTGTTTTTAATTAAAACTAAAAATATAAATGTTTGTTGCTTTCAAGTTATAACAAACCAAACTAATCACGATTATCTTATTTTAATGACACCGATAATATAACCAAAAAAATACAATCAAAATTCTTTTTTTAAAGACACCACCGACAATTTTATTATAGAAAAAGTTGTTTAAGGGTATAATTGGAATGATGAAAAAGTAAGTATAAATATACTCATCTAGTTTGTTACACTTTTTAAATGATAAAGGAAAAAAAAATATTCATATCGTGTCTGTTACATTTGTTTTAATATTTAAATTTATTCTTATCTATTTGTTACATGTGTTATTTGTATTTAAAATTGAGGGTATTTTTGGAAAGAAAAATCCAACCCAAAAGTTCTGAAAGGGGTAGTTTACTATATATATAGTATATAGATAGTATATTGTTTTTTTTTCCCGAACAAATCAAAATGGAATGAATTGCTCAAAGACAAGGTGATTCACCCCGCATAAGGTGTGCTAAAAGTGATGAAACACCCAATGTTAGTTACAAACCACATGCACCTAATAAAGATGCCCCCACCAAAGGAAAAAAAAAACAAAAATTTACATGACACGCATACAAAGGGGTGGATGTCTCCCCCAATCATGAAATGTAATCGCAATAGGAACAAAATTCGAAGAGAGCCATAAAAAGGAATTCAGCTTCACTTTGTCAACAATAATGAGATGATCAATAACCGTGTTTTTAAAGACACCGTTGTTTCGCTCCTTCCAAATTGCCCAAATGCAAGCTAGCCAAATAACCTTAAGATACGAATGGGAATGACGCGGTAAGCCCGCCAAGCGAGTAAATTGAAAGAAATCGTCCATTACCGAGCCAGGGAAAACACAAGGAACACCAATCCACTTAACAACTGAATACTAGACACTCCCAACCAAGTCACATCCAACGAAGAGGTGATCCGCCGTCTTAGAGGAACCGCAACCAGTAACACAAAGATTGTCAATAGGTTGGAGAACATGTCGACGCACCAAATTTGATTTAGTTGGAATTCTATCTTGAAGGAGACGCCAAGAAAACATAGATACTTTTGTAGGAACCAGTTTATGCCACATGTCATTAAGTAAGCCCGCTGCCACGTGATCATCTGTGTCGGTTAGAAAACGGTATGTCTCACTAACCGAATAGCCGTGAATCAGATCAAGCAACCACCGCTACTGGTCTTGAATATTCTCCTGCAAAACAATATTATTTAACAAAGAAGCACACTCCCTCACACTATCCTCCTCCCACGCCATCAAACGGCGCCTCCACACCCACCCATTACCACCTACCTCCCAACCTAACCTCGCCATCTCCTCCACCAAACAATCCATATGAACGGATAACTCATAAAGGCGATTGAACCGAATATTTAAAAGAATGTTCGACGCCTATCTCCTACCACCCTCCTAATATTGGTGTCGAACCAACTACCAACAACCGCCCCCTCCCTTCCTTCACGTCACAAATCATCCTCCACCACCTAGAATCATTTCTACCACCTTCCCTAATGCGACCACCAACCTCACCGTACCGTGCCTTTTAGACACGATACCACAACCCATCCTTATCCACAAACAACCTCCAACACCACTTCCCCAATAAAGAAATATTAAATTCTCCTAACCTCCGGACCCCTAAGCCACCTTTATTAACAGTTAAACACACAGAGTTCCATTTGATCCAAGCAATTTTATTAGAAATCTCACACCTAGGTAAACCCAAATAAACAAAAGGTATCGTGCTAGTTCTACAATTCAAAACAGAGGCCGCTTCTGAAAACCAAGATAAAGGAACATTGACACCCGTCAACATACTTTTATGGAAATTTACCTTTAGCCCCGACACCTCCTCAAAAAGTAACAACATAGCCCAAATCGTGTGCACATTCAACCAACTTTTTTTTACCAACAATTAGAGTGTCGTCAGCAAACTGAAGATGAGACAACCTGACCTCACTATGGGTTCCCACTCCATACGCATGATACAGATCATTAGTCACCGTAGTCTTCATCAAAATATCGAAACCCTTTGCTGCCAATAAAAATAAAATTGGCGAAAGAGGATCCCCTTGCCCAAGGCCCCTTTGTAATGGAAACTCTTTCGTTGAACACCCATTAACAAGGACCGCCGCTGTAGCTGTTCCAACACACTCCATAATCCATTTTCGCCAAAGAGTTGGAAAATTCACATTCACCATAACAGAATTTAAATAATTATGATCAATCGAATCATAGGCCTCTTCGAAATCCACTTTAAACAATAACAACTCTTTTTTCATACAAATAACATCATCTACTACCTCATTCGCTATAAGTATGCCGTCAAGAATCTGCTTACCATGAACAAAGGAAGACTGAGCATTCGATACCACAAAATTCAAGATGGAACAAAGCCTGTTAGCGAGATCCTTTGCCAACACCTTATACATACAACCAACAAGTGAAATTGGTCGAAAATCAGCTAGCCGTTGACGACTATCCACCTTCGGAATCAAAGCAATAAAAGTTGAGTTAACGCCCTTTGTCAATTTCCCATTTCGATGAAAATCCACTAAAAACCGCATAAAATCATCTTTCAACTCATGCCAAAAATCCTTAATAAACCCAACATTAATACCATCAGGTCCAAGACTTTTAAAACTGTCACATTCCCACACCGCCTCTTTAACCTCTTCGAAAGAAAAAGGAAGCACCAGAGTACCACATGCATCACCTTAAACCTCGCTTCCCTAGCCCAAACTCGACAATCTCCAATCCAAATATTATTCAATGCTTGCCCTAGTTTGTCTCTATTCTTAACATTCAAGAATCTAACAAACCCATAAACCTGACCACATGCATTGAGATGTCGAGCAACATAAACATCGGAAAGAATACAACATACCTCGAAAAATTGACGTAAACGAAACACTGGCATATTCACTGGAATATTGGTGAAGTAGAATGTAACCTTGCAACCAGTGTGACGTTCTTCCTGTTCAACAGACAGTGCACCAGTCTTTGACATTGTTGTGCACCTTCTTGTATTGCGTTCCTTTTCTTCAACCAGAACATCCCCACGCGTCTTTGCTGTTATTTCCAATCTTCCAGACGCGTGATAGTTAACCCTACGACCAGAAACATGATCATCCACATAAACCATAGCTTGCCTGCGGCCTACCATGTCGTCGTCCACACAATACCTGCTATCGAAACCCTTAACCTGATCCTTGCCTCCACGTCGCTCTGAAACCCTTGACCTGTTCCGTCTTCGATCCTCCAGTTGCATCGCTTTCCACTTCCTAGACCTAACTACAGACCAATCGCCCCTATCCCCCCAATTTCTGCCTCCCAGGCTGGACCCCTATCCCCCCCTCGTGTATCGCTCTTCCGGAGATAAGCTCCGGCGTGGTTGCCACTGGATAAACCTAGGACGGCCACCACGTTCTTTCTCCTCTCTCTCTTGTAAGTAACATTTTTATCTTTAATAAATCTAATTAAATTTTTTGTTAGAAAAATGTGTAATTTTTATATGATCTTTTATGTGATTCTTTGTATATAAAAATTAGTTAAATTTGTCTTGAGTTAATTTTATATTCTTTCTTTTTCGTGATGCATGTATATTCTACTTCTTATACAAAATGTCAAAATGTATATTCTAAAAAATAAAATAAAGTATTAATCAGAAGTAGTTTTATTATTTATATCAAGTACATTTAAGAAAAAAAATAACGAGAGAATTATTTAATTAATTACTTTTAAAATAAATTAAATCTTGAGAGAAGAATCAAATGAATTTTATTACTTTGTCCAAACAACAAATTTTATAAATGAAAGGATCTCAACTAGTTGACCAAACCAACAAAGTTGTCAATGAAAGGAATGAAACTGAACATTTGAAATCCTTGGACTTTGAGGGAAACAACATCTGTTGGTTTAAATTTCGTCCGGGAGGTAAGCCACTTCTCCTCCATTATCGTCATTCATAAAAAACATGATTTGTAAGCCTGATTTATCAAGGAACAATTATATCAATTTTAGAAGTTCAACACTATCTTGTAATGAATCAGATGTGAGTAGAAATCTTACCAATTTATTAAAATGTGATGTAATCGGAAGCGTTGGTTAACAAACACTAAACCAAGATTGAAAATAAACAAGTCTGCAAGCGACAAACTTGTGAAAATAGGGTTCCGGAATTCACCAGAAATTGAGAAAATCTCTGAAATATTATTGAATGAAATAAAAGATTCCTCTTAAGCTACAACTGTTAAGCTTAAATAGGGAAATAAAAAAACCTTAATTGGCCGAAAATCCAAACAGAAAAAAAACAAACAAATAATAAAATTCGGCTGAAAGAATAAAATACAATGGAAACCTTCATACATCAATCTCCTCCACCTTTGAAGAACTCGACCCCGATTTCTCATTCTGATAAAGAGCTTCCCATGCATGTTGATTCATCCGATGAACAAGAGATCACCCTCCTGGATACCACTGAGTGAAATGCAAAGATGGTTTGCTTTGGAAAATATAACAGTTCTTTATGCAATGGTAGAAATGTAGCAGCATGCTGAATAATTTCTAGACCAATCATTTTAGCCTCGACTTTAATCGTAGTACTAGATGACTAATCCGTGAGTAGTGAGAATTTTTGTAAAGTAACATAATCAGATGGTTGGTCGATACCAGTAACGACACGTTGATCTGGTGGTTTCTTCGGCAGAGATGGTGGTGATTGAAGTCCCGGTTGTTTTAGTGGCAGAGATGGTACCGATGGGAAAATATAGATTGACGATGACTGCTGTTATATGCCTTTACGCGGTAATCATGGTGATTCCCACATTCATCACCCTCTTCAGTAACGACTTCCTCCTCTTTAGAAATCGAATCTTTAATAGTATGATTGTTGTTACGAACCCTAACCGGTACTCCTCCTTTGTTAAGATTATTTCTGTTATTGTTGTTGGTGGTGGTGTTGTCCGCCCGAGTTGTTAACGACGCCACATGTGTCATTAGAGCGTTGATGGCCGCGGTTAAACTATCAAACTCTTGCCTCGTCACCGGTTGATCTCCCATGACTGAATAAACCTGCCCTGATGCCAATTGACGTAGTCGGAAGCGTAGGCTAGCAAGCGTTAAACCTAGATTGAAAAGAAAGAAGTTTGCAAGCGACAAACTTATGAAAGTAGGGTTCTGGAATCCACCAGAAATTGTGAAAACTCTCTGAAATATTATTGAATGAAATAAAGGATTCCTCTTAAGCTACAACTGTTAAGATTAAATAGGGAAATGACAAACACTAATGGACCGAAAATCCAAACAGAAAACAAAACAAACAAATAATAAAATTGGGCTGAAATAATAAAATAGTAAGGAAACCCTCCTACATCAAAATGAATGGACATCTTCATTACTATTGTTTTGGTGTATAAATATAGGGTTCTTTGGTTTAAAAATCTTAGTAGAAGTGTTTACAATATAAAATAAAATTTATCCTTTGCTTAAAATATATTTTAAATTGATAGAATTGAGTTTTTGATACAGATTTTCACCTAAGAACAAATTATTCATGATAACCTAAGTTTGAGTCATGGGCAAAACAATTCTTGGTTAAACTTTACTTAACTCCCGAATGAACTCCGAATTACTAGGGTCTCTTTCCCCTGACAACCGAAAGGTTAACACAGAGAACAACTTTTTAAATATGGTTAATGAATCTCTTCTTAATTTGTCATTGGTGCTTCTGAGTTCTGACAAATGTTAGAGCAGTGTCGTTTATTAGAGGAGCTTAGTTTTATTATCTTTCGTTTAGTTTTTTTTTTCTTTTTTTGTTTCCCTTTTTTTCTCATGTAAAAAATTTTTCCATAATGTTTCTTTCCATAGTGATATTTTTTTTTGTTGACCGAAAATAATTATAATAATAATATATTTTTTTAAGGGGAAAAAATAATATTAACTAGAGGAAAGACGACACTCATGTGCCCCTCTTTCCTCTCTTTTTATTACGGTAACACGTGTAGATTATCTACGATATTTTACGTATTATAAACCATATTTTATATAATTTTTTTGATATATATTAAAATTATATGTATAAGTATTTGTGACTTTCAAATGCAACAAACTTAACAGAACATATTTATATTTTTCAATAACAACAATAATATAAAAAATTTACTCAAAAAATAACAATAATATAAAAAATAAAAAATATAACAAAATTCTTCTTGTAAAAAAAAAGATATAACAAAAATTTTATATTTTTTCATAACACCACCAAAAATCCCTATTTTATTTATATATAGTATAGAATTTTTTTAAGGATTATATATATAGGAATAATTCTTGGGTGTATAGATAACACGTACTTCCCTCAAAAACATTTAAACACTTCTGGAAATCTAATTTCACCTCCACACTGCCAAAGCGCCAAGCTCGCTTTTCTCACAATTTTTTACCATGAAAGGTACATAAATATATCCCATTCCTCTATTATTTCTTGCCAACCGTTGTCTTTTCAATACGAATTATTAACTTCTGTTGGTGGTATTCTAGAGGTGGTATGTTATAAATTATACTGTTGTAGGATTTTGAGTGGAAACGTGACTTTTTATACTATACTTCCACTGGTGGATGAACATTGAAAAAAAACTGATTTTGTTGAATTCACCACATACTGCATGCTTTCAACTTAGCATTACAAAGCCTTTATATAGGCTAGAAGGAAACTGATAGAGAATACAAATAGGTTGATAACAAACCTACCATAAACCTAAATAAAGACAATCATTATGATGTGATGGTTACAATTCTATCATAATGCTTCCTAAAGATAGTGG
>Ga0228711_1011363_pt1 | contig 11339 bp, 8 predicted proteins | sample MedpolnodulmetaG_2_FD_177996 | JGI IMG/M metagenome (GOLD analysis project Ga0228711, IMG submission 177996) | Root nodule microbial communities from Medicago polymorpha collected in Santa Monica, California, United States - brown nodules | ecosystem: Host-associated > Plants > Roots > Nodule...
ATAAATTTTCCTTTGCATCATTTTATCAATACAATCATTAAACATGTTTCTCATCTCCATTGACCGAGTTAAGGGGCTGGGTTTAAGCCTAAAGAGTTAGCCATTTCTAACATTAAGATCATAATACGACCTTATTCATCATATCGCTTAGGGGGGACCGAGTTGATAGTATAATTTAGTGAAAAAAAATAAATTGCCAGATGCATAATATATATAAGATATTTAAGAAACTATAAGATATATTCAAAATTTTATATATATCCAAGATTAAAAGAAATTTTAAAGATCTTTGAATAGCACATAAAAAAAATGAAACAACAAAAGTACAAACGTAGGAGAATGCAATCACAACCAATGAATCGTGGGTAGTGGTTGAGAGTGTGAAAACAAATTCACAGACAATGATTCAATATTTCTAAGAGAAATTGCAATGAAGAATCATAAATTGGAATTCTAGTTAAGGATTAAGATTCTTCTATAGGTTGGGGAAAAAATTGTTCTTTATTTTTCGGTGTTAAGGATTAGTGCAATGAAGCCTAGAAACTTGGTTGTTTAAGGCCCAATACATTGAGTAAAAAGAGGTCATTACACAATATCGTATAAAGTCTACACACAAAAATATAGTAACATATTAGTATAGTTTTTATTTTTCCTCAAAAGTTTGGGGGCTACGACATTTGCTGGTCCCCTTTCTAGCTCCATCCGTGAATACTATGGCTAATCAGCAAGTTGAGACAAGAGTGATCAATAAGATATCAAATATAGATTGATTGAGTAGAGACTTGTGCATCTTTGTACGTTTGTGCATCAAAGTACTATCTATAATATTGAACAAACAAGTTTACAAAATATTTACAAAAAGTAAGATTTTAAAATAAAAATCTTTTATTTTTTTACTGTCTTGAAGTTATCCTTAAATAGTAAATTTTCAATCGTGTAGCATGTTTTACTAGGGTTCCTTACTATAATTACAATAAAAGAAAGAGGAATCGGTAACACACAGCAGCCATGGCATCGACTGACTGGTGTGAACTCCCAACTGAGCTTCTGAATCTCATATCGCAACGAATCCACGATGAACTCGATCTCATTCATTTTCGATCGGTTTGTTCAAAGTGGCGGCGCTCTTCCATTTCAAATCACCATCCCAGTTCTACCGTCAAGGTTCCACAACTCTCCTTGTTCAAGAAAAAGGTTCCACAACTCTCGTATAATCTCTCTGATACCATCAACAACACCAACACTTCTCCATTTTGCTGCCTCTTCAAACGCACTCTCTTTCTCATTAAACCGCTCCGACATCGTAAGCCACTTCGTCCTTGGTTGATTAGAGTTACCCAAAACTCACATGGCAAAACCAAACTCTTTCACCTACTCTTCAACTCAGTCTACTCTTCTCATGGTTTTCCTCGTGTGCTTGACTTCAATAAACTCTCCGTCCTCAATTTAGGAACCGATTTCATAGTGGACTACGGAGACATTAATCGTCGTAACTATTTCTTCTACAACAAGAAGCGTGAAAAGTTCCTTGCAATCACGTGCAATGGGGAAAACACTATGGTTCTCGGCATTTCGGATTATTTCCCCCATCCTATGCTGTTCTGTTACCTCAACAACTTTTGGAAACCCATTTCCGACATGTCAACTAAATATGTAGATATCTGTGTGTTTAAAGGGAGGTTTTACTTGGTCGACAATACTGGTCGGACAGTTAAAATTGAATCAGACTCGAGTGTTAAGTTAGTGGATAATCCTTTTATTCCTGGAGATAGAAAATTACTGGTGAAGAGTGAGGGTGAGTTGTTGTTGGTTAATATTTATGAGAATCTTAAGACTTTTAATGTGTTTAGACTTGACGAGAAGAATAAAAAATGGGTGAAGTTGATGAGTTTAAGGAATAGGGTTTTGTTCTTTGTGAATGGATGTTCATTTTCTGCTTCAGCTTCGGATTTGTGTGTTGCCAAAGGGAATTTTGTCGTCTTTATCGATGATGCATACAAGATATGTACTTATTTCTATAATTATTGCTTGGATGGAACTCGGCGATTGTCTGTGTCTGATTACTTTGAATACCTCAGCTTGTTCTCGGCACCGGAGTGGATCGTCAAAAGTTAATTGAATTCGTAACAGAGTATGTTATCTTGCATTCAAAAGCTTCTATTTGCTTCTGATATTTGCATTATTGTGCTTAGTGAATGTTATTAGACTGGAGACCGATGCATGCAGTCCAAATTAGCGACGTCTGCCCCGACTAAAAATTTGTTTTTTTAGCATTAGAGATAGAATCATTTTATTAGTCCCCTATTAAAAATGAAGTGTTATCCGTAGATGTCTAAATCTCAAATGGAATAATCTAATTTTAGAATGTTTGGTTCAGTATGTTGATTCTTTCCTCTTAATATAAACTAGCTTCTAAGGTAGGTGTTTTGATCACAAATTGACATTCGGTGAAGTGTTGGTGGCGAGTGTGGGGTGCATGCAAGTACTATGTCGGTTAAGTCGGTAAGAGAGAAAAGAGTGAGATGTTTCAGGATAGAGAATGTGTACCTTGAGTCGTGATCTAAGAACCCTGTTATACAGTTGTCGATGTGTGACTGTTGGGTTCCTCAAGTGCTTGGCTACTTATAATGCTAAATTATGTACAATAGATAGAAAAGCTGTTTGCTTTATTATAAATTTTTCTAGACATTATTTATTAGGATTTTGATCTTCACAATTATAGATCCTAACAGGAAACCTTATCAATTTATGCAGGGGATATACAGAGAAAGATGACGAGACAAAATATCTAGGTTCAAGCGCAAAATATTGCAAAAAAGTTATCATTTTGAATTGATTACTCAATTCCCACTACACATTTTTAATATATTGACAAGAGTTATGATTTCTAATTGATTATCCTCACACATTATTTAATTTACTTTATCGCTGTACATGTTTGATAAATTTTAATTTGTTAATGCAAGTGTTTCTTATAAATTTTAGTCTGTGCTACGTGAGAATTCACAGGATTTGATTTTCTTTAGTTGTGGAAATGCATCTGGAAAACTTGGTAAAAATCTGTTGTGGAAATGCAAGAATAATTTACATTATCTCTTTTCTTTCAGGAATAAATTTAATTTTTCCTTCTCTTTTATTACCACTGTGCCTGTTTTTGCATTACTTGACAATTGTCATCAGAGGTTGTATATCTTGGTTGTGTGATAGAAGAACCAATGTGAAGCTTTCTTGTGTTGGAGATGATTTTAAAATTTTCTTATTTGTGTATACAAGGAAAATGGATGATGGAATATTGCATGGTTTAGTATAAAAAACTAGTCATCTATTTTGTTTTATATTTTTCATCTTTTGAGGTTTCTTGCAATTCCAAAAATGTACAGAAAATACTTTATAGTGGCAGCTTAAAATGTCTTTTTATTATTGTTTTGGCATGGTAATTGAATTTATTCCCTCCGATATTTCAACAAGTTTATGCAATTAGAGAAAATCAACATAATTTAAGAAACTGGCTAAATGGTATTAGTGTCTCCTAAAAATGATCCTCGCTATCTTTTGAATTGAGACTCATTTGAACATAATAGATCTTGAGAGTTAGAGAAAATGTATATATAAATATATATGCAGGACATCATGGCAAGTTATTACTATGATGTAACTGAAATTGTGAAAAATGCAGTTCTTAGTTCTTACTAACTTTCTATGGCTTGATATTTCCTCTTTGTTTCTTGTTTACTTAGAATAGGTTCTAAAGCTTCATCCTTTATTTGTGTCTATTAGGATTGGAAGTCTCTGTGTAGTGTTCTATTTTTGAGTGTGGTTCGTTGTGCCCAATTTTCTGTGCCCTGAACCGGATTTTTTGGCTTATTGGTCTCCCTCTTGACTTGTTTTCGGCCATCGGATTGTTGTCATTCAGAAGTGCGGCTTGTGTATCTCTGTGCTGTTTTGTCTGATCAGGGGTGGTTTTGGAGCTTCGGTTGTAGATGGAAGCCGACGGTGTCTTGAGGTGGTTGGCTTCTGCCCGCAGTCATGCAGCAGTGCATAGGCTTTTTCTGTTTTTTATTTTTGCAATGGAATTATTGATCTAGTCAGTGCTTTTCAGCCAGGTTTCGGTGCCTTTCATCTGCTGATGCGGATGAACTCTGCTTATATCACTGTCATCTCTTTCTTAACTTAGTTACAAACTACTTCAAAAATATTCATAGTCATGACAAAATTTTATTGAAAGAAGGGAATATATATTGCTGAGGCAGTTATTAAAAATGTAAATAGCCGTATATAACCTTGTATTGGGATCAGTGATGAAACATATGTTCTTGACCATGTGAAAACCAGAAACAATATAAAGTACTTATCTTTGAACTTACATATTGAATTTCCTCTATCCTTTTTAAAAAATACTAGTGGAAAGACGGACAAGTGTCCCCTCTTTTTCCGCACGGGAGAAAGATAGCAACTCTTATAATATTGATAATGTTGATTATGAATATAATAGAAAATTACAAAGGACAAGTGTACCTCTGGAAGAAGTCCAAACAATATACGCATTCTCTATTGAATTACATTCCCCCCTTTTCTTTTTTCAAACAATAGCTGAGCACATAAAATTATATTTTTGAGAAATATTAGCATTGAACCTTCAAGTTTCCCCCTTCCTTTTTCCTAGCTATATTCAATTATATACATCTCGCTTCACTTCCAAATCTTGTGCACAATTTATACATTGTTTAGGATCAACTTCAAGATATTCTTTTACTTTTTGTTTGCTATCCACCATATTGATAATTGATAGTAAATTATAGTACATCATTTGTGACAAGCATGTAATCTTCAAGTACATTTGTTCGAAACACAAAAAACTATCGTTCCTTTTTTCTCATTTTCAACCTATTGATGTTGAAACTCTCATGGATAATCCTACAATACATTATAAACTCATTTGTATTGACAAAAAACATCAACATTTCTAAATGAACCTTACCATTGTCATTGTATTCAATTTTTTATCTTACATTCTTAACCGCGTTGAAATACATATTTCCATACTTGTTGCTAATTTTGACAACATTAATATTAAACAATGTTAACTTTGATGTCTGTATCCAGAAAACTGAGTTAAACTATATTCAATGGGTGTAGCTCAATTTGTCAAACAATTCGCTTGTGGCCGAGGATCTCGACTCGATCATTGCAGAATACCCTTTTGAGGAGGGGTGCACAATATTAAGTTGTGACATAAGCACTTGAACATAGATTAGTCTCATTGCAGGACTTAAGTTATGCGAATATATTGTAGATTTAATGACATTAGTCTTGACAGTTATCTATGGTGATACACAATTTACACTAAAAAATGAGTTAATTTGAACCCAACGAGTGTGACTTTGTTGGTTAAGTGGTGAACTTCTTGATAGGAATGTAAACAAAACCAAATTAGTGAGTACTAACTAGATTCTACCTCGAGTTTGACACAAAAGACACACCTGATTCTACTTAGTACTGACTGGGTTCTACCTTGAGTTTGACACAAAAATTACAACAACTGTAGTATTCGAAAACAAACATTCATAAATGATGTGGGCAATGAATACCTTTAGCTTTTAGACGTGCCCTCATTGCAAAGCAACTGCGACACTTGCAACAAACAAGCTTTTTGACTTACATAGAGGCTTTCAACCGCCAAATTCCAGATCAATGTCTGGGTCGCCGTAAATGAGATGCATCCACGAGTTTTATACGTACTTTAACATAGTAGTGTCCATTATTTTCCGCAATCCAAACTAGCCTATCATCAAGTAGTTTTGTAAGGAGGGGTGTATGCTAAGCATTGCCAAGTTTCAGATTTGTTTGAAATTTCCATTCTTGTATGCTAAGCATTGCCAAGTTGAAAGTTGTAAGATCCTTAAACCCCATACTACCATGCACGAGATTTGTGAATAACAAGATTTTCCCATTATCATCACATAAGAGGGGATTTAGTTTTTTTTTTTAGGGATTTTGAATATAAAACTTGGATAAAACTATTATTATACTAACTAGCGAAAAGATGGGCATTCACATGTCCGTCTTTCCGCTCTTTGTATTATGCTAACGTTTGAAAAGGGTTTTTTTATATATAGTAAGATATATATATATATATATATATATATATATATATATATATAAAAAAATATTTTAATGAAAATAAATAAAAGAAAGTAAGGTGCCACCCATAAAACTCTAGCGCTTCTATTCTCGTTTCCCATCCATCCTTCTTGCTTTCCACAGCTAGAGTTTTTTCAGAAACCCTAGCCTTTAGCTCCTTCGTCCGTTGATGGCGGTAGACTGGTCTGAATTCCCTAAGGTTCTCCTACAACTGGTATTCGAAAAATTGAACAGCGAATTCTATCAACTCAGTTTTCGATATGTCTGCTCACCATGGCGCTCTTCCGTTCCCCAAAATCATCATCATCTCAATTTACTAACTTCCACAATCCAAATCCATTCCAACAACATGGCTTCCACCTTCCCTTTGTTCAAACGAACACTATTCCTCATCTCACCACCCTCTACAGAAAAAGTCCCTAAACTGCGCTTGGTTAGTCAAGATCGGTCCAGACTCACATCACAGAAATTGCCTCTTCTGGAACCCTCTCTCACCTGACAACAGACTCCCTCTTCTTTTCCGTGGGGTTATCGATTTCAACCAATATTGCTTCCTCCATCTCGGCAATGAGTATGTCATAGGTGACTTCCCTTGCACATATTCTCAGAATGCCCTTTCTCGCAACTCAATCCACAAGATAAAGCTCGTTGCTTATCACGCTTTTCTTTACAGCAATGGAAAGCGGTATCGTTCTTCGGCTCTTCTCACTATTCATATTTCCGGGAGACTTACTAATTTCCAATACAGTATTGAGAAGTGGACAATATTTCCCGAGGGGCTTATGCCTTATGTTGATGTCTATGTTTTCAATGGGCGGCCTATTGCAGTTGATTCTACTGGTCGCACTGTCACTATACAGCCACAGGATTTAAGTTTGGTTTTGGTGGCAGAGACTGTACGTTTTGTATAGGTAAGAAATTATCGGTGGAGAGTGATGGTGAGTTGTTGCTTATCAATAAGTGTGTGTCTTTTTTTTATGGTAATGGGATTGGAATGGAGAGGGTTGTGAGCTTTAATGTATTTAGGCTTGATAATAAAGAGAAGAGGTGGGTGAAGGTGAGAAATTTGAAGGATAGGGTTTTGTTTTGGGGGGATGATAGTGCTTTTTCTGTTTCCGCTTCGGATTTGGGTTTGAGAGATGGGAATATTCAAGAGGTTATGGTGCTTTCTCACCTGGGCATTTCTTCGGATTGGATAAAAAAAAATTCTTTTCAAAATGAACTTTCTTGAAATGTTCTTACAATGTCTCTTGGCCTTTTAACTGATTATTTTTTGTATAATTGAAAATTGTCTTATCTAACTTGTTCGGAAGCAACATTAACTTATGAGAGTTTTTTCATTAGGAATTAAATGCTTAACTCACTTGAGAATTTCCAATAAGGTAGACACTAGCCCAAACTGAGCCATAGTACTGATAAGTAAGGGTTAGTGGAGAACGGGATTTGAACACTAGCTTCCTTATCCCACTCTCCCACCACTATGAATCCCTTATTTCCCTTACAGTAAGGGATTGACAAGTATTGCGTAAGATTTTTACTACAAGGACTCTCCCACCACTATGAATCCTGAATATTGCGTAAGATTTTTACTGATAAGTAAGTGTTATTCTTTATGGAAAGACAAATGTTAGTAAATTATTAGATTTGTAAGATGTTAATGGAGAGAGAGATTTGAAAACTAGCTCCTTTATCCCACTCTCCCAACCACTAACTCAGCCTTACCACTCCCTTATTTCCCTTATAATAAGGGATTGACATGTGTTGCATAAGATTTTTGCTGTAAGGACTGTATATATTTGTCATTGTTCGTTCATTAGAACTTAGAAGGGATTTACAGGCTAATGTTACATACCTAAAATATCGAATGACCTAGAAAAGCATTATGCAATTTACCTTTACACTGATTTGTTTTGCTCAAAGTGAAATGAGGTTGGTTTATTCTAAAAAAGAATCAACTACCTTCTTTAAAATGCTCGTGTGAGTTGGACTCAATGATTGGGTCGTCTGTATTTCTAGGCCTAGGTGTCCTGTCATATATCCTTGAGTTGAACACCATCTCTAAGTTTTTGTACAATGTCGCTTGTTTAGAGTATGACACTGTTGTTAAAATGGCTTTGCAACGACTGCTGGATCAGTTAGAAAGTGTTGACCTATACAAATATTACGTTCACTATAAGCAACCTAATCCCAATAAACATGCAAGTACTTAGGTGTAAGGAAAGGCTAAGATGCTTGGTAGTGGTTGGATGACAATGACCGATTTACCTAACATGACTAGATAAGAGAAGGCTGAAGTTGAGAAAATGAGGGAGCTAAATAACAGAAAGTAGTTTGAGGTATAAATCAGATCCTCTCCTTCACTCCCCTCTACATATTTTCCTTACTCTCTCTCTCTCTCTCTCTCACCTAATCTTACTCCCTCGTTATTTAATGAAGATAGAGAGTAAAATTAAGAAAGATATCGAGTAAACAAGAGAGATATATGAGTGAAGAAGAGGATCCAAAATTCGAAATCGTTCAAGGCATTGGCAGGATTGAATATCATGGATCAAGAGCACCTCACTGTAGTCATTCTGAATGGACTGAAGGACGAGGTGAACGTTGAACGTAAGTTCTGGGTCGATTTCCATTCCTCTAGGTGCTTAGTGGAAAAATAGAGCCCAAAAACGTTATGTTGTCAACCTGATTAAGAATCAGCTGACACTGATAACACTACTTTTTTAATTGCTGATGACAGATAACTACGCAGCATATGATGAATATATATAGAAGTAACAAACTGAATGAGAGGTAAAAAAGAACTTATAGGAGTAGGAGTAGGAGTGTGTAACTCTTATTCAAGTTATGTCGCTTCTCACAATCCATTTTTTTTGTGCCAACATGTGTAGGCAAAGGCCTAGCCTTTTGTTGTGTCGTGGCTCACCATCAAATATTTTTCTAGTATATGAGATATATGCTGGATGCAATTCATATCTTTGCAGTAGGGATATACCTTGTGAATGTATGATAGATGCCTTGTTTTGTACTCATTATGTAAGTCGAAGTGCATCTGTGTTAGATGCCTTTTACTTTTGACAAAACCAAGCTTTTGTTTCCTTTAAAAGCTCAATACATCATTATTTTGCTTGCTTTGAGCAAGTCTATACTAGAAATTTAGTTCGGTTAAGATTTGGATATCCATAGGTAACATATGGTTCAACTCTCACAAGCTTGGCCATCACTCCATCAGTTGGCTTCCCAAAAACCGCAATGAATATTCTTCTAAATCCCAAACTGAATAAGTGCTTTCTGGTTGTAGCATGCATGTCTTGATTCCCATGTATACAAATGACTCTTGTTGCTTGGCCTCGATATATCTCACCGTTTCCTCTTGACCCTTCGTTTCATTCTAATATGATCGATCTCCCTGTTGCGATACTCAAAAATGAAATCCTCGGCATTTTTTTTGAAGTTCTTGCTCTTCCTGAGCTGGAAACCTTTTTTCTGGAGTTGCGCTTTTTTACTCAAGGCCCATGCTTCTTCAACATGACCTATGGAATATTGTTGAGATCATTCGGTTGTTCCTCTTCAGCCATATTTTCAAGTCTTCACTGTCATTCAATGAAATTTATAATCCAATTTATTATTTTTTTAAAATTTTCAGTAGCTATGATGTCTCACATTATTCTCCGTTTTCCTTTAGAAACCACAATCATGTAAAATATACTTGTGCCAACCACATCAGCCATTGAAAGCATATTTTATTTTTACTGATAATCTGTTAATTTTATTTGAATTAACATGTCCTCCCATGAACCAATTATTTACAATACTCAAATTGCACTAAATTCAAAAGTTAAAGAAATTTGATGTACCAAAGTCCTAACAGGAACATTTCTTGATGGGATAAGTCTAAATATGCATCTTCTCTTAAAGAACTATGAGACTGAAAGCTATATGACACTGCAAACCATGCATGCCATTCTTAAATTCATGAAATCTGCACAAATAAACAAGAGTGACTCCTACAAACAAATAGTATCTTACTAGTATAAATGAAAAATTCTACTAATTTGATCCCTAATAATTTGTTTGCGACCAAATTCAGTCTTTGACAAAATATAAAATCTAAATTCGTCTCTAACATATGACTCACATCAATTTACTACCAAATTTTTCAACATCTACTTTATTGCTTAAAAGAGTCAACATCTCTCTTAGAGTCTAATTCAAAGTCAACTATATCCATCTAGAGGACACGTTAACGAGAAGAGTACCATTCAGTTCTAGCAAGAACAAAAGTTCCTTGATCATCCTTGATACAAATATGTTGCATTTGTATTTTAGTCTTGTCAAAGAATTGCAAATTGGGATTTGATTGTGTGCATTTGTACTTATAAGCAAAGAATTGCAAAAATGGGATTTGATTGTGTGCATTTGATTGTGTGTTTTGAGAAATACAATTATAATTGTGATGACCTAGGTGCACCTAGTATGTGATTTCGGCTAGGTAGAGTTACTCAGTTAGATGGAGCCGCCCCTATGGAAAGGCTGCTATTAGGAGGAGAAGACTATCAATGAGATGTAAACTCCCTAATTGAAAATGTTTTACGTTTTGTTTTGAGTCGAGAGATGCCACTCTTAGTAGGAAAGAGTTATCAATGAGATGGAGCTAGTTCTCGATTCACCAATTTTGATTATTTTCACTAAATGGAATTTTCTATATTTTCTTTAAAGGCTTTTATTATGATTTTCGGCAATATATTTTCTAAAGGCTTGTAATTTTAATTTCACCTCTTTACAACATTGGATTTAGAAATATTCTTATTTATGATATTAATTTTCACGTACAATAATACAAAGTAATTGCAAGCAGAAAAATATTCACATTGCTTCCAAATGTTAGATAGGTGATGGCTTGTAGTAAGGTTATACTAGAAGGATAACAATTTAGTTCAATTTATGAAACAATTTAGTTCAATTTATGACAGTTTGGTTGAACAAGCTAAGAGCAATATATTTGTTACGTCGGCAACATTGGATTCATAAATATTTGTCACGACCTAAAATTCAATATCGTGACCGGCGCACAAACTAGAGCATCCTAGTCCGGCAAGCCTATTGACGACACTTGACAAACTATAATTTAAACAATTTTCAAATTCACTTTCACTTAAAATGATATCCACTGAAATTTCGACAGAGTATCCTCTATATTT
>Ga0228711_1011367_pt1 | contig 11332 bp, 10 predicted proteins | sample MedpolnodulmetaG_2_FD_177996 | JGI IMG/M metagenome (GOLD analysis project Ga0228711, IMG submission 177996) | Root nodule microbial communities from Medicago polymorpha collected in Santa Monica, California, United States - brown nodules | ecosystem: Host-associated > Plants > Roots > Nodule...
GAGAGAGAGAGAGAGAGAGGAGCTACGACATGCAAACAACAACAATGATTTGAGGAGCAATGTCGGCAACAATGAAATTCTTGGGTTTATTTTCTTTTCTTATGTTGTTTATTTTTATGAACATGAATAGCTAAATTTCTTTCTTTGTGGTTGAGACTTAGATGAATTTGATGTAATCTTATGGGAAACCTAATTTGTTGAATTCCTTTGAATATCAATGAAAGTCTAGTTTTAATTCATATTACTTTATGTTTAATGTTTTTTGTATGTTTATCATCGACTACTAACCATAACTTTATAAATATGCAAATTGATCATAGAGATTGAATGACGACTTTTGACTCTGATCTAGGTAATAAGTTTAACCTAAATAATCAAACTAGAGAAAGATCATTATTAGGTTATGACATAGGGTTTAACGTTCTATTAAAACCTCTAACAGTTTCGAATTCACTTAAGAGATTAATGAGTTGTCATTTGCAGAGAGAATTCTAGTTCAAGAGATTGGATAGAATTATTTTGTTAATCTGACGTTAAACTAGATAACCATTGCTTGAATTAGGAGTGAAAATTACCATAGGAGAATTTCGGAAGATTCGAAGGTCTTAACCACACTTCTCTCTAATTTTCTAAAACCAATCTTTTATTGTTTTTAATTCGTTTATGTTACAAACATCAACTCAACTGTCTAGGGCACCATTGAATTTAATACATCCTTTATTTTAACACTTTTGCTGAGTAGAAATTGAAACAATCCATGTAAATACGAACTTATAAATTTTATTACTTCGATATATTTTTAGTACACTTTCCGATAGAATTCCGTCGTTTTCAGCATTGCTCAATTTCTTTTCACCATGTGTTGCTGTTGTTTTCCAATTTCCACGTGCTTCCCCCCTTTCTGTCTCGTGTTGCGTGACCTATTCTTCTTTCAAACTGTGTTCACGTTTTTGCTTTTTTTCTTCTTCTTCTTTTCTTTTATAGTCTTGTGCCACTAAACTATATAAATAATAAACTACGTACTCTATAAATAAAAGACGACTATTTATTTAAAATGATTTTATATTAAATACTAAACTAATATAAATAGAGTAAAAACTTAAATATAAAGACTCTAAAAATATGATATGATAGACTGTCATCATCCGTACTTGAGTTATTTTTAAATCATACATGTATTGATCTAATACCATATGATAAATCTAACATAAATAAATTACTTTTAGATAATACACATGCATTTAGAACACCAAATATTTCATAATACGTCATCACTGTATGCATATTATTTTATGTTCAAATTAACATCAAATGAATTTCAAACGATAAATTTATCATGCATATATCATCTACAACCACATGTAAATATAACACAAACACATCACATGGATGAGAATGTGGGCGTTCATCTCTCTAAAAAATTGCAGCAATTAATTACAAGTAAATCATAAATAGAACCTAAAGATTGTTGGAACTTGTGGTGGGAGTCTGCTGCAATAACTTGACCAAGAAGATGATGAAGATGAAGATGATGAAGTGTGCACATAAATTCCAAAGATTGTTGTATATCTTGATTGTTGGGAAGAGGTTGTTCCACTTGAAACCTGAAAAGTTTAATGGTTATGCATGTAAAACTCAAAGCGATGGGGTTGCCATACTAACATTTAGGTTCGATTCGCCCCCACCACTAACTTTTTATTGGATGCAGTAGGAATGACCGACGAATCCCCTTCAGAATACTATGAGTTCCTTGACGTGTATTGCACAACCATACCAAGCGTATCTCCAAACAGTATTTTACAGATTTATAGTTCCAACAATTCACTCATGCATTAGAGAATTGATGGATGATTTAGAATAAGAGAACGATGGAGACTTATGTTGTTAATGTAACAAAATTCTGTCCAAAATTGTGTGTTGTTGTTGTGTCCAACTAATGCCCAAATGGCATTTATAGTGCATTATATGACATTTCACATGAGAGAAAACACTCATTTGATTTGAATCAATGTTATGGTTCATTAAACACTCATTTGTCAAAGGTTATGATCATATACACTTGAATTAATGCTAAAGTTCATTAAGCAGCCATTTCCTAAAGGTTATGATCATGTACACTTGAATCGATACAAAGGTTTATTAAGCACCCATTTGTCAAAGGTTCCAATGTATATGAAAAATTCCCATGAAGAGTTACAACTCTTGGTAATGTGTTACAACTTTCAGTTCTAAAGTGATTCCATTATTTTGGAAATCACCAGCAATTTTTACGGTTACCGTTGATTACCATGAAAATTTTGAAGGTGTTTTTTCAAAATGGTGCTGCTATTGAGAAGATTAAGAGATAGATTATGAGTTTGTAGTTTCAGTTGATGAATATCTGGAGAAGCTCACGTGAGCTATGCTTCCAATTTTTTTTCCAATCAATCATGGCAATCAAATTATATAAAAAAAATAACATGTGACACCTCATTTAAGTGATGTGGGTACCATGTAAGCGGTGAATGAGTCAAAATAATGTATGGGATCAAAACTGTAAAATGGGTAATACTTAGAGGGCTGAGTTGTAATTTATTTTATTAGGGGGCCAAAATCGCAAGATTGTGATACTTATGGAGTAAAAATTGCTGTTAAATCTATTTTTTAATATGAACTGGGATTGGTCAATTAACATTTCATCATATTTTTTATTAAGTGCAAAATTGTGTTGATACTCTTTTAAAGAGGCATTTAGTGAACACAATTCATATTACAAGGTCAATTTCATTCCGTTGTACTAACTACTACGCTTTACATTTAATTGGCAACGACTAAATTCTTTCAATTGTACCTCAACATATTTTGTGCTATAAATATGTGTATTTTGATAACTCTTTTAAACAACTCACATTTGCATTCGAACATTGTTAAAAATATTTTTTATCACTCTCATTATTTTTACACTTGTCAATTTATTATCTTGAGAGCTATTGTATACTACAAGTTGAGTTGTAGTACTTGTGTTTCAATTTGTTATATCTACACATTTGATGTATTATTTTATTCTTGTAATTCTTTTGTGTATTGGGTGTGATCCCAAAGTTTCAGGAGAGGTGATATATCTTGGGTTTAGAGGCTCTTCTACAAAGGGTAATTTTGTTTGGAGAGTGCTCGCTATTTTGTAAAGGTTACTACCTTATCCTGTGTAAAAGCTTGGTTAGTGAAAATCTCAAGGAGCTTTTCCTTGAGGACTAGACGCAGGCCTTGGTGTTTTAGGCCAAACTAGGATAAGCCTCTGTGTCTTTTCTCTCATCCTTTTATCTCTTTTATTTTTTTTGTCATTTATTTTATCTCACCATCTCTATTTTCATATTTATTTAAACATTTTACAAGCACTTTATTCTATTTTGTTTAACATTTTTTTTAAGTGCTTATTAAATCATTTTTTAAAGAACACAATTCATATTACAAGGTCAATTTCAATAATTAACCCAATAATAAATCAATAATAGTTCTATTAACTTCAAGGTGCTACATCATCAATAATCCAAAACATGGATAAATCATCATATATATAAATAGTCGCAGCGGAAATAACATCGCTAAACATCATAATCTCGAAATCTCAGATACATCACATAGTGAAATCAATGGTTCCTCAAAACATAGAATCCATAAGATAAATAAAATCCCTGACATCCTAGTCAGAGCACTGCTACTAAGACTCAAAATAAAAACATAGAAAGGCGAGTAGGCGTCAAACCATCCTCGGGAACTCAAATCGATCAATCGTCCTTAACCTGCACGTCTACACGAGGATGTAGGCGATCAAAAATTCACTAGAGGGTAAGATATACGTTCAACATAAAGAAGATCGAACTCAAACATAGTACTAAGGTTTCATAAATACACATATTCATTTCCTAACAATACTATAATAACATGTAAGCTTATTCAATCAATTGAAATAAATACAACAACCCTCAAATCATCATCACAAGTATACAATTAATATTCACATCGTCACTTTATCACCAAGTCAAATATATACCATTCACACTTCACCAACATCAACAATTCACACAATTATCACATGAACGCACATAGTTATGTACACATCTTCACATAATCAAATACACGGCTCCCACATAGACTCGTATGCATGCAATGCTCTATTACGACTCTATATGCATGTGGTGCCGTTTTGGATATCGGAGTTATGTTACCGAGTGATCCCACTGTCACCTATCACTGTCACTTGTCACCGTCACTTGGATAGACATGAATGCATGAACATATGACTCAACAAACATCATCAACAACGTTATATATATGGGTTTGCAACAATAGACTCACTCATATTCATGAATGCCTATTTTAGCAGCCAACACCTATGTAGACTAAACAGACCCAATTTTGTTTTTTTTTGAACAAATCAACATTAAGGGATAAACTTGTACTTTTGATATGTAATTATTGTTATCATTGTATTGTATCACTTTACGGATGTCCATCTCCTCCGTATCTTTCTCTCCAACGGTTTCTTCTCTCTTTCTTCTATCAGGTTATTTCAGTTTTCTTTCCACTTTCTTCCATTTTTGTCAATTCAATTACAGCATTTGTGTTAAAACGTCCAAATTTTTTAAATCAAAACTGGTTCAAAAATTCATTCAAAATCAAATAAAACACCAATCCAATAACTCATTCAAAATCAAAGAAGACCCAAATCAAAAACTCATTAAAAAACTCATTTCTTTGTTACTGAAATTAGCACACTTAATTGGGGGTTTAATTTTTCATTTTCGTGGAACAGTTCATACAATTTAAAGAAATTTGTGGGTTTTGTGAGAAACTAGAATACACTATTACTATTGCAATCGAAAACATGATAAAAGTGAGCACATTAGTACAATTAAGAAGATAATGTTTGGAACAAATAAGATAAAGGGAATTAAGAATTTTTTAAGATAATAAACAACAAAACCACGGCAAAAATAATGGAGATAAAGAGGAAGAAGGCAACACAACCTCATAAAAAAACAGAAGGAAGAAAGAGAATGTGCCTAAAGATTCTCGTAAAAATAAATAGAAAATAAAAGAAAATCTAACATTTAAATCAAAATGACTTTTGTGCCTTTTAGTTTTAGTTTTTCCAAAAAAACAAAAACAAGGGTCTTTGTGTCTAAGTGAAAATGTGTTAGTTGTTAAAATAGACCTTCTTAAAAATGAGTGGGTCTAATGTAGCAAACCCTATATATATATATATATATATATATATATATATATATATATATATTTCACGGTCACTACTCAAAATCATCATTTTCAACGTCAGTATATCACCATCATCATTTTCATCATCAATATAACATTTATCACATCAACGAAACAATGTCTCTTCGTATAGCCAAGTTTGCATTTTAGGCAATTCATCACTTACATTTAGTTAATCAATATTTCATTCACATAACATTAATCAATTCAACCATTATTCATCACATTGTCATCATCATATATCACCAATTATAAGTCATCATGCCATAATTCATCAATTCACTAAGCTCGTCTATTTTCCATAATTCACAAAGTCCGTCTATTTTCAATATTTCACAAAAGCCAAATTTATATGCATCATAAGTTAGGTTAATTACTCCTACACCTTCAATTATACTCCTATTAATCAAGTTTAGACATTTGGGACCTATTCACATGCATTGGGTACCTTAAAAAGTAAAGAAAAAAAAAGTTTTCCTACCCAGGATGGGCGCACGGTCGTACCACAGGGGCACATAGATGCGATCCACACGCACGGTTTGTGGCACAGGGGCGCACGGTCGTGCGTGTCTAACAGGACAAGGACTCTGAAATTTTCTATTTTTCGCGGGAAATACTGTTTTCAACACCATTTTTCGATCCAATTCACATCAAATTCATCTCAAATACTCAAACCAATGCTATATAATCACTTACACATCAATTTTACCACAACCAACTTAATCTTATTAATTTTTAACATCACTTAATATGATTATCATCTATTACAACTTTCACTTCAAAAACCCATTTCTTCGCATAATAACCCACACCTAAATATAGTAACAACAACAACAACATAATTCCACCACTTTCACATACCCAATGTCATAGCAAGATGATAGAACATAAATTGAACATCATCCATCAACAACTTTATGATTTTCATTCAATTAAGCTAAAAAATCATAAACATAAACTAGCAACTAACCCGTGCTCCGCATGGGCTTATTCGAAATAGGGGTTATGCATCAAACCGTATTGAAATGCAATATGTATTAAGAAAATAAGAACAAATTAATGATAAGGCCGACGTTAGTGATAAAAGGGCAAATTGCATTGTCTTCCCTTGAGATTTTCTTAAATAACATGAGTACCCCTTATACTCTTGCAAACACAACAATCTCCATTTTATCCATTTCAATAACTTTGTAAATATACAATTTAATTTAAATCATTTTGGTTTATGTGTATCTGTTTTCTCTTTTCACAATTAAGTTTAATTAGGTTTTTTTTTCTTTCTCGCAATGGAGAAACAATGACAACATTTGTTTTTACCACCAAATAAAATCAAACATCTGCTATTACATAATGGATCAAAGAGAATATAGAAATGAGAAATTTTTTGGTGGATGGACATCTTCGATATATTCGTTTTATTGCAATAGAGTTATAAAATTAAACCACCTTAACTGAGGAACAATAATTTGGAAAATCACCTAATTGGAAAATGGAAAGGAAAAATGGTCGAAAATTAAGTGAGTTCATACCCGTATGAAGAAGTTAATTGCTAAAAAAATGTGGATTGAACAAAGTTTAAACTGTGTTATATTATAAGGGAAGTGCTTATTAATTTGATAAAAAAAAAGGGAGATTTGTGTTTAGTTAAAAATAGAGCAGATGTTTAAGTTATTTAAGAAGACCTTAAGGGAGGTTGGTGTAACTTACCCACGATAAATTTATTGAAATAGTTGTTATTAAATATTATGAAGTGGTAAACTAAAAATATGTAAAATATTAAAAAAAAAATAAAGATTTTAATATTGATAAAGATGTTATGAGTCTCATGTATGAATTGTACAACTATATTATTTAGGGACTTATTTAAAAGGCAGAAATGGGATATGATGAGTGGTTGAGTCTCGCACATAATATGCAAGTTGGGTGTTCGCCCCCAAGCCTGGTTACGACAATTGGGCACTCTCATTTATTCAATCTGATCCCTATCAACTCAAAAAAAAATAAAATCATATTTCTAAAATATAGGGAGGTTGAAGCAAAAGACACAAAAATTTGTTTGTTTGATGTTTTTAAATTGTTGGGTTAGTTGGTTTTTATTAGAAATTGAGTAATTAAGAGTATTTTGATAAATTGAGAGTGAAGGACATTGTAGTAATTTAAAAGTGGATGATTACTTAATGAGATTAGTAGTAACTTTGAGGAAATAGTAAAAAAGGGGGTTTAAATTAAGTAAATATGTAGTATTATTTTTATGAGTAAGAATAATGTCTAAGCCCAATATGATTTAAGTGAACCAAACCCAATTGATGTGGATATTAAGAGTGATAGTCTTCACAATTTAGGGTTAAGAAATCATTTGGTAAGTTTAGAAATAGAGGCAAAGCGAGAGAATAGAGCAAGATAGAAGAGAAAGGAGATCTAAAAGGAGAAAGAGGAGAAAGTTTGAAGGACTAAAGTAAAAAGGTAAATTAAAGCTTAGGAGGCTAGCTTATTGGATCAAGAGGTAAGAGGGAATATTATTTTCACAGTCTAGAACTTATGAGAAATTATGTGGTTGTGGATTATTTGTGTTCTTATATTTTTATGAATTTGTTGTTGAATTAAGCTTAAACATGAGTAAACAATTAAAATATTAATAAACTAAAAAAATCGGGATGTTACAACTCTCCCCCACTTAAAGAATTTTTGCCCTCGAAATCACCTGAACGAAACAACTCCGAATACGATTCCTTCATCTGACTCTCCAATTCTCAAGTTATGCTCTCTCTGGTAGGTTCTACCCAAATCACTTTCACCAAGACAACTTCTTTTCCTCTTAACCACCTAACTTCTCGATCTTCAATCCTTAACGACACAGTCTCAACGGTCAAATTATCCCTAACTTGCAAATCATCCACTTCAATCACATGCAACGGGTCGTAAACATACTTTCGAAGCTGAGACACATGAAACACACTATGAAGATTCGACAATAACGGTGGTAACGCAATCCGATAAGCCAGTTATCTTACTCTCTCTATAATCTGATAAGGACCAAAAAAACGCGGTGTCAACTTCTCAGACTTCAAAGCAGGGCCAACACTGGTCACAGAGTTAACTCTTAAAACACATGATCTCCAACTTGAAACTCAATATCCTTCCTCCGTTTATCATGGTAACTCTTCTGCCTACTTTGCAATGCTTTCATCTTCTCCTAAATGATTTAAACCTTTTTTGTAGGCGTTCGAACAACTTTCAGTCCAATCGTAGCACTCTCTCCCGACTCTTACCAACACAACAGAGTCCTACATCTCCTTCCATACAACTCTTCAAAAGGTGCTATTCCAATACTCGAATGAAAACTTTTGTTGTAAGTAAAGCCAATCAATGGTAAACGTTCGCTCTAACTCACACCTTGCTCCAAAACACACACCCTTAACAAATCTTTTAAGAATTGAATGGTTCTCTTTGATTGGCCGTCCTGAGGATGACAAGTAGAAATAAACCTCAACTTTATTCCCAAAGATGCTTGCAAACTTTCCCAAAACTTCGATGTGAACCTCGTATCTCTATCTGATACAATGCTAGATGGAATACCATTCAATCTGATCATCTACTCAACATAGATCTCCGCCAACTTCGCCATAGACATATCGGTCTTAATAGGAATAAAATGTGCTGACTTTGTCAACCGATCCACAATCACCCAAATCAAATCACTTCCCTTCACATTCTTAGGCAAACCTCCCACAAAATCCATCGAGATACTGTCCCACTTCCACTCAAGAACAAACAATGTTGCATCATTCCAAACAGCTTCTGATGCTCAATCTTAGACTTCTGACAAATCAAATGGCAAACACAAACTCTGCTACATCCCTCTTCATTCCTGGCCACCAAAAAAACTTCCTAAGGTCTTGATACATCATCATCACTTCGAGATGAATACTCAAACTCGATCATGAAACTTCATAACTCCATTCTCATCCAAACGATCCACTAGTTCCAAATTCACTTTCTGTCTTACTTTGATTTCCTCCAAAGTGTTACTTGTCAACTTCAACATTCCCAACTTCACGCCACTAGGTGTCAAATCGCTCACCAAACATAAATCTCTGAACTGCTCAATCAACTCCAATTCCTTTACCATAAGTGCCGACATATGGAGCGACTTCCTACTTAACGCATTTGTTCCCACATTGGCCTTACCCGGATGATAATTTAACTCAGAGTCCTAATCCTTCAAAAATTCCAACCATTTTCCCTACCTCATATTCAACTCTTTATGATAAAACAAATACTTCAAACTATAAACCATACAATTAATGCTTCTATACCTTAAGCACAAACACATCTGCCGCCAATTCCAAATAATGCGTCGGGTAATTCCTCTCATGAACCTTTAACTGCCTTGATGCATACACCACTTGACCATTCTGCATAAGCACTCTACCCAATCCCACATTAGACTCATTACAATACACAACAAAAGACTCATTTGCATTCGATAAAATTAAAAATGGCGCATAAGTCAACCTCTTCTTCAACTCTTGGAAACTCTCTTCACACTTGGCATCCAAAACAAAAACTTGTCCCTTACGAGTCAATTGCGTCAAATGTAAAGATAACTTAGAAAATCCTTCTATGATTCTCTGGTAATAACCCGCCAAACCAAGAAAACTTCGGATCTCAGAAACTGACTTGGGAGCCTCCCACTGCAACACCACGTCAACCTTAGACGGATCGATTGCTATTCCACCTCTTGATATCACATGCCCAAGTAAACTTACTTCATGCAACCAAAATTCACACTTCGACAACTTAGAATACAACTTCATCTTCTTCAAGGTCTGCAACACAATCCTCAAATGCTTTGTATGCTCCTCCTCCGACTTTGAATACACCAAAATCGTTTATTAACACCACCACAAACTGATCCAAATAAGGATGGAAAATTCTATTCATGTATTCTATAAATACACCTGGTGCATTAGTCACACCAAACGACATCACAAAATACTCATAGTGACCATACCTAGTTCGTAATGCATTCTTCGGTATATCTTCTGACTTCACTCGTATCTGGTGATGTCGGGATCTCAAATCGATCTTGTTAAACACTTGTGCACCAACCAACTGATCCATAAGATCATCTATCCTTGGAAGAGGATATTTTTTTCTTAATAATAACCTTATCCATATGTCGATAATCCACACACAACCTCATACTACCATCCATCTTTTTAACCAACAACACTGGCGCTCCCCACGATGAAACACGAGGCTTGATGAACTTCTCATCTAACAATTCCTCCAATTGCTTCTGCAACTCTCCTAATTTTGATGCAGACATATGTGTCGCGCCATTTTTCGGAGATCAATGCTATTTGATTAGCGTTTGACTCACTATTTTATTTCACGACTGAACATTTAATTTTAAGAGAAAAGGGTAAAAAGGTTCGAAACACCCCTTTGAAAAAGATTTAGGGTTCGGGGATTAGTTACATAAAGGGAAGGTGTTAGCACCCTTTATGTCCGTAGTATCCTACGGGAACCTCTTGGTTTTATTTAACGTTTTGTGCTATAAAACTTGCTTGCTTTTTGAAAAAAGAATGACTTTAAAGCGATAAGGAAAAGTGACCTATTTATTTACAATTTTATTGATTTGGAAGGACTAGGTCCTTTGCCTACGTACCCGTGAGGGATCAAAACCTCATAGTTCGGGGTAAAAATTGACGTTTGATTTGTTTTTGTGTTTTTTATTAATTTTGGAAAAAGGTTTTAAAATGAAAGAGAAAGCCAAGTGGCAAAATAAATTTGTTTGTGTTTTTTATTTTAAAGAAGAATGACTTAAAATATGATTAAGATTGATTGTAATTTTGATTTATGAAAGAATGAAAATAAAGGATCACTTGATTTTTGAATCAAGGTTTGTTTATGAAAATATTTTTGTGATTATTTGCATGTTTTTGGTTTTTTTGAATAATAAGACTAGAATTAAACTAACGGAGCATGGAAAGTAAAACGTAGGTATCCCATGGTGGTGTTGGACCACCACGAGAACCTTTAACCTAAGCTAGAAGCAAAATAAAGAGCATAC
>Ga0228711_1011368_pt1 | contig 11332 bp, 6 predicted proteins | sample MedpolnodulmetaG_2_FD_177996 | JGI IMG/M metagenome (GOLD analysis project Ga0228711, IMG submission 177996) | Root nodule microbial communities from Medicago polymorpha collected in Santa Monica, California, United States - brown nodules | ecosystem: Host-associated > Plants > Roots > Nodule...
TGTTAAATTAAAACTGAACCTGCAAGAACACTTTTATATGTATGTGTATTAATACTAGATTTTTATGGACAGGTGAGGCCAGCGTTTCCAGCTCTCGAGCGTTTGCTTTTATCCAATGATGCAGAAATCCTCACAGATGCATGCTGGGTACTCTTCTCTCTTTCTGCTGGCACATTGGACAAAACCCAAGCGGTGATCGAGGCAGGTGTATGTGGCAGACTTGTGCAGCTCCTTCTGTAAGTACCTATTCTTCTATCCCTGCTCAAAACCATATTCTTTTGCAATTCTTGATTATTTTGGCTCTAATTGTATCTGCATCTTTTGAAGGCACCCATCTCCTTCTGTGCTGCTTCCTGCACTTCGCACGGTGGGAAATATTGTAACCGGAGACGATATGCAGACTCAGGTAATAATAAGTTGCTTATTCCAAATTCAATTTAACTGCTACTGGGTAAAGTACTGAATTCCTGTTGTGTTAGTTATTTTGGAAATCAAACTAAAATGGGAAAAATACAATAACCTCCCCTGAGGTATGGTCTAATGTCAAAGACACCTCTATTTTACAAAAATCATTAACCTCCCTTGATATATAACTCTGTTTAAACACCGTTAGAGGAAAAAAGAAAAATAAACATAAACCTGTGTTATTCTTTTCAATCATTTGCTTAGATGTGAAATAGTGACAACAGACTTCCTTCCAGTATTGTGACCAAGTCGTGCAGCCTTTCACAGCGGCACCTGTGCCAAACTGAACTGGCTTCGCAAATTGTGTAATTTCTGCATAGTGTAAAATTCTACACCGAACTGAACTATACTTCAAATTGCAAATGTGAACCTGAATAGAGTACCAATCGCATGCAATATGGTTCCTAATTTTTCTTAATTTTAACCAGTTATAGACAAGTTATTTAATACAAATATTGATATCCAAGAGGAAGAAAAAAAAAAACTAAAACAAAGTTGGAATTGAAAAGTTGATTAAAGACTACTGCTTGAAGGGGGTTGAGAAGCCTTTCCTTGATTAATGAGTTGGTGGTGAGCCAGTGTGAGTAAATAAAAAAGGCGCCGTTTTGATGGGTGTCCGTTTTCATCCTCTCACCGTCCATTTTCAGTTATTTCTTTCCTCTTAATGGCTATGACCTTTGAGCTATCACTTTAAATTTGAATTATATTTTAGTGTTTTTCTTTGGATTTTTTTTAATCATAAAATCACATCAAAGTATTTGAAAGAATTACCCATGAATGAATATGAATATGGTTCTTTCTGGCACAATAAGGAAGAAGAAATAACGAAGAGTTGAACGAGAATGAATAATGAGCACTTAAATTAAGTGTAGCTGGAAAATTACTTATGAACGGGTTTAGTTGTTCTTAAATGTATTTATTTAAAATTATGACTGAAATTAACCGATAGAATTGAAGAAGTTTGATGGACCCTTAAACGGAATCTGTTAGTTACTAATTGGATAGTTAAATTTGAGGGGAGATGCATGTCAATTGTTTATACACTTAAGGAAGGTGAATGTCTAGTTTAAAACTAGAGGGGGTTTAAGTGTCATTTAAAGAAGACCTTAGGGGAGGTCAGTGTAATTTTCCCAATTAAAATTGTAAATATTATAACCTGAAATTATTCATAGGTGAGTTTTTCAAGTAAGTATGCGGTTGTTGAAAATTGATTGACAATCTTAGAAATATTAGCCTAGGAATCAATTTTGTTTTTTGAGGGGGGGTAGGGAATTTTATCTTGGGATGAATGATGGATAAAGTTTAGTCATACTTGCTAGCCATTGCTGGTGATTCACTGCTATTTATTACCATCAATCTAGTCTCTTCTCACCCCTTGTATAAGTATCATGTCATCTGTGAGAATTACCTGATTTGGTGGGGCTTTTTTTGTCAGGTTGTTATCAATCATGGTTTGCTCCAATGCCTTTTGAGCCTGTTGACCCATGATCACAACAAAAGTATTAAGCAAGAAGCTTGCAGGACTGTATCAAACATTACAGCTGGTAACAGAGAGCAGATACAGGTAAGCAAATAAGTCCCATCTTTTTTATACTCAAATGACGTTAAATATCATGGTTAATAAAGCGCAGTGAACTTTACCTTTTATTTATGTACAATGCAGGCTGTTATTGAAGCTGGTCTGATTGCTCCCCTGGTCGATCTTCTTCAAAATGCCGAGTTTGACATTCAAAAGGAAGCTGGATGGGCACTCTCTAATGCTACATCATGCGGTACCCACGAGCAAATCAAGTACGTGAAGTCATTTTTAATTGTTATTTTCTTGCCCTGCTTCATGCTGGCAACATTGAGAATTTACATATTAACTTACCAAATGTTGTTGTTATTACAAGGTACTTGGTGAGCCAGGGTTGCATTAAGCCTCTCTGTGATTTACTTGTTTGCCCTGATTCAAGAATTGTCGCTGTCTGTTTAGAAGTTCTTGAGAATTTTCTGAAGGTTGGAGAAGCGGAGAAAAACTTTGGAAACACCGGAGATGTCAACTTGTATGCTCAGATGATAGATAATAATGAGGGATTGGAAAAGATTGAACACTTGCGGAGTCACGACAACAGTGAAATTTATGAGAAGGCTGTTAATATTCTCGAGACATATTGGTTGGAAGATGAAGTTGAGACACTACCTACAGACAATGCTTCTCAACCTGGTTTTAACTATGGAGGCAGTGACTTTCTGGCCCCCCCTGACAGATTCAATTTCAGCAGAATGTGATCATTGTATCTTGTACAAAAAATATATTTTGCTGGGGAGAAGGTATGTTGCAGCAGCAAGGAACCGTGACGCATGGCAATGGGGAAAAAGTTTATGTTTTAAATCCGGTGGCGTCTAACCCATTTGTTTTAGAAATTTCTAATATACCTAAATTTGGTAATGTATAGCAGATTAATAGATCATTTCAAAATGACATATACATCACATATATCCTATATTAAGTTCTATTTTGAAATCCCTTTGAGAATATAAATGCGGTAGAAAAATTACGCCAATCCACTGATATATGGACTTAGGAATAATTTTATTAATAAATAGCAGAAAGACGAATATGTTGGTAGAATGATTACGTTAATCCACTGAAATATGGACTTAGAATAATTTTACAATATTGTTATTATATTGATAACTACTTGAAAGATGGACATGTTAGTATAATAATTTTACTAAATTGTTTTTGTCAATTTTTTTTTTATTACTAAATTGTTCTTTGTTCTTATTAATTTACTTAATTACTAGATTAAGTTTATTGCCCGCAAGTCTTAGTTTATGGACTTAATTACAAAACGTCGTGATCAGGGTTGAACCTGACTTCTTCACTTATGTGTGTGAGTTTCAATAGTTACTAGACCATTGACCCGTGCTGTCGCACGGGTCATACCGATGAATATATAAAGCGCTAATATGTATGTGAATAGTTTAGTTGAATGGAAAAAAATAGTATAATTCAATTCATAATATTGATTGCCACAAACATTTGTACTGTACCATATTAAAATATTTCCATGACATCGACCATGACACCTTAACATACCACATAAATTTAATTGCATAGTTTATTGAAGAAAAGAAAATCCGATGTTTGTCAACATATAAATAGTACCAATATGCAATAAAATACGTGCTTAATATTCACAGGGAACGATGGTATTTCTTCTTATATCGATGGAAAATATAATTATTTTATGACAATTTAGGATATAGAGAAGTTTCATTAAAGTGTTAAATATGTGTTTTTAAGTCAATTATTGATAATAGTATGACCCTAGAGCTATCATTATTAAATTTAGGCAAACACAAAAAACCACATACTTTGCTAAACAATAGATTTCATATAGCAAGAACTTATTATAGTGTTTGGAATTAATAAATAAGCAAAATATTGTCAAAAAAAAAACATGAAATTAGTGCGATAAATTTTTCTAGTATTGTGTAAAAAATATTGTAAAAAAAAAAAAAAAGGCAAGAGGATAGGAATGAAATTGGTGCGATGCATTTTTTTAGATGTAATTTGTTAGGTTAAATTAGAGCTAACCTAATACAGCAAATGAGCGGAAAAATATTAGGTTAAATTGCTGCAGACCTAACAAAATTAATAAATAAAGATTAATAAATAAACAAAATATTGTCAAAAAAAAAGGCAAGAGGATAGCAAGAAAAAAGGCAAGAAGGTAGGAATGAAATTGGTGCGATGCATTTCTTTAAATGGAATTTGTTAGGTTAAATTACTGCTAACCTAATACAACAAATGAGCGGGAAAATATTAGGTAAAATTGCTGCAGACCTAACAAAATTAATAAATAAGGATTTGTCATTTTATTTATCTAAATAAATAAAGAGTGAGTTTCAATAGTTATTTTTCATTTTATATATTAAAAAAATAAATTACCTAGACAACACATCATGTCAAGTAACCTATAACAAGACTCACCTAAAAAGAGTAATTGAATAAGACTACTCAATTTTATGATTTTTTTCGAGTGGTGTAGCGGTTAGAAATTTACATTTAAGATGAATGAGTGAGGAATGTAGAGTTTGAACTAGGTTAAGCTCATGTGACTACTCAATTGGGTCCTGCTATCCGGTGCCCCCGGGGCACTGGTTAAGCATACCATAAAAGGGAATTATTACCATAAAAGGAAACTGTTTTTGACTTTATTATAAATTAATTACACAATTTCAATGCATTAACTACTATATAATTTCCTTTTTCATATCCTTAACCAGTGCCCCGGGGGCATTGGTTAGCATTTCCCATATTTTATAATTTAAGAAAGAAAGAATGATTTTTTTCGAGTGATCTAGCGGTTAGAAATCTTACTTATTAAAGCTCGTATGGTCAAGCTAACCCTAACCCTAAATCTAACCTAGCAATTTCCCTCTCATTTTAACACATTTAATTCACAGGTTTGACCTCCTCACCCTTTTAACACGCAATAAATTCATTTCATTTCAAATTGTTTGTCATTTATTAAATAATTTAAGGCAATTCATTTCGAATTTGAGAGCATTTCCTAATTAGTCGATCTGAATTTATTCTATTGCATTTAATTCACACCTTTGACTTCCTTATCCCTTTAACACGCAATAAATTCATTTCATTTCAAATTGTTTGTGATTCATTAAATGGTTTAAGGCAATTTATTTCAAATTTGAATGGCAGTTCGACACCAACAAACAAAGTCAAATCATGCATCTGTTTGACCTTCTCATTTAAAAGAATTAAAAGAAATTAAATGCTCATAAACTCTTATCTTAATCATCATCCATTCATTTAAAATTTAAAAATTCACTTCTATCATCATTCATAATATCCTTTGACTTTCTCATTTAAAAGCAATTGTGACTATTAAAACAACATTAAAATAATTTTGAATTACGATTTCACTCCCTCCTATTCTCAAATCCTTTTAATGCAAATGAATGTGTATTTTAATTGTCCATTGAAATATACAAACTCTATATAAATGTGTACTATTGACATTTGAACCGTTTTTGGATTTTATATAACAAAATAATTAATTAGCATTGGAAATAGACATGCACATTGAGTATCATTATTAGTGATGAATGCTTATGAGGAACACGAAAGGAAATAGCTTAATGGACAATTGACTTATTTCAAGTACTATATATATAAACACTGAGATTTGTTTTGCCATAACAACAAAGATATCACCCTTTACATAAGAGGTAGCCATGATGGACAACCAATCTACCATAAATGTCACAAAATTCCCCATTCACTTCCAAAGAGGTTTTTTTCCTCAAGAGATGTTATCTTTATCTGCATTTTCCTTTTCATATGAGTTGAGATTTTTCAATTGTTTTTTTGTGTCTTTCTTACGATTTTTGTGTTTACAAATATGGTTTTATGGGAATATGAACCAACAGATCCACCTTATATTCATCTCTTGAGGCTTAAATGACCTACCTATCACGTATAGTACCATCCAAAAGAGATATGTTTGACAACATACCTGATTTTGTAAAGTCAATGTTTGTCGTATTTGCTATCCTTTGTTCATGTTATGTAGCATTTGTAAGAGAAAAAAAATGTTATAAATAAATCATTCCTATTAAGATTGTAAGCCAGACACAAAATTTGTTTGAGTTTTATGTACGATTGCTTTTAATTGATATTGACAGCACCATAGAGCATCAACATCAATCCTAACAACGATAAGTATATCGACACTATGAAATACATATATATAGAACATATCACACTGAATTTAATACCAATGTTGTATGTTGTTTAATCTTTGTTGTATCAGCCTTATGTAGTTGCTTCTTTTTTTCTTTATTACATTGTTTCTCATATGAATGTTGTGTATCCTACCAAGTCTCGATTTTGCTAATCCTTTTTGATATTCTTAAATACTATTTTTGAAATCTTTTTTAATGTGCTATTTTTTAATACTACAAGTTTTATTGATTACTACACTAATCGTATGTATGGTTACTTGAAACACTAATCATACTTATGATGATTACTTGAAGTTAGTTGTAAATTTAACCCCTTTGAATCAAATCTATATTCGAAGAGAGTTTGCAATAATCTCATCAAAATTACATTAGTCAATCATTACTTGAGAAATAATAGTGATGTTTTCAAATACGTTACAAATTTGGTACGATTAATACGTCGTTGAAGGACATATTGAGGCACATTTTAAAGCTATATTGTATATCTATTAAGGATTTGTCTAACATGTGCAACATTGCACATGTTAAAACAATTAAAAGTAAAAAAAAAAGTTAAAATATATTTTTAATTAAAAAATTATATATTTAATATAAAATGTACGTTTCAATACAAACTTATTATTTTGTTTACAAAAAATAAAAATTTATTATTTTAAGCTTCTTAATATGTGCAAATTTGCACATGATGAAAACAGTCATCTAATAATCACATTTGTGTTTTTGGATAGACACATACATGACACATGTCAAATATAACTTATTGATCATTATAACAGTCGATAGGACCCATATGTTGCACGGGTCGAAAGTCTAGTTTACATTTAAGATGAATGAGTGTGGAATGTAGAGTTTGAACTAGGTTAAGCTCATGTGACTACTCAATTTTATAATTTAAGAAAGAAAGAAAGGAACTTAGATCCTAAATTTGATAGGTTTTTTTAGAAAGCGGAAACAGGGGTTTTCATCTTCAACCTTCAATCAACTTTTCCAATCAATATTCAATGATCATGGGAAACCGATGCTATCTTATGGTCAGTTGATTTGCTTAGGCGGTATATTTTGGCTAATTTTGATGTGAATTGTTCGGTTGATTGTGGTTGCATGAAAGATAACGATCATTTATTTACGAAGTGTAATTTTTCGGAGAATTTTGAACTTTAATTTGTTGTTGGTTAGGTATCTCAGCGGCTTTTCATGGAAATTTACATGATCACCTTTTTCAGTTCGGTGGGCTAAGGGGCTTTGATGTGATTTAGGTAATTTAGAAGGAAATAAATGGGAGAATTTTTCAATATAAGGTTGATTAATGAATATGACTATGTAATTAATTTATTTTAATAGTTAACAATTAACGTGACAACACATTACACCATCATGTTCACAAGTTTTATCTTAACTCTCTCCTTCTCAACAGATTACACCATCATGTTCGCCATCATGTTCACATTACACCATCATGTTCACAAGTTTTATCTTAACTCTCTCCTTCTCATGGTCACTACTTTCTTATTCTTCTTGTCAGAGGAGTGATTTAGAGTCAATTTTGACCCAAAAATCACCCCCAAGTTGGTTTTCCTTATATCCCAATTGAACAAGTGATTTCACATATTTTCTGTTTTCTTTCGTTTGTTTTTGTGATTTCGTCGTCTCTCTGAACGACTCTCTTTATTTTGATTTCCCATCTTTGTGCGGTGTGTTTTTGATTTCCCATCTTAGTGCGGTGTTTATTTGATTCAAGTTGAAAGATTAGCTTTGAGCCAGTGCAGATCCGATCAATTACAATGACTTTGGCGTTGTCAACGTTGCAGATACGGGGACGTGAATATTCTAGAGACTTTAATATAGTCATATTTGTAGGCATAGGTACTTTGTCGTTTTATGCTATTAACATTGTGAGTATGTTGTTCACAAATTCATCCTTTTTGTTTTTAACCAATTTGAATCTGTATTGTATCAATGTACTCCATCAATTTGAATGAATGAATATCGTTTATTTTTGTCAAAAAAAAAACACATTACACCATCATATTCATTAATCAACCTTATAATTATAATTAATTTTTTTTTAATTTACTAAATGATTGATTGGAAGAAAAAACTCATTTATGAGTGTGTTTGATCCGAAAGTCAGAAAGCGGATAGAACAACACAAGACAAATATTCTGGGTTTTGAATAATTTTTTGTCTTATACGACTTTTGTTGAACAAAAAGTTATTTTGATATTACGTGATACAAAAAGTCGTGCTATGGTTCGGTGAGGGACAAAAATTTTAGTTTTTGTTTTGTCTCTTGTCTCAAGTTTGTTTTTCCTGAACTACAGTTTGTTCTGTTTCTGAATAATACAACGTACGATTGAAGTTATCATATATTGTCCTTTATTTATTTATTTTTTTAAATCAAACGGTCAAGAGATTTTCCGATGAGGTGAGAACTTTACGCTGTCAACGTGTTAACATAAAAAGAAAAATTAAATTAGAATCCTTTTCAATCAATATCATATCTCCTCCTTTAATTGGAAAATATTTTGGTAATGATTAATGCAATAAAACGGTAATCTCCCTATAAAAAAAGACTACGACCCCTTCAATTTTTTTCACACATTTCACTTTAGTCATCGTATCAAAAGTTCTTTCTCGGAATGATGAGATTTTGTTTTCTTTTGTTTGTGTCAACACTAATTCTTAGCACTTCGTTGTCATATGCCTACACATATAATGTTGGTGCCAAAGATGGCTGGACAGTCAAACCCTCACAAGATTTCAACTACAATTTCTGGGCTAGCAATATTAGGTTTCAAATCAACGACACACTTTGTAAGTTTAATCCAAACTCTTATCTCATTTTTCATCCCAAAATGTCAAAACTCTATATACATCGTTACATTTTTTTTTTTGTTGAAGGAATCGTTTGTGTGTATCCATTTTCATTGTTATATATTATTTACAGACCAGTATTTTTGAGTATTTCTTTCCAAATTAATGTATAATGTGAATAGACTAAAAATTAGATCAATGACGAAAAACATAAAATATAGATTTTTGTTAAGAAGTTTATTGGTTAGATATTTATCTTAAAAAAATTGTTCAAGTAGCTTATCGAACTCTGACCCATATATATACTATAATGTATTGTCTCTATCAATTGAACTATCACAAAAAGTATAGAATTTATTTAGATTAAAAGATCATATTTACGTCATGAATTGTTTTAGCGCATGTTGTAATGAAACATTATTCTTTTTTTTGGTAGATAGACGAAATGGCAAAGCCATTATAAACTTACACACACAAGTGGAGGTATCGGGGTTTGAACCCCGATCCGGCCTAACTATTTTGGCATTTCGCCAACTGAGCCCGGACTTTTGGATTAATGAAAAATATACCAATTTTTGTTTTATTTTATAATATGTTGCATTTCACCGTTTTGTCATGTAGTTTTCAAGTATCAAAAAGGTTCTGATTCAGTGTTGGTGGTATACAAACAAGACTATGATTCTTGCAACACCAATAACCCAATCCACAAAATGGACAACGGAGATTCAAGTTTTTTATTGGACAAATCAGGTCACTATTACTTCATTAGCGGAAAAGATCTGAATTGCGTAAATGGTGAGAAGTTTAATATTGTTGTTTTGTCTCCACACCACCACCACCCTCGCCAACATGAGCATCATGGTCCATCGTTATCTCCGGCGGTTGCACCGGTACTTCCCCCAACACCGCCTTCATCATGGAATGCTCCGACACCAGATGCTCATGGCGTGACTGCTCCGACACCAAGTGCTCATGGCGCGACTACTCCGACACCTGGCGGTGCTCACAATGAGAATGCTCCAACATCAAGTGGTCACGGTGGGATTGCTCCAGCACCAAGTGCTCATTACAACATGATTGCTCCGGCACCAAATGTTCAGGGCCATAATTCTCCGACGCCGTCTCCTGCTCATTCGGATTCTACTAGGTTGAGCGGTTCCGTTGGTGTTATTGTTATGGTGGTTTTGGTCTTGGGAAGCTTTTCCTTTTTTCTTTAAGGAAGGATGTTTTTCCTTTTAGAATGTTAATTTTAAATGTTGCTTTTGTTTCCTTGTATTTTTTTGTCGTTGAATATCGTCTTGTTCTAGTTTTTTAGTCTATTGAGATGTCTTCCAAAACATATTTCATGATATATAATTAACTTTTACTTTATAAATTGTGCCATTATTTCCTCTCAAATCTAAATAAACTGTGATATTATTTATTGTATAATTTTGGGAAGTATTTTATTTAGTATTAATTACGAGCATAATGATTGAGCATAATGATTGAGAGAGATATTAGCAATCAAATGGTTGATTTCGTGTGTATGTATAATATTAAATAGTAACATTTATATTTATAATTATAATCAGGGTTAATATGTCTTTACCCCCTGTAATTTAAGCGAGTTCCGATTTACCTCCCTGTAAAAAAAAAAGTTTAGATTCCAACCCTGTAATTTAAGATTCTTTCGTTTTAGACCCTGAGGCCATCTGACTGGACAAAATGTTGACGTGGCATGCTGAGTGGCGCGCTGACTGTGCATATTTGATTATGTGGCACGCTGACTATAATTAATTTTTTATTTTTTTTAAGGGCACAAGTGGAATTTTTCCTATTTTTTTAAAATAAAAAATAATATAAATAAAATTATATTAATTTAAAAATAAAAAATAATTTCATAAATCTGAAAATTAATTTTTGAAAATAAAAAATTGGAAAAAAAAGCAGAAAAAAATTAAAAATCGAAAAAAGTCAGATTTTTTTTTAAAAAATAAATAATTTGAAAAATCGAAAAAAATCAGATTTTTTTTCAAAAATTAAAAAATTCAGATTTTTATTTTGAAAATTAAGTTCTCGAATTGTTTTTAAAAATCTTCCTAATTTCGAAAATAAATATGATTTTTTTTTATTTTTTATCAAGTTCCAGAATTATTTTTAAAATTCTTCCAAATTTCGGAAAATAAAATATGAATTTTTTTATTTTAATTTGGAAAAATAATTCATACAAATTTAGGAATAAAATTTTCGAATTCTTTTCTAAATTCTAACTTAATATATTTCCCATCAATGACATGAAAACCTATATGGT
>Ga0228711_1011371_pt1 | contig 11330 bp, 6 predicted proteins | sample MedpolnodulmetaG_2_FD_177996 | JGI IMG/M metagenome (GOLD analysis project Ga0228711, IMG submission 177996) | Root nodule microbial communities from Medicago polymorpha collected in Santa Monica, California, United States - brown nodules | ecosystem: Host-associated > Plants > Roots > Nodule...
GGTCATGTAGTTAAAAAAAAAAAAAAAAAACAGTCTTTTATATGGTCTCCTACCATGGGAGACCTATTCACCTCATGCACCCTAAACGGCGCCTCTCTCTCCCCCTTCTTTTCTTCATTTCTTTCCATTTCTCTCACTCTCTCCCATTTCTTCTCACTCTCAAAATTTGATTCTAAAAAATTCATAGGAGAGAATTCTAAAAAATCAAAAGAGTAAAGCAACCGTGTTCATCCACCTTCCTCAATTTTTACCAACACAACAACCATTTATTTTTGTTTTGGCTTTTTGTATTATGTGCATATAGTTTTTGTTTATTTTTTATTTCTTTCCAAATAAAATCCATTTACTAGCTTTGTTGTGTGATTTTGTTGTTGTTGAAAAAGAAGGAAAACACAAGAGAAGAAAAGTACGGGAAACAAAAGGTTGTACCCAACAATTAGAAGGAAAGCGCAAGAGAATAAAAAATTATTGACAAATGACATTTTAGTGCCAACAATTTAACATATTTTTGAAGGAAATTAAAATTACTGACTTATTATAAAATACTAATTTTGTCACTAATGAGAAAATTAGTATGTTTAGAAACAAGTAAGCAATTAAGCAACTAGGTGAGGAGGGCCCTCAACCGAGTGAAGGATATGCGATGTTAGAGCAGCCACGTGAGATATTTAATTCTTTCTCATAGCCACTAACTCATAATGTGGGTCGTCAAAGGCTCTGAACCGAGTTAAAAGCATATTGGGACGATACTATGCCGCATTACCCACAATCTCTGCTCTCAACGCCAATAATCATTTATAGGAAGCAAAGAAGAGACACAATCTGTACTGGATCTGCACACAAAGTGACCTTGTCAACATATCATGTTGAGGAGAGAAAATTGAAGTCTAACATAGGCCCCCCAGATTCCACTACCAAGGGAGTTATCACGCAACACTCGTGAAAATTAGCCAAATATAGGTTACGCACCGTAGGCAATGTTGTTTGGCTAGTATACAATAGTCACACTATAAATACTTTGTTCATATACTATAATTAACACATTCAATCAATCAAACAAACTTATTTCACAATTTTATCTCTCTATCTTTCTTATTTTATTTATACATTTCCTTGTGTAGCTTAAACCCAAGAAAACAATCGTATTTAACGCTCTAATGAAGTAGTTAGGGAATCTACATTCGAGGAACATAGCTCCTCTCTTAGCATCTATCACCTGAAGCAAAAGAAATCACAGTTCACGAAACTCAAACCTTGACTAACTTCAGCTTCCACCAACATTTTCCAATGCACATTCATACACATACTTGTTGAGACCAAAATCATTTATATATTTGTAATAACTAAATTGAACTTTTGTATTTTTATTTTTTCTCAAAATGTTGTGGCCTAAAGTCATAGCCTGGGTTGATCGTGATTACAAAGTTCAAAATCGTCGCAATATCAAACAAACACAAGTTAAATGAAGAATAATAACAACAACACACTCTTTTTCATTAATTAAAGTTTATATGGGTCCCATGTAAATTTTTTGAGACTCATATGTTTTGGTAGGGTAGGGCCCTTATAATAGTTTTTGTTACAAGGCCCACATAAATTTTAAGCAATAAAAAAGAGAATACTGCTCTTCTCCCTACACATTTTGCTCGCGCCCAACATGGTTTCCAGTTATACCCTTGCGCGAGTTAAGTCACGCTGCGTGACTTAACTCACGCACCTTTTGAGTTATGCGTGACTTAAGGCACGCACCACTGGACTGTGCGTGTGTTAACTCACACACGTTGGCCGATGGTCTGAGCTCGTGAACAAACGTTTTTTGGACGGTCGTTAGGTTTTCAACATTCAATCTATACGTCTTCTACAACTTCTACATGTTTTTTTGACCACGTTTATGGTGGTTACATATACTACCATTCCCACCTATAAATTCCCCTCCATACTTCCATATTTCCTCACACCATATCACTTTCTCTCCCTCTATTTTTCTTTTTTTCTTCTTCAATAGGTCTCTAGTCATTGGGGTAAATGGTGGTCAGTTTTGAGGTAAATGGTGAGTTGGAGGAAGTGATCAACCCTTGGGATAGAATTAAATTTGCTTCTTTTTACCCTAAAAACTTTTAATCGTGGGTAAAAAGAATCTTTTTGGGGTATAAAAAGAACCAAATTTAGATTTAGCCCAAGAGTTGATGATGTATTTCCTCCAAAAATGCTGCTCACTATTTACTCCATGACTGATCACTATTTACCCCAAGATGGTAAAAAGATCTTTTTACCCTAAGAGGGTAAAATGAAAATAAGTAGATTTAGTGAATTCGAACAAATGTATCAATTATTGCATGAATTCTATTACTAAAATGAGATGTTGTTATATGTATTAATTTTGTTCATTTATTTTTATTTATATTTGTTTTTATTTTCTAATTTTGTATTTAATGAATAAATATTAATTTAGTTCATTTCATTTCATTTATATTTGCTTTTATGTTCTAATTTTGTATTTAATGAATAAATTCGAATAAATATTTATTTTAAGTGTATAAATAAATTAGAATAAAGTAAATAAATAATTTAGAATAACGTAAATAAATTAATTTTAATAAAGTAAATAAATTAGAATAAAGTGAATAAATAAATTAGAATAATGTAAATAAAATAATTTGAATATAGTAAATAAATAAAATAATTTAAATTAGAATAAAGTAAATAAATAAATTAGAATAACGTAAATAAAATAATTTGAATACAGTAAATATTTTAAAAAAAAGTGAGTTCAAATAATGTAAATAAACAACAAGTAGCGTGAGTTAACTAACGCAGCGTTAGTTAAGTAGCACTAAATTTAACACTTACATTATTTAACTAACACAGTGGTATTTTCGGCAAAGCTGCTGGACGCGAGCAAAAAGTGCTGGGAGAAGAGCAGAGTACTAAAAAAAAGATATAATGAATTTGGAAAATGCTGTTAAAGAGTGATTTAGCAGTGGTAGTGGTTCTCCAGAAAAATGAAAACAGGGTAGATTAGTAACAGTGGATTTGAAAATGAAATTAAGATAGCATAATAAAGCCATAAACACATTCTTAATTCCCGCTAAACAACACTATACAAAGACACACACACTCTTACTCATTCACACTTGACTCTTCTTCTTTTCCATTTCTGCAATCGTGAAACAAACCCTAATCCCACAATCCAATGGCACCCAAATCCCAAACCCGTTCTTCCTCCGCCGCCTCCGAATTCTTCAAACCCGGCACCTTAGTCGAAATCAGCTCCGACGACGACGGTTTCCGCGGCTCATGGTTCACCGGCAAGATCGTCCGCCGTCTCGCCAACAACAAGTTCATGGTCGAGTACGACAACTTGATGGAAGATGAAGCAGGTACAAAGCGCCTCAAAGAATCGCTCAAGCTTCACCAGCTCCGACCAGTTCTTCCGACGGAGGCTAACCGGGTGTTCAAATTCGGCGATGAAGTTGATGCGTATCACAATGATGGATGGTGGGAGGGTCACATTACTGAGGAATTGGAAGATGGAAGATTCGCGGTGTATTTTAGAGTCTCCAAGGAGCAGATCGTGTTCAACAAGGAGGAACTCAGACTTCACCGTGAATGGATGCATGAGAAATGGGTCCCACCTTTTCAACAACAGGTATGCTAGGGTTAATTTTTGTTGTTTATCGTGTTTAGATTGAATTTTAGGGTTGCCTTGTTATTTGCATGTCTTTTTATGGGCCTGTCTGGATGAACAGCTTGTTATGATAAGCGCTTATGCTTAAGCTTACATAAGCTATCTTTATAGAAAAAGATAAATGAAGATGAATTGTTTTTGTATATGATATAAGCTGTTTTTATAAGCTATATTGGAGAACTTATGAAAATAAGCTGAAAAAAGCTTGTGAAAATTTTTAGAAGCTGTTTTCATAAGTTTTCCATGACAATTTCACTAAACTTATGCTAGTAGATGAGCTCAAATAAGCCAAACTTAACATGCCATATGTTATTGTTATTTAACTTAGTTTGCTTGCAGTTAAATGCTGTGAGTGGTGATATTGTTTGTTAATTGTTAATATTATAGGATGATAGTGACATTGAGAAAAAGGTGACGGTGAAGGTTGATGAAACTGTGACGGAAGAGAATGTGAATTTTGAGGTTAAGCCAGGGACATTGGTTGAGGTTTGCAGTGATGAAGAGGGTTTTAAAGGAGCTTGGTTTTGTGGCACACTTGTTGAGGTGAAGGGAGAAGGTAAGTTCGTTGTCGAGTACGATAGCCTGCTGGATGAGGATTCAAGTCTCCTGAGAGAGGATGTTGATATCCTGCAAATGAGGCCTCGTCCACCAAAAACTGCTGAAGTTGCTCAGTTTGAAGTTCTTGATGAAGTTGATGCTTATTATAATGACGGGTGGTGGGTTGGTGTTGTTTCAAAAGTTCTTGGGGACTCCAAGTATATTGTTTTTTTCAGGAACTCCAATGAGGAAATTGAGTTTCAGCATTCCCAGTTGAGGCTGCATCAGGACTGGATGAATGGCAAATGGGTCATGGTTTCGAAGGTATGATTGCAATGTTTGTATTTTTGATTGTCAACATTGACACTTTCTTTTAAAACTAGACTTGAGTTCATTTGCATTATAGCATACTGTCAAAATAATCTGTTGGCTTGTGAGGATCGGCTTCAATACTCTCCTCATGGAATGTTTTTATTGAATTACCCTCACCACATCTTGGGACAAATTCTAAAAGGAAATCTAGTCTTCCTTTGGAATTTGGATGAACTAAAGCACAAACTGGCTGACAATCTTATATAAGCAGGCTCAATCTTTTTGAGTGTGTTAAATTTCATCCCTACTGAAATATGGGGTAAAGGGATGATGTTTAGAAACTTGTATGAGGGTGATTTACCCGGTCGATGTTTTTAAATTGATTCCTTCCCAGGACAATAGTTTATATTTATTAACACTAATATAATTATCGACTGAAGTTCAAATAAATGATTACTACGGAGTTGGATTTGCCTGTTTTGTCACTTGCTTTTACAGTCTAGATCTCTGGAATCTGGACTACCAAAGTTTTTTTCCAGTACTTACCCAACTTGCTCTGCAAGTGCATTTTTTATTGTTGGCTTTAATTGCACATTCTCCGCAGAGAATGATGTGTGGGTTGAGATAATGGTTTTTGGAGGAGTTTGTGTAACACGTTGGGGTAAGCATAAAGATGCTAGTAGAGCTCAGTAGAAATTCGAGTAAACAGTTATAACAAGGTCTTTTCCTGTTATTAAGTCTTTTCTTATTGGTTGGGATCAACAATATGAATTAATCGTCACCATAAAATCATGTTATATATGCCATGTATTTGGTTGAAAGATATTTAATACTAAATTACTCTTGATTTTTTGTTAGTAGTTTATTTAGCTTTCTCTGAAAACTATTTTATTACCCCCTATCTAGTATTTGCTCTCATTATCGATACTTGACAGTCTTTCCTCCATGCATTACCACACCACCTAAGACGATATTCCATCGTCTTCACTATTATGAGGTCGTGACTGTAATAAAATTTTACTTCAAGCTTAAGAAGAATTTTATGTATTTCCTAGGCTTGTTATATGTGAAAATCGTGTTTCCTAGGCCTTTTTTTATCTCTTCTTTTCTCTCCAATTAAGTTTATATGATCTCTATTAATAAAAGGCATGCAGTTGTATTATACATTTGATAGAGAGTAGTTTGAAAACATCTTTGGCTTTCTTGTCAATGATATGGCTATGCACAATATTTGAAAATTACACACAACTACTAGTTCTGTAGCATTTGCTCATGTTAGTGAGAAATTATTAATGTTATTGATCGGTACTTGAATTGTGATATGCTGTCGCTATGGTGGCTAGAATGTCAAGGTCTATGAGGTCTTACTGACCACTTTGTGACCGTAAAACTAAAGAGCAAATGATATATCACTGCCTTTCAAATTTACTAAACCATGTAGTCTTGACTCTTCAGCATGCAAAAATGTATTTTGACTTCACGGTTGTAATCTCAAGCTTTTGGTTTTTAACTATTTCAGGCGTTGGTGTTGAGGTTTTGAATGCTGAAAGCAGCAAGAGAATGAAGAAAAACTACTCCCCCTGGAATCATAAAATAAAATTCTGTTTGTATCATCGGTCAAATTATCAATAGTTTGTCTAAAAGAAATTACCAGACCATTATCAAGAATCTGACTAAAAGAAATCACTAGACCCTTGTCCTTCTCTTGCTTCCATTTAATGGATCAGGGTAATAGCTCAACATATATCAGTTGTAGTCTACAACAGTCAGGGTATAAAGTAGGGAAGTGTTGATAGACTTATGTAGATATTTTTTTCTTTCTTGAATGGTAAATGTTAGTGATTAATTGTTAATTGTTAAATTGATTGATATTTACTCGTTCTTCAGGGTTTAAACCTAAGAACTCTAGCTCCTTATCTCATGGCTGAAATTAGTTGAGCGAAATACACGGGAGACAAAAAACACACACTCTTACACTTAATTGTATTACTTATCTAAAACAAAAAACAACAAAAAAAAAAGTACCAACATTGATACCTACAAAAGGGTTAGGTAACCCGACAGCGTACTGATGTGATTGAGGATTGCCTTGCGTAAATTTTTTATACAAGTGTGTCAGGGCACCAACACTTATATTTACAACTAACAAGGGCTCAAAAACACTCTAAACATACAACTTTTACTGTGAATGCCCTCTTGTCACTGAAGAGTGTAGACCCAACTGTTCCTTGTCAAAGCCAGTGATTATGAAGAAAGCCTCCATGGGTATATGTGACACGAACCATACATCCCCATGCGTAACGGTCACCGTTCCCACCTGAAGATAGAAATTGTTGGTGTCCTGGTGCCACCAATCTATGAAAGTAGAAATTGGCCTCATCAACTCATAGCTGAGTTTCATCATCCGTAGGATTCCCAATACTTCGACTAATCGTCCAACCTTTGCATGATGAATGACAACATCATTCAGCTTTTTCCTTTGCTAAAGATCTTTAGTTCCCCTTAATCCTGAAGTAAATGTAAATATATATGTTAAGTTATTTTGACAAGAAACACAACATAAAGTTTAACAATATGTTATCACTTCATCTCAAAGTCGACTATCCACGTTAGGGGTGTCTGCGGATCAAATTGGGTCCCAATCCGAAGATGAGTGGGTTGTGTTTGATCAACAAGTCATTAGATATAACTTTTTTTAAAATTCCTAAAAAATATATACTTAAAAGTTAAATGACATTCTATTTTTTTTGTCAATTAGTCTATTGACAAGAAATTAACCTCTTAAAGTGAATAAATGGAGTGTCCGGATTCGATCTTTGACCTTGCATATATTATGCAATGTCCTACCAACTGAGTTAAACTCACAGAGACACTTAGTTGACATTCTATTTCATGAAAATTCTAACATTTAGAATAGATTTTACTATTTTAAAGTTTAACATTTGAATTTACATAAAAATCTTAAACTGTATTATTAGGAGAGTCTGGTAACAAATGCGCATTATCTATAATTCACACATGTTGCATTATCTCAATTAACAAATGCGAATCAACAATTAAGATCTTTACATCCCTATACCATAGGAGAGTCTATGATTGGACGGTTGGAGAGGCTCATCTTATAAGTTAGAATTCATCCAGCAAATATATATTTTTCAAATGTCTTAGGAATACTCATATGTACGTGATATGGGTCACATGTAACCCGCTGCTTTGAAGTAGCATCCATGTTGCCAAGATTGGCCTGCAAACACGCTCAACTTAACAATTCCTTCTCTGAGTAGTAAATATTTCCACCATGCACATATGTAGAGAAAGTGATTTGAATTTTGAAACATGCACGAACTAAGTTTACCTGAATTTCATTCACACATGTTGCATTATCTCAATTAACAGATGTGAATCAATGGTTAAGATCTTTACATCGCTACCAATACCAAGGGAGAGGCCATGATTGGACGGCCGGAGCGAGTCATCTTATAAGTTAGAATTCATCCAACAAATATATACTTATCAAATTTCTTAGGAATACTCATATGTAAATGTTCCAAGCATTAATTACATTAGTAATCTATCACAATATGTAATGTCTCTTAAATGTCATGAAAATCATCTATAAAGAATTTCAACATTCTTCCCTTTAAAGAATGAAGCGATTACTACATTTATAAAGCAAGAGTATTAGTACATCTAAATTTACGATGTACGGTAGAAGTTCCTGTAGCATATATTTATTTTGCTTTCTGTTTAGTTAATACTGACGCTAGACACAATATTGACTTTGATAAATTTGTTTTTTAACTTTAGATCTCATAAAGTTTTATTTAGGAGAATTTTAGAGTTCATATAAACTTTAGAAGTTAATAATATTGCCATGAAATTATGAAGTTGTTTTCACCCGTTTAGAGATGACTCTCCTAGGTCTAAATCCAAATCGCAAATGTCTTTCTAGTTTCTACCAAAAAGAGATGACTCACGAAGGACCCTCATCCAAAGCTCACTCTGATATGTAATCATCATCCACCTTCACAATTTCCCAAAAAAGCGTATGTTATCAACTACTTTTCGAAACAATATCTCATTTTTTCGGTATACCAAGATATCCCAATTGTGGAGACTGATCTATCAAGGTAACTGAGATTAATTTGAGGGGTTGACATTTTCTAACATATATTTTTAATATATATTACGATTAGCACAAATGAAAAACATCGATCCATCACGGTGAAATTAAAAAGTAATCGATAATTTAATAATAAACAAATATAATGATCAACGATTCAATATGATATGAAACGAAGTTAATGAAGATTGGTTAAGTCGGTCTGCAATATTATGTGTTCAATATTTATTGTTGTTGAGAAAAACATTTTTAATGAATGATCGCAATTTGATAGACTTCAAAACTCTACTCATCTAAATTATTTATTATATTTTTTTAATATGATAAAAGCGATCTATTAGAAGCGATCTATTAGTTAATATAATGACAAAAACCATAGTAAATCTTGACTATTAATTTTGTTTATTATTAGATCAACAATTATGGATAAGTTATGACAAGGATGGAGAATCCATTCACGTTAAATCATTACCCATATATTCTAGTCGTTACCATTTATAGTCTTCTAGAAGAGAGCGTGTGTGCATGCATTTGTTACCATGCTTCTAGAAAATCTTCACCAATTTGGAGGAGGCTAGTATAAATTAAAGCATGGGGACATTGGTCGGTTCTTGTCAACAAAAAGTGTCAAACAATAGACCCCCAAGTTTATTTTGTTTCTTTTTTTTCTTCTCTTTCCTTTTTTCAAACAATACTATAGAGCACTTATTATATTCTAGGATTCTAACACATCATACTAAAACAAAAAAGTAGTTTCATATTGATAACTACTAGATCGATGGATAGGAAGAAAAACAGTGGTGATTTTTTCTCTTGTGGTCTTTATGAAGCCACTGGTGATTCTGAAGCTGATATTTGTGATCCTAATATCAATATGGATTGTGACATAGCCAGATCAGTGTATGATGATGATAATGACGATGCTATGTCTTGCAGCTATGATGGATCTGCTGTCAATGAGCATGATCAGTCATGGTGTGATGATGATGATGAGAAGAGATTAGAAGATGATGAGGAGGAGGAGAAAGATGTTGTCTATGGAACATCATATTGTAGTGAAAATGATGATGATGATAAGAAAAATGAGATACATGATCAACATAAGAAGAAGAAATGCTACGTGTCTTTTGATTTAGGGCATGAATCGATGGATGAGATGGAAAAGAATAGGAGGTTCTGGGAAGCATGCTTGGCATCTTGATTCAATATTGAATATAGTATTTGCTTAGGCTTCTTTTCTTAATTAAATCAATCTCTCTTATTTCTCAATTGTCATCCATATTTTTCCATTCCATTATACATTACATGGGAGCTTTTAATTCCCTTAGCTTTAGCTTTAAATAAATTAAGAACAATATCATTTTTTTAATATGTGTCCGCTCGTCATATAATTAATTATTTTTGTTATTAAATGTATGATACATATATATATATATATATTATCCACATTAATTAGTTTATTACGTTTCATAAATCACTGTTTGTCTTTACACACACAAAAAAATAAAAAAAGTCGTTGTTGTTGTCTAATTTTATTCACGGAGAGCGCTAACAAATGCCGGATCAAAACATCTTGAATTGAGAGAGTCTTAGTCTCATCAAACTTGTAATAAATAGATAGAATATTGAAATCAAATGATATATAATCATGCATGAGTGATTAATAAGCTTTATCAAATAACAAATCATTTGAAAGAACTGTGTTCGATTTTTAAGTGAAACAATTCTTAATGACTTAATTTATACCTACTTTACAATCAAACGCTGGATTGGCTAAGCCCTTTTTCCAAGAAATAGGAGGGTTAATACAAAAAAAAAATGATATATAATTATTGGAAAAAAGGCATGTGATAGTGTACGGTCGTGAAACAATTGTGAGACAATCTTTCGCTATGTTTAGCATTATGATAGAATATTATGAACAATAATGATAATTATTTCAATTCGAGAAGGAATATCTCTCCTAAGAAATTAAAGAAAGACTATAATTTCATTTCTGAATTATTTCTTATCTTTCTCGTTACATATACAACCTATATATTGATACGATACAATACAAGATGATGAGGTAATTTCCTCAACCAACTATTTTCCAACCACCTATAACCTCCTATTACATATAAAATATATATTTAATAAACTACTAACTACCTATTACATATAAAATATATATTTACTAATTTATTAGATATTATGTTATATACATATCATTGCTTCATCCGTCCACAGCAACCTTGTCCTCAAGGCTGTAGTTAACACAAAACTTTCCATAATGCAAAGAAGATGTGAAACAACTTTCCATAATGCAAATAAGATGTGAAACAGCCACACTTTTGTCCTTGACAAGAGGATGAGCTTCAAAAGAATGATATTGTGTTATATACATATCATATTCTTTCTAAAATAATAAACCGAAGCAAAAGGTTGTGGAATTGGATGATTTAGATGAAAGGTGTGCATTTGGTTCAATTATTTTAAGAAGAATTCTTATATATTTTGAAGATTTGGTTGGATATCGGTATCTTGTGGGCAAAATTCATTCAAAATTTAATTTTAATTTGAATAAATTAACACAAAAATATTACACATGAAATTACAAAATTTGATCACATTGCATGGAGTCCCATTTTTTTTATGCATAAGAATTTTATGTATTTCCTAGGCTTTTTT
>Ga0228711_1011373_pt1 | contig 11326 bp, 4 predicted proteins | sample MedpolnodulmetaG_2_FD_177996 | JGI IMG/M metagenome (GOLD analysis project Ga0228711, IMG submission 177996) | Root nodule microbial communities from Medicago polymorpha collected in Santa Monica, California, United States - brown nodules | ecosystem: Host-associated > Plants > Roots > Nodule...
GTATAATTTGCACTCCAAGTGTTTGATGAAATGTTTGAATGAGTTTTTCATTGATTGTTTTTAATTTCTTACTGTGTAGATTTGAAGCAATGGCGGGGTGGATCGACGTTCATGCACAATTCAACGGTGGAGAACCTTAGAGGTTGAAGGTTTGGTGTCTTGGTGTAACGTTAAGAGGTCTCAAGGATCAACTTAATGAATTCAACCAAGGAGTCAACCCCAGAGACACAAGGAAGGTGAAATGCGTTCAGTATAAACGTCCAACGCTCGACGAGGGGAGAGTATCGTTCACTTGGGTGGAATTAACGAACGACGAAAACGTGAAGAGCATGTTTTGGGAGCACAGCAAGTTCCAGTGGATCGATATGCGGGTAACGTTACTGAGATCAACTGAAGATATAATCAACAATCTGATTCCGCCAGAAGATCGTGATTAGGTAGGGAATGCACCTTCCAACTACAACAATTATCTTCCTCTGAATGGGGTAATGCAAACTTGTTAAACGGCAGGACTCCAGCATTCGACCGGCATTCTACTGTTCCATTCAAAAGATTAAATTCTTGTTACGCTTGTTTAAATGAAGGTATTGAAATGTCAAGGAATGGACCTTATTCTTTTGACACTTGAATACCGTCATTTAAAACAAGACTAACAAGAATTTAATCTTTTGAATGAAACAATAGAAATGTCGGTCGAATGCTGGAGTGCTGCTGCTTAGCAAGTTTGAATTTACCTCATCCATAGGCAAGATAATTGTTGTAGTTGGAAGGTACATTTTCGAATGTAATGTAATGTAATGACTCGTCTATATATTGTAATGTAACTTTTATTTGAATTTATTCAATACGCAATTTTTATTCGAATTCACGTTGAATTTATTCTAATTCATTTATTTACTTTATTCAATACGTTGTAACATAGGTTATATCTACCATAAATATAGTCAAAAAATGTGGAAAAAACTTAACAAAAACGTGCAAAATTAATTATATTGCATTGAACATCGTCCAATGACCACCGGCCAAGGTACGTGGGTTAACTCGCGCACATGTCAGTGGTGCGTGACTTAACTCACGCATGGCTTATAAGGTGCGTGTGTTATGTCACGCTGCGTGACTTAACTCACGCATGGACATTAATGTCCATTTAGTTGGGTGAGAGCGAAAAGTGCAGGGCGAAGAGCATAAATCTAAAGCCAATGACAAGGGTGTCCGTTTCCTAAAAAAAATGTAGTTGGATTGAGTCAAATTTGAACAAAGCTAATATCTAAATCAATTAATTTTCTTTGATTTAGGTTCAGAATTCAACTAAAACTAAACCAAACCTGCCTGATTATCAACGGCCTTCGGTGGGCTATGCATAAAAAGTAATTTTAAATTCAAAAAGTAATTAACACATTTGTGTACTTGAATTGAACAATTAAAAAATTGTACTGCCTCCACTCTTAATTATAGGTTTTTTTTGTCAAATCACCGTAATTAAGAAAGTTTGTTGTAGTATGAAATTTGGATGAGTATTGTTTTTACGATTATGTTCTTTGAGAGAGAGAGCTAGTTTATATTTTTAACATGATATTTATTGTAGATTGAAGAAAAAGATGCGAATTAATAGGGGCATGTTGGTAAAGAAATAATTAATGTAATTGAAAATCACAAAGGGTTCTTATTGAGAGGGACAGAAAAATTTCTCAAAATGGTCTTATAATTAGGTAAAATTTTGGTACTTAATTTGAATAAACATCATTCAATGCTTAAAAATCCTCCACAATTTTAATTAGGAGAATGCTAACCATTGCTCTTGGGGCATTTGGTTAAAGTACTAAAATAAGCAAGTTTGCATCGAAAAGTTGTGTAATTATTGCTAAGAAAAAAGCAAAGACTTATATTTCCAAACCAAAGTTTCTATTATTGGAATCCTTAACCATTGCCCTTAGCACTTAGCAAGACCCTTTTAATTAAATCTAAAAACAAATACATATTATTTAAAACAAAGTGGAAGTATTAACAGCTTTCACAATTTGATTTGAATAAAGAAATGATGTCTCTCAAATTAGATTTAGACTTCGGTTTTTACGATTAAAAAAAAAACTATAACTGTGTAATAAAAATATCGGTTTATTGTAAGATTGTTCTGGACAATTTATATAAAAAATAAAAAATAAAAAAAAAGCAAAAATAGAAAGCTAAAGAAAGCGAATAGAAAATGATGGTATGATTTTACATCAGTATCTTTGACTATGGTCCCGTGTAAGTTGCAAAGGTTCCAAATTCCCGTTCTGCCTACAAATTCAACCTTAGGTAAATATGATATTAAATTGTGTAGTTTGTTGTAACAAAAGTTTAAAGATTTCATGTGTTGATCATGGTTCCCCTCCAGGTAAAATCCTAGCTCCGCCCTGGGAGTAACATTGATACGTTGATGACTCAAGTCACCATATATAGAGACATGCATAAAACTCATATAGGCATACATGGGCATATGATTTCAGCATTATAGAAACCTCACACTCACCACATCTTGTAATAAAAAATCATCCTTACCGTATAATTAAAATATTTGTGGGTGAATAGTGATGGTTATCGGTTATCATGGTCCGATTGTCCTCGTGAGTTTAACTCGATTGGTGGGGATATTGTATAATATATATAGGAATCGGGATTCAAGCTCCTAACACCCTACTTATTCACCTTATAATGTGAATTTTTAGTCACTTCTTTACTTAACCAAAAAATGTTATCATGGTCCGATTTAAATTGTAGTTATAAAAATATATTATTATGACAGTGGAAGGATATAAACATTAGAAAACAAGTGAAGTACCGCACAATAAGATCTGTATAAACATTAGAAAACAAATGAAGTACCGCATAAAAAGATCTGAAAGGCAAATATAAATGATTGTCAAAAAAATTCTCACTAGGATTTGAAGCGTGGCTGATTGCATAAAGTTACTATTGAAAATGAGTTGGGATACTCTTCATTTCTTAAAGATTAGAGATTTGAAAGCAAGATAAATAATTAATGATAGTGAAACCTACTTATTTGTTTCAACACCTACAGGCTCCTTCTATACAATTTTTACAAACAAAAACTAATTTTCTGGGTAAGACTAACAATATGTTTTGGTCCAACTTCTAAGGAAATTAGAAGCCAAAAAAAGTCGAGCTAAACATGCTAAGTATTGAATTATCTCAAAACTTTTTGGTCAGTCACGTTTTGAAAATTAAAGGTAGACCTTTTATTGGATAAATTGTAGTTTTTTATCTGAATCGAATCAAGGAAAGTTAACCCATATTATGAACTGAATTAAATAAAAATTATCAATTTGTCCTTCAAAAAAAAAAATATCAATTTGATTTCTTTTTTGACAAATTAGCCACTTAAATATCATTCACAGGCCAACACGTCAGATCAAATGCAGAAGCAACAAAATTATGAGTTTTTTCATAAATAATTTCTTTTGATAACATTTGGAACTCAATCCCATGTTAGGATTACAAAACTGATTAGCTATAAATCTAATTGGGACAAGAATCAAGCTGAGGTTATACAATATAATTAAAAAAATTAGGACTGCAACACCCTTTCATTGATTACACAAAAAACAGTAGAGCCATCAGGTGCAACTCACAAGTGTAACCAACAATGGAGTGGATATATAGGCATAAGCATTTGACTAGATCAGATTGTGAGGTCAATAATAAGGTCACACGTTGCAAGTTTCCTGACCTTCCATGCATATATTTATGTCAAGGATTATTAGCCCCACACACTACTTCCTCTTGTACCTGAAAAGGGAATTTGAAATTAATTAGCATTGCATAAACAAATGTATAGAGTATATACCTACTTTTTTAAGTGATATAATTGAGTTTTACTCCACAAAATGAGTTGGGAGATATCATTTCTAGATGTAAGGATCTATTGTCATCTCGCAATAATTTTATTATGAGCTATGTCAGGAGACAGGCAAATAAGGTAGCTTATAACATAGCTAGAGCTTCCTTATCCCACCCTAGCCCCATATTTTTCATGATGTACCATCTTATTTGTACCTATTACTCATTAATGAAATGAACTAGTTTTGCCTTTGCTCAAAAAATAATTGAGCCTTTATACATCTAACATCTAACCAATAGAGCTCTATTTCATTTGAGCAAAAGAATGTGTAATAAAGGTATACTTCTATTTATATATTGAAGGAAAACAGAGTAGCATCTCCTAGGGTAGTAAATGGGGACAAACAATCGAAATCGGACTGTGTATTTTGGCTTTCACCACTGAATGTATCTTTCGATGGTGAACGAAAATAAAACCCCGCAACACAGGAAACTACAACTATGAAAATATATAGTTACAATAGGCACCTAGAAGGGAGAGATATAGAAGGGTATTGATGATATGCCATATTTTTTTACACTAGAAAAGAAAATGAAATATCACATTTATTAACTGATATGTTCTGCTTTCTATTTAGAGGAACAGGAAAATATACAAGTGCCAGCAACTGTACAACCATAAAGTAAAAATATTCATAGAAATTTTGAACACCAAGAAAATGAAAATTAGAGACACAAATATTTCTATTGATGCTTAAAAGGATCAGATAATAGTTTTGGAAATGAGAGAGGTTTTATTAATTTGATACCTTGACTTGCTTTTGAATGATTTTTGGGCCTTCTTTCCTACTCCAGAACCTCTCTGTTTCGGCTTTTTATCCTTCATGTCAGTCTGGAATAACTCCCGCATCTCTTCTGTCCTTGAAGAAGAAGTCTTTCGCGAGGGATTAGATTGATTAGATTTCTTTTGAGGCTTCTTAATAATCTTTCCAGAATCTAATGCCCTCTTGGTGGCCTTTACTGCTTTTGCACGTCGGTACGCAAGATCAACAAGGGTCAGTCCAGCCTTTTCATTCTTATCTGTCCCCTTGCCCTGCAATTTTATGCGTTTCATTTTCAGTATAACAGAATGTGAGGAATAAGGAATACAACCTTAACCGTATATAGAAAGTTAACAGGTAAGGAGTGCTTACTTTTGGCTTGTCATCATGCTCGTCATCCTCCAACATCTCCCTAGCTGCTTCCAACTTTCTGCGCTTCTTTCTAGGCATATTTTTCTGCATCGAAGATATTTCCATTAAATAAGCATGCAAGTCGTAACAAAGAATACAAGCAACCTTATGTACATTTTATATGTAACAAAACAAACTGATCCATATGCATAACAAGATTGGGAAATACTTCTTACCTCTCGCTCCCGCTTCCTCTTTTCCTTCATTTTGAGGTCTTCAGCTTGTTGGGCACTAACCATCTTATGAGAAGAACCATCTTCTTTATCCAGTGATGCCTGTCATTTCATTTTTTATTAACATCAGGCTGCATTTTACAAATTATTTGCAAATTCAGAACCAAAAACATGTCAGTTAATCGCTTGTTTGGCTGGCTTGCCACGTTGACTGCTAAAGCAAATTATTTGCAAATTCAGAACCAAAAACGTGTCGGTTAATCACTTGGTTGGCTGGCTTGCCACGTTGACTGCTAAAGATTGCAGAACATAGAAGGGAAATAGCCAACCTTCTTCACATGCATAATACTTGTTGAGAAAATCTTAGGGATTTACGGTAAATCGATTGGAAATTAACTTAGTCTTAGCATAGCATATGCGTATCACTATGGTTAGGATTGAATCGTTTTAATTAACACTAACCCTTAAATATATAAGACTACGACCTTGAATGGACTGGCCAGACACACAATTGATCCCTAATCGGATTGTTCTTAGAATTCACTAATGATCCACTAGAGGAATATCAGCAAAATAAAACAACACTGTACCTTTGCTGCTTTTGCCGAAATCTTCTTCTCCTTCTCTGTAACAAACCAGGTTCTTTTGGGGCGGGAGAAAATCTCATCCCTATGTGCAATCATGTTTTCGGCCTGCAATATCATATAAAAGTGTGATTTTATTGACCAGGAAATGTGAAGGATGGGAAAATGGAAGTAACTAAATTCACAGAATACAGTAATAAAGAGTACAGTACTATTAAGACAATATTCTAAATAATGTTACTTCAGAAATGCTGTTTCTTAATATAAGATGTCAACAGACAAAAACCAAGCAAAAACTTACATTGTGTAATCCAATGATTAAAGCCAAATAAAACAAAAGTAACTGATCAAATACCTTTGTGGCCTCCATTTCAGCTTTCCTTAGGATCATTTCTTCTCTGAAGAAATGGAAAATAAGAATTTAGTACAATATTATAAAAGAAAAAGAAACAACAATGAAGCCTTAACAACTAAATGTAATCAAAACCTCTCTTCTTGAAGTACTTCAGAAATTTGGTCCTCCATTTGCTCAATTACTTGAGACCACTTTAGTATAGATTGCTCTGCAACAATGCGGCTTTTCAGCTTTGAACCAGCCCTCTTTGCCTAATTAATTGAAATAGATATTCACAAGAAAGATTATATAGTGGCCTGATTAACACGTCCATTTTCTTTTTCTTATTTTAGTTTGCATTATCTCACTTAACAGAGAAGCAATACAACTTTCAAATAATAAAACCAAATTACTAGCAGAATAAACATGCAGCAACCCGTGAAAAGAATTAAAACTAATGACTTTTACTAAGCATATTAAAGTGACCAGCATTAAAGGTACATATAATCCAGAGTTCCAGACCATAGGAAAGGTAAAATCAGTAATTATATAAGGAAAAGTTATTTCTCTGTAAAGGATGAAATATATATGTATAAGCTTTCTTGTGAAATGTCAAACTTAATAACTCGCAGAGAAAGGTGCACAACAAAATAAATGAAGTGACATAGCCACTGCTGCGAAAAGAGTGTTGGAAGTAGTTACAGCAATTCTCTAAATGGTACTCACAATAGCTTTTAGAAGTGACCGGTCATTATCAGTAACAAATGTGACTGCAGATCCCGCTCTTCCAGCTCTTGCTGTACGACCCACTCGATGAACATAGCTTCAGAGTTGATAAAGATATGTCAGTAATTAGCTCAGATATAATGAGGTTATATTTAAGTGACAAAATTGCAGGATGTACATGTACAAAACTGAAAACAAGTCAAGATATAGTTCATAGAGTATACCTGGTAAGATCACGTGGACATGCAAAATTGATAACTGTTTGAACACCTATGATGTCAAGTCCCTGAAGTAAAATTAAGTGACTGTTAAATCTATATCCAAAATGGCAAAAGCAAATGCCAATGGGATTAGGAGTAAACTTAAGTAGTGTTTGGTTGGACGGGAGGGATTATTTCAAACTTACTACCGCCTTACCTTATTATAAAAGACAAATCACTTTTTAGGTTCATTGAATAACCGTCTATAATATAGACTAGATACATCAGTTATTAAAAGTGAATTGTCTCCAAGGAATGGAGGTAGTAATATTGTTTGTTCTTTTTTTCTAGGACCTCCCCTCAATTACTTGAGTCTCCAATCAATTATAGAACCCCTCCAATATTGGAGGGGAGAGAAGACATGTTTATAAAATTTTGGACGATTGACTCAAATATCCTTTATATGAAATTTTATATCATATATTATTATAGAGGTAAAAGGTAATTCCTCCATTAAAATCCCTCCCTTCTCCCAACGAACACAATAACTTATCCAATCCTTTATCTCCCTTCCATTTAAATTCCTCTATTCATTTGAACCAAACAGGCCCTTAACAAATTTATGTTTCTCTTAAGCTAACCTAGTTTCACTATCATTATCTTGTGTTGGGAATATACAATAAAAGATATTAATACTATATTCAAAGTGATAAGAAGAAATAAACTTCAGTTCTTGTAGAATAGATTCTTACACGAGCAGCCACATCAGTTGCAACCAGAAAATCCACTTGCTGCTTCCTAAATTGTTCCAAAGCCTATACAAATAACCAGAAGTGAGCAAACATTGCCACAATAGCATTCAATGCTGAAATCCCTTTCAGTAGCAATTAAAACAAAAAACAGATCCAAATTAGCATCACCAATTTAGTAACCCAAAAATGTGACAATGACATAATAAGTATAATTATATAACTACAGAGCAAAACAAAGAGCTAAAATAGACACATCAGAATAAGAAACATACTCCTAGACGTTGGGCCTGAGTAAGATTTCCATGAAGCTCAGCAGCTTTCAATCCAGCTAATCCAAATATAATCCTCAATCTATGTGCAGCTTGCTTCGTTCCACTGCATATCAAAATGAGAAATTATTCAAGTAGTTAGAGGCAGCAGAACAGTGAAAAAGAAGTTAATAATTCAAAAGCAGTGCAAATAAAAATGTAAATTCAAAATCTGAAATAAAGACAGAAGATTTTCCGATTGGTACAATTATAGGAAGGTTGCATTGCATGTAACTAACTAGAAATTTGCAACTATCAATTTGATGACTATTTCCTAATTCCTAATGTACATTACACAGGGGTCGTAGTAAATCAACCTTGTATTCATATTCATATTCAGAAATAGTTAACTATAGCTATGCAAAAGATTTCACTAACTCAAGAAATCAACTGTCACAAGCTGCATTTTTTTTTTGAGGAAACTGTCACAAGCTGCATGTAAGCATAGTAAATAGTAAATAATGAAACCTGAAAATGATCACTTTAGAAGTAAAAGTTTTGGAGCACATTGCAAGAAGAACTGCTTCCTGATTTACTTCACGCATTCTTCTTAGTCTAACCACCCTGAAAAGGAAAAGAAATCGCAAGTGTTATGGTAAAACCATGCATACGGCAAACTGTAAATAGTTCTGCGCATGCATGAACAACACTACAACAACAACAACCAAGCCTTATCCCGCTAAGTGGGGTCAGCTACATGGATCAAATCACGCCATAATGCTCTATCATACACCATATTTGGATCCAACTCATTAACCTCTAAATCTTTCCTAATAGTTTATCTTACAGTTTTTCTAGGTCTTCCTTTTACCTCTTTTAATCTTCTCTATCTAATCTTCTCTTCGTACTACAGCATCTACAGGTCTTCTCTCTACATCCACCTAAGCCTATTTTTTACCATTTTTTGTACTATAGGTGCTACCCCAACTCTCTCTCTCTAATGGTGTCATTCTTAATCCTAATCCGTCTAGTCTTACCACTCATCCAATACAACATCCCCATCTTCTCTACGTGTTGGTTCTTAACTGCCCAAAAAGCATGAAAAACACTCTTCATTTATTTTGCAAGCTCAAAGAGTCTTTGTGTTCATACCGCTATAATTGTGATTTTGTCATTTATGATATATAACATACATCTGAAGAGCAATCACATGAGATGAATGATTATATCGGAAAGTAAAAATGGAAAGTGAAGAAATTACTCCTCGGTCAAGGATGCTGGCCGTTTTGCCAATGGATCAGCAGAAAGGCGCAGGGGTTTGGATAGGGAAAGTTTAATAAGATCATCAACCTCCTCGGTCATGGTTGCGGAAAACAACATGGTCTGCCTTTTTTTGGGACACACGCGAACCTGTTAAACAATCAAATGTGTTTGACACTATATTCCAACAAATATGACAAGAAAAATTGTGAAATAGCATATGTAACTACAGTGATTTTTGAATCATAGGGTTGCAAACACTCACAAGTTCCTGAATTTCAGCACTAAATCCTAGCTCCAAAAGACGATCTGCTTCATCAAGGATTAAAACAGAAAGATCATCCAAATCCACCGACATGGAATTGCGTAAATGGTCTATCATACGTCCTGGAGTAGCCACAACAATGTCTGGCCTTGATCTCAAGGCAGCCTCTTGCTCCTAGGATGAAAAACAACAATTGTTAAAGCACAGATAAATAGCAAAGGAGACAATCGGCATTGCTCACCACCTAGATAGCAGGGGAGTTGAAAAAAATACACATTTCATTCTCTTACTCAAAAACTAAATCACCGAACAATGTGATGAAGAGAGAGTATTTGATTAAAAATGAGAGGAAACATAGATTCTAATCATCAAGAAGCATATATCTTTATTCCGGTCCATCAAATCAAAATATCTTAAATAAGGCGGCATGGAATCGAAAAAGTAACCTAACCTTTGTTGACAGACCACCGACAATCAGGCAACACCTTATATCAGTAAATTGACCAAGGTTCTTAATCATACTTTGAACTCTGCCAAAAGTAATTAGGAATAAACATGCTTAGAAAGAAAGAAAGAAAGAAAGAAAGAAAGAAAGCAAGAAGCATGAATCACCACAAAGAAGTACTTCAAAAATCTACATCTATTAACCTCCAATGGAAGTTCTTGATTAATCATAATTAAAAAAAAAAAGACTTGATTGAATAAAGCCTAATTGGAATTTGAGCATTGACAAGTTATTACTTAAATTTACAACAAACACGTTTATCGTTAATTTAAAAACATAACAGAAAGAAACAGAAAAGGCCAGAGTATGTTAAAAACAAAAACTGAATTCAGTCATTGCACAGCCATGACAGTAGGTATTCTCATTTAAGCTCAGGCTTGAGTGTGAAGCACTGATGAACATGAATGCAAAGCCATAGAAATCCATACTAGTAGACATACTGCAACTCAGCCATGTAAAAGAAAAGAACATTCCCGTTACATTTTATGATCTATATGCCACTTGCCCTCCTGGCACACTTAAATATCTGAAATGTCTTTATTACATGATAAATGTGATCCAAGAATGTAACAAACAATTATGCGATACTTACTGTGCTGCCAACTCTCTGGTTGGAGTAAGAATAAGGACCCTTATTGCATGCACACGTTTTGGACGGAACAGCAATCTCTCTAAAGTAGGTAGTGCAAATGCAGCTGTCTGCATGATAGCAGGATAATGACCAAGGGTGTTAAAAGAAACACGGTTGTATAAAGATCAGCCACTAAAACACAGAAGCACGGTATCACAAATAAACCACCAAAATAGAAGCAACAGAAAGTCTACCTTTCCCGATCCAGTAATGGCACTTCCACATATATCACGACCAGTCAATGCTAATGGTATACAAGCCGCCTAACATCAAGATTCAAAATCACAAAAACAAGTAAATTTTTCAATCCGAACTGTCCTACAGAGCATGAAACTACATAACTAACTCATATAATGGAAAGATTCAAAAGGCGAAGCAAAGTATATTTTTCCAATAATCCTAAGAATCAAAATATCATTAAAAAATTAAAAAAAATATAAAAAAAAAAAAAGAAAAAAAAAACATTGATAAACAAGAAAAATTCTGAATATCAAACAACTTTATATATAAATAAACAAAGAAAATACAAAGTTGTAAAAAAAACAAAGAAGCAAGCAAATAAAACAAAAATATAGG
>Ga0228711_1011374_pt1 | contig 11325 bp, 5 predicted proteins | sample MedpolnodulmetaG_2_FD_177996 | JGI IMG/M metagenome (GOLD analysis project Ga0228711, IMG submission 177996) | Root nodule microbial communities from Medicago polymorpha collected in Santa Monica, California, United States - brown nodules | ecosystem: Host-associated > Plants > Roots > Nodule...
TTAATTTTTATAGAAAAAAAAAAAAAAAGGTTGGACTATTAATTGAATCGTAAATAAATAAGTAAATTGTGCAAAGCTGATTTAATCGAACTTTCAAATTGAGCAAAGTACGGATAAGCGACAAAAACTAAACGACAATACAAAAATCTAACACGAGTAAAAAAAAAGATAAGTCATACATACGTACACAGTGACGAAGACTTTGAATATTTTTTGCTTTAAGAAAACTTATTATTTTCAAAAGTACGACATTTTCATTCTTTAATCATTATTCTTTGTTTTTTGTATAAATGAACAACTGATTTTACTTTAATTCAACTTCCAAACTAAGCTAAGTTAAGATGAGTAGGAAAAACCCAACATGAGTAATGACAGCTATGTTATTTTTTTTTTTGTTTGACAGACAATCACAGCTAAGTCATATAGGACATGATTGACGAAGACTTATAAATCATGGATGCAAATTTCGTCCATTTTGTTTCATCATAAATTACATTGTCCACACGGTTAGAGAGACTTTGTAAGTTTTGGTCTACGACGCTCATTTTGAGACCAATAATTGAGAATGCATACTACGAAAATAACCTTAGAAAGTCAATCTGATGACCGATTAATATTCAATCAACTGGTGTACATTTGATTTAAAATAACCTTACTTTATTTTTCAGTTTTTACTTAAAGTTGTATTATACTATCTTCTTCGTCAATTATAAGTCGTTTTAGAACATGAATAAAACTTAAGATTTTTTTACTAAACACTCGTGAATGTGGGGATCAAATTGGTTAGTGATTAGATTAATTTTTCACACCAATTCTATTGACTTCACTTTCACATACCACTCATGAGTGATATTTTGTAAAGTAATTCACAATTTTTCTTTACTATATAAAATTAATTATATTTCTTAGTTTGTATGAAATTGGTAAAATAACTTAAAATTTGGGACAGGTGAAATATATTATTTTCCTCTATGTTTATAAACTCTAAGTTTACAATATAATTAACATCGGTTACTTTGCAGGTTGATGACGTGGATAGGTGGGTGTGGAAGGTTCATTCTTCTAATAAGTATACAGTGAGTAGGGTCTATTACAGGTTGACGGAGGAAGATGACCATGTCATTAATGATAATGGTCACCTTACTGACAATCATCTTTGGTGGTTAAAGGTCGTTCCGTTAAAAGTATCTCTGTTTGCGTGGTGTTTGCTTCTTAACCGGGTTCCAACTAGAGACAACTTATTAATTCGGCGGTGTGTGCTATCTCCCAATGATCAGTCTTATATGAGAGGTTGCGAATTGAATGAGGATAAGGATAATTTATTTGTTAATTATTATTTTTACCGTAAAATTTGGTCGGCGATTTCTTATTGGCTAGGAGTTTCAACAGCAGCTAAAAGGAATTTACCGGACCATCTAACTTAGTTTTGTGGGTTATGTGGTTTTTCAAAAAATGTTCATTTAACTTTTACTATTATTTGGCATTCAGTTATGTGGGTAATTTGAAAAGAGAGAAATAGGCACATCTTTCAGCATAAGGAGGAACAACTTCATTCTTTAGGCGAAAAGGTTAGGCTGCATGCAGTTTGATGGTTTAAATCGAAATATGTTATGTTCGATTTTGACTACAACCTTTGGAGGCTTAATCCTAATCCTTGCCTAACTGTTGTAACTTAGCTTATCTCTTTTCTTGTTCTTGTTCTTGTTGGTTGGTTGTTATGTTTTTATGGTAACCTTGTAACATTTTTAAGTCTTCTTAGAAAAGTTTTGGTTGGAAGACTTTTTTGCTTTGGTAATATATTCCATCTTAGCCTTTAAAAAAATTGTTATTACTTTTGAATGAGAAATAGAAATAAAGAGGTAATTTAGAAAATTATCGTTTATTTACGATATATGAAACATAAAATAAAAAATTGAACAAATTAGAAATTAATAATTACTAAAGAACTCTCAAACGTTTTATTGATAACGGTAAATCGACATCAAAAATCAGATTTTTTTGTTAGAATAACATATATTGTGGTATAGAAGAGTATTTTTTTTTCTTTCAGTAGGCCATATAAATAATCGACCTTATAAAATTTGATATTTTCCCACCATACTCATTTCTCATGCACTCTCCAAAATTTCTATATTGCCTTCGTTCAGATTATACAATTTGAATCATATTTGTGCTACTTCAGATTATATAACATGAATCCAGTGGAAAAAAAAATCAGAAATAGATAATCAAAACTTTCTACTGACCATTATACCATCCCCACAAAAACTGCACAATAGTTTTGTGGATGGTATGAATTGTCAACAATGACCAAGATATCATAACAGCCCCAAAGGAAAAGTAAGAAAGAAAAGAGAAGAGAGTTATTGCAATGCAAATGGATAAGAATGTTAGACAATGTCACATCTGATGCAGTGCAAAGAGAATGGTCGTCTTAGGCCCCTCAAATAAAAGAGAACGATTAGTTCTTTGTTGGCACATTTAGATTTTATCATGTGATGTTTTTTTAAAGGGAGCTCAAATCCCTAATTTGCAACAACAACATTGTAGCAACATATAAGAAAACAGAAAGGCACACAAGTGAAATACAAAGTTGAAGGGAAAACTTAAAGAGAAAGAAGAAAAAGGGTTACAACTGCAACTTCATCCGAAGCATGACTCAAATGCTTTTGTTCTATTAATTTTGTTTCATTATTTTATCGTATAATGTTGCAGCGAAAACATGCATATGGTAGTGAAAAGGGAAACAACAAAAAAGAGCATTAGAATTAACATAATCACAAAATGGAGTAATAGATAAATTTGTTTGTAAATGGGTATAAGATCCTTCAAATAATGATGAATTAGTCGTAGAAGGAGATAATATTAAAAATTCTAATAAAATTTTAAATGATAGCAATTCCATCAACGACAATGATAATGTTCTTGATGCATCAAATGTTGATGTAGCTATCGATGACCACTTCCCCTCCTTTAGAAATCTATGATCCTACAAAACAAGATATTCTTGATGCTAAAACCAGATACATTTTACTCAGATGAAAAAGCTTGTTAGGAAATTGAATCTCACATTTCCTATACGCAGACTTTCTAGGCATTTTTCATATTCTTATATTTCCAAAAAGTTAAGTAACGAGGAGACTTTTGAAAACCATGGTTAGGTTACTCTAAACATGTGGATAAAGTATATTATTTTTGTTGTAAATTTTACACTTCTCAAAATAGTGTTGAACACATCCCTAATACTGAAAAACTATTTAATATCATCAATGTCACAAGAAAGGTTGAATGGTATAGCAACTTTATGTATTGAAAAAGTTAGGATAGAACTATTGATGTAGGCACAATTGTTAGTGATTTTGCATCTAAAAATACTCCCAAGAATTGTTTTGGGTGAACATTTGGATATTAACTAAAAAATTTAATGTTTTTTTGTGTGTATAAAATCATATGTTTTTATTATATTATTTCTTACGTAATATAAAATATCATTTTCAAACAAATTATTTTCACAAATTAGGAATTTAAGTTTTTTATATACTTATTAGTTAGAGCATGGACTGCAAGTTCGTCCGTAGGCCACCAGGCATGATGCAAGACTATTTATTCATACACCACAATCATTGACTATAACTATGATCAAAGGAAGCATGTAAAATTAACTAAACTTGTCAAAAATAAACCACAAACCTTGCTTGTAACGCCACAATCTGAATTTTGGATTGTTTCAGATTATATAATACGAACACGTATCTAGTATTGATTCAAATTATATAATCTAAAATGTGCAAAGAATGTGTTAAAAGTTGTGATTTGGGAGGTTTGATAGGTTTCAGATTATATAGTCTGAATCGTGTTTAGAACAGAAAAGCTACCATTAAATCAAATTCTATGAGAACAATAACATAAATTAAACATAACAATTTCAACAACATAATTTCAACAAGATAAGTAAACAACAAGGTAAAACAACAAAATTAAACAACAAAAACGAGATTGATGACAATCAGTCATATAGAGATTTTAGCATCATATTAGGAGTCTTTTTAGCCAGTTATCATTCGTTTTAATTGAGTTTTACAAGATTATCACAGTGGTTTCTTGGGTATATTCACTATAGATGTTTTGTAAGGTGAAATGAGACAAGATTTGAAGAACTGCAGAGGTGTCAACTACTGGAAGAATCGCAATGCGTGCTATAAGCCACGTGTTGTGCAATCAATAGGAAAATTAAGGCAGATAACCACTCTCCATGACACGGCGTGCATATGAACGCACGCGTCGTGCCATCAGATGTGAAGCAAAGTGAGTTTGTCACATTATATGTAAGCTCTTTTTCTATTTTATGCTATTAAGTTAAGTGAGTTCTTTTATAATTATTATAAAGGGGGTATTATTGTCATTAAAAAATAATATAGACTTCTTTCTTTATATTTATCTTATCCTTTAGTTGTAACAAAAAATACCTCAAATTGTCAACACATATTGGTCAAATTAGAAAGGAACTCATACGCAAAAGCATTTGAATGAGATAGAAAAAGGTCTATTGTTTAATCAGATGTTTTGAGTTTGAATTCAATTATAGGAATGCAACAATATTAAATCTTTTGAGGGAGAGTTTTGCCATCGATAATGATTTTATCGGATGAAGAGATTAGTCATTGTAGTTGCGCGCAATGAATATCTGATTCATACAAAAAAAAAAAAGAGATCAAGGAGTTAACTCATATCAACCAAGCAAGGACGTGAATTCAACTATTGTTGCTGTCAGTGTTAGAACTTTGTTGATGGTTGATTTTAAGTACACATGCCAAGACTTTCTAAATTTTAGGCCTATGCAGACTTTAATCCTAGTGAGCCATCGAAATTCAACTCAGATAAACCATCTCATAAAAAAAAAAACCTTAAACAACTATATACTTCTCACATAATCATGTACTTAATGTACTTATATCCAAATACACATGCATATGAAATTAAGTCTATTAAGTTTTAGATGCTTACATAATCATTTGTGTATGACGACTACATCGACCATAATTATCTTTAATATAAAGGTTGTGATGTAGCTATAATCATTTGTTTTTTCTTACCATTTGTGCGTGTTTCTTGTAAATATAAATTTTTCCTTGCAACCTGTAAGTCAACTCAACTTATTAAATTAGCAACTAGTTTAGAACAAAAAACAATAGCAATTAGCCATACCAATTGAAACAAGAAAAACTAATTAAATTTGAAGTGTCATTATAAATAAAGGAACTTATGAATAAGACTCTGAAAGGAATATGTTGTTTTTTGTGCATTTTTTCCAAAAAAGAAGCAACAAAGACTCTTATGAATAAGACTCTGAATGAATAAGTCATAGTTTTATTTGAAAAAAAGAAAGAAGCAACAAAGGCCAACAACCACCATTAACAATTTTGTCTTTCTAGAGGCCTGTTCTCTCTCTCTTGTTAGTTTTTGTGAATGAAAGTGATGAATATGAAGCATGTGTATGCGTTAACCATGGTGATTCTGGTAGGAACAATTGCAGCTGATTCAACACCATTAACTACATGCAGTCACACTTGTGGAGGTAAGGAAATTCCATATCCATTTGGCATAAACGACACTTCATCAAATTCAGATTGTTTAGTGGGCGGAAGATTAATTCGGCTCTATTGCAATGAATCCAAAATATACGCGGGTAAAAACTTGCAAGTGTTAAACATAAACACCTCCAAATCTGAAATCGACGTGTTATCTTACTTCTCTCAGTATTGTGGTGATGAAAATACTACAGACACGCTTACCAGTGAAAAAACTAGAGTCACGTTTACCACTGATTTATATACCATTTCAAGCAAAGAAAACAAGTTCATAACTGTTGGTTATAACAGTTACGGTTATTTTAATAGTTACCGTCGTAACCATACTGAGTATTCAACAGGGTGCTTAACAAGAACTTTTGGTGATCAAATAAATGATGGAAAATGTTCGGGTGTAGGGTGTTGCCAAATTGATATTCCTCCTAAAATGAAGAATATAAGTATACAAGCTTCTAATTTCAACACTTCATCCAAATTTTGTAGCTATTCATTTGTTATTAAGAATGATAACTATACTTTCTCTTCAGCTCATTTAAAAAAAGGTTTACCTTTCAAGAGATTACCTGTGGTTCTTGACTGGACCATTGGTAAGGGAAACTGCAGTACAGCTTCTTCCAAGAATAATGGAGTCAACTATGCGTGCAAGAACAATAGTCATTGTTATGACCAGGACATGGATTTTGGTTACCAATGCAGATGCAATACAGGTTATGAAGGAAATCCTTATCATCCCAATGGCTGCACAGGTCAATTTTTTTATTCGAATTTTGGCAATTTACATTTATTTTTGTTCTCTTTTAAAAACTTGGTATCGGTTCAATGACATACTAAAGGTCCAATTCCGCCGCCCATGTGCGATGGCCTAATTTAAAACTCTCTATATGGATTTTCCCACAACATTGGCATTGAGGGATCAAACTAGAGACCTTCAAACGTAAATATAAAGGGAAAACCCGGAAATGTGACAGTTAATTTTAATAACGGGGTGTATCATGAAAGTTCTATTTACTATAGTAGTATAATTGCTTGAAAATATGGTTACTTATTTTATGGGCTTACAGACGTTGACGAATGTGAAGGAAACTCACATAGATGCGATGCTAAAGCAAAATGTAAGAACAATGATGGGAATTACACATGTGAGTGTCCAAAGTGGAATTCTGGAGATGGAAAAAAGGAAGGAGGGTGCAAAAATTCAATAGTATTACCTACTATCCTTGGTAAGCAACTAAGCATGCCCTATTTATTTTGGAAAATTACTCTTCTCAAGTACGAATTGCCCATTCACTACACCTTTCGGCATTTTCAGCAACAATTAACTGCCGCTGACACTTTTAAGATCGGTTCAATCACTTTTTAAGTCGGTTCAACTGATCTTAAAAGTGAAAGCGACAATTTACTGCCGCTGAAAAATATCGAGCGGAAGTTAACCACTGCTGATGTAGTGAATGAGCAATTTCATAAGTGAGAAAAGTAATTTTCTTTATTTTGTTTAAATTCATTTTTCTTTTCAATTTTTCAAACTCCTTTACATTTCTTCTCATTCACTATGCTATTCATATTAATTAGTTAAGTGAACGATTCATAAACTAGGTTTGATATATTTTGAATGCAGGAGTAGGAGCAACACTTATTCTTCTTTTGGTTGGGACATTCTCGTACTTAATCTACCATAAGAGGAAATTCATCAAAATGAAAGAGAAATTCTTTGAGCAGAATGGTGGTTTGATTTTGAAACAAAAACTCTCCACGAGAGAAGACTCCTCCTTTCAAACAAGACAAGACTCCTCAACTCAAAGTGCTAAAATATTCACACAAGATCAGCTAATCAAGGCAACCAAAAACTTTGACGAGAATTTAATCATTGGCAAAGGTGGTTTTGGTACTGTTTTCAAAGGATTTCTGGATGATAAAAAAATTGTTGCTATCAAAAAGTCAAAAATAATAGATAGAAGCCAAATCAATCAATTCATTAATGAGGTGGTTGTTCTCTCTCAAATAAATCACAGGAATGTTGTCAACCTCTTGGGGTGTTGTTTAGAGACAGAAGTTCCTTTGTTGGTTTATGAATTTGTTACCAATGGCACCCTTTCTGGATTTATACACACACAAGGTATTAAGGTGAATAATGAAACATGGAAAACTCGTCTTAAGATAGCCGCAGAGGTAGCTGAAGCTCTATCATATCTACATTCATATGCCTCAATACCCATCATCCATAGAGATGTCAAGAGTGATAACATTCTCTTAGATGGAACCAACACCGCCAAAGTGTCAGATTTTGGAGCTTCAAGATTGGTTCCACTTGATCAAACTGAAGTAGCCACAATGGTGCAAGGAACTATTGGCTACTTGGATCCAGAGTATATGCAAACAAGCCAATTAACTGAGAAAAGTGATGTATATAGCTTTGGAGTAGTTCTTGTGGAATTGCTAACAGGGGAGAAACCTTTTTGTTTTAGTAGGCAGGAAGAGAGAAGAAGCCTTGCGATGCACTTTCTGTCTTGCTTGAAAAAGGATAATGTGTTTGAAGTTATTCAAGATGGTTTGTGGAATGAAGAAAACAAACAAGAGATCAAGGAGGTAGCTATTCTTGCGGCGAACTGCTTGAGACTTAGAGGGGAAGAAAGACCAAGCATGAAGGAAGTGGCTATGGAATTGGAGGGAATGAGATTAATGGATAAGCACTCTTGGATCAATGCAGACATAAATTTAGAGGAGAGTCACTACTTGCTTCATGAATCATCAACTAGCATTTATGAACTTGGTGATAGCAGCAGTCATGGTAATATTGGGTATGACAGCTTGAAAGATCATGTATTGATTGCCTTTGATGATGGAAGATGATTGGGATGTGACAAAATGCACTTCAATTTCATTATTTTATAAGTTTTACATGAATATTTTATTTTGCAAAAAGTAATCCAATTAATTTTGTAATTGTAATGTAATTTGTTTATAGAATTAATGTGTTGCTTGCATGTATCCTAGTTGTTATTTAAGATATATTAAGTAAAGGTAAAGATGGAAATGTTCCATACTTCTGTTGTAAGGAATAGTTTTTTCATGCACGTCGATTTTATGGACCTTTTAGACCAAGATAACTGACAGGTTTTCCGTTGATAGAACCCTGGAGCTCTTGCATATAATATTTTTTGGTCTCCCAGCCAACCATTCGATTACTCCTTCAGGGACAGGTTTCCGGTTCAATTGCTCAAATCGGTGAGTTTGATTTTGATCGTACAGATGGAGAAGAAGAGATTTGAAGTCAAAAGATGCAAGAGCAAAGGTGGGGTGGAGTTGTAATGGAGGAGAACCTGTTATTGACACTGATCTAATTGAAGACATGACCCATGCAAATAGAGGCCGCCTAGAGGCCTAACTGCCTAGCTGTAAGATTATGCGTATCATAGAATCAATATATAATGCAACAGTTCTATGCATTCTATTTGAATACTCTCATTGGTCTATTAATGAACCAAATATATGGACCAAAATTATTATATTAGTGCACCAAAAGTTATATATTCTTGGACTAACATTTACAAAGGATCATGTGAATCAATCATTAAAATTGTTTATGTTTAAAGAGCTGTAATGGTAGATGCACTATACATTTAGAAAATTTGAAGATATAGAAATCACTAACCATGAGCGTCAAACGATAATCACTCACTTGCTTACATAGTTGAATGCACCGCTGATACAAAAGTTTCAAATCACCTTTTATGGACAAAAGTTTCAAACATGCAGGAACCTCCTGCAAATGTAATAGAAGACACAGCAGAACCTTGGTAATCAAGTCATGGTGATAGAATAATCAAGGCAGAGAAAACAAAATAAATAACATGAAAATCCAAAAACAAGATGAAGAAAAAGTGGGGGGACAAGGACAATTTCTAGTTTCAGTTTATTGCTTGACTCACCAATTTTGGAATATAACAGTGGATTAGCATATTAGTGAGCATATCAAAGCACAAAAAAAAGGAGTTTATAAAAAAGATAACAACCAACAACAAGTCAAGTCACCTATGAAGCACATACACAAACACAACATAGATAATACACTGACTGGTCTATACTGATAACAATTTGAGAAAATGACATAATTCAATGATAGGACACCGGATATACCTTCTATCAAAAGTGTCAGTGCTACATAGAACCTTTTACCGGAACAATCTGTCATATGAGAAAACTACTATTTTAAGAATTTAAAATCTATAACAAAGAAATAGGGATGATCAATATCAATAAGCTAATTAAAAGCAATATAAAACTGGATCATCTACTTAAATAAAAGTCTATTCTGTCCTATTACGAAAAATCAATCATCGGAATACATTTAATTTGCAAAGGATATGGACAGGTCCCGTTTCGATAAACAACTTATTTGTAGCTTATAGCATAAACACTTATCATGATTATCGCTTATGTATAAATCATATTTATAGTAAAAGATAAATACAATTAAATTGTTTTTGTATAATCTATAAGTTGTTTTCATAACTTATGAAAATAAGCTGAAAACAACTTATGAAGAGTGTCATAAGTTCTTCCAAACCGTCTCACAAAATTTATCCATAAGCTCAAATAAGTCAACTTTGGACCTAGAAAAATTGCAAAGCATTTAATGCATGATCTAAAATTTAAGTGAGTTAATTGTTGATGATTCCTTCGTAGAAGATGAGCAATGTATCATATATATCAATGTAATGCAAAGAGAATGTGCATGTAGGTAACCCTAACCTGATTCAGTGGAGTGATACGCAAGTATGCATGAAGGAGGAAATGGAGAAGAAAGCGAATCAGTGGTTTCATTGAATAAATTTGAAAGATCATGCAAGATGAAAAAATCACTCAAGAGAAAATACCTTGTTCATTGGAGCCACGGAATACGCTTTCTCTAGGGTTTCGGATGGCGCAAGAACTAAACATATCAAGATTCAAGATCAATTATGTAGTTCTGCAATCAATTTTGACTCTGTAAAATGAAATACATATATTTTAATTTGTAATTTGAAATTATTTTTCTTTTATATATACGCGTAGTCTAAATAAAAATGTGACATAAAGGTTGATTTTTTTCAAGATTTTTGTCATGCATACTTAGGATGTTAAAACATGAATTTACACAAAAAAATTAGATTTTTTCGACTAAGGACAATTAATTATGAATTTGCATTCTCCATGATTATGAATTTCTTAAACAATTTATAATTAATTTGTCTCTCGTTTAAAAACTTCAAAATTTCATCGTAAAGGTTCTTATGATGTTTTAGCTATGCATAGAAAATTAGGGAATAAAATTTGACCTGTGGGTATACGCTTAATAGGAATAAAATTGTAATTTTGCACGTTTTGGTTGAAAAATAAAAATAAATTGAAATGTCTTCGAAATGCTATGAAACTTTGCATATCCTTTTTATGTATTTTTATAGATGTATTTGCAAACAATGAGCTTACAATTTGATTTCCATATCGAGATTTCCGTTGTTTTATTTTTTGAGTTTTTTACGCTTGAAATATTGATAATTAATTTATCGCTTGTCGAAAATTTTTAATTTTTTCTGTAAAGCCATACTTTAACGTCCTTAACATTTCTCTAAAGAATCATGAAAAATTCAATCTCTAGACGCGGTTTTGGACTTCATGTGTATTACATGGTCACAAATAATAAAAATCTCGAATTAAAAGGTCATAATATTTTTTTTTTTTTTAAAAGGTAATTTTTAGA
>Ga0228711_1011375_pt1 | contig 11325 bp, 3 predicted proteins | sample MedpolnodulmetaG_2_FD_177996 | JGI IMG/M metagenome (GOLD analysis project Ga0228711, IMG submission 177996) | Root nodule microbial communities from Medicago polymorpha collected in Santa Monica, California, United States - brown nodules | ecosystem: Host-associated > Plants > Roots > Nodule...
AAAAAAAAAAACAAAAAATGAAACATAGGCATAGATAGAGCAGACAACAAGTGACACATCGCTGGAGTCAAGACAATGACAATGCATTGCAACGTCCCTTTCTAACAGAATTGCCTACGGGCTCCGAGGAAGTTTATTAGGACGAAGAAAACCGCGTCCATTTCGAAATCAATATAAAGATTTTTATTTTTATCTTTAAAATCCATAGAGTATACGAAAGGGATGCATCTTTCTATGTTTTTTATTCAACTTTTATCTTTCATTTATCATTTTTATAGTTTTATTTAGAGTATAAATTAAAAATATTAGTTAAATCCTATAAAAATATGAACAATTCACAACAATACATTGTCCGTAGGTAAATGTTTATTTGTCTTTGTGTAAAAGTCATTTTGAACCATTGTTTGTATATTTAACTAGAACGTAGATGTATGTCATTCTAAGTGGTGTTGATTTTTTTTCAATATTTTTTAAATTAAAATTCTCAAGATTACGACGGGGCCTCCAAATTGTCAGAGACGGTTTTGTGGATAATGTATTGTTATATTTAAGGGTCGGAGTTCAAACTCTAACAGTCCACTTATTCACCTTAAAAAGGTGAATCGTAGCCTGTAAATTGTTTGAAAAAGAAAGAAAAAAAAAAGAAAAAGAAACATAAAGACAAGTTATTGCACAAGACGCTAGTGAAATTCAGTAAAGGTTAGGTTAACTATATATTTTTAGCAAGACACCTCATGATCAGAATATCGTTGTTTCTGTTGTTATATGGTTGATTGTGACCATACTATGTTCCTATTGTTTATATTGTCCACTAACAAAATTTTGCTGATTTGTTTATTCTTTTTTTCTTTGAATAATTGTTTACTATTTTTATTGAATAGAATAATTTAATTGCATTATCATATGAGTTACTTGTTGATTAATTATTTTTTTTAAAATATTGTTTTGAGACCAATCCAGTCGTGTCTTTGTATCGTCCTGAATTTATTAAATCCATGACTCGTTTGATTTTATCAAATTAAATGTTGGGTTCGAGTGTTAAAAAATAGTTTGGTTTAATATGATGCTAGAGTCAGATAAAGGACCGCAAAATCGGACCTAAATCAGTCTTCTGTAAACTGTAAACTAACTCATAATTTTCTTCGCAAAATTGTTTGTTAACGATGAATTAAGTGAGAAATTGTTGTTTAAATGTTGATTAGTGTAGGTTTGACTCAAATGTGGTAGGTTAGAGTTAAAAAAAATTAGATTTTATGTTGAACTTTAGGTGTTTGATAAAATGTTTCAACGATTGTTTTTTTGTTGCAATGTTAATGATGAAATTAGTTAGAAATTGAATTCTTAATGTTGATTATATAAATTTTGAGTGCAATGTGTTAGTTTAGAGGTTGACATTTCCCTATGAAAATCATTGATATTTTGCATTGTTTTATGTTGTGTAGATTGTCTGAGAGACTGGACAGGCTGAGAGCATTCAATGAAACCATGACACAGAGTGAACGGGCCGAAAAGGAGGGTGAGGCCCAGCAAGAAAAGGAGGGTGAAAATGTTACTCAATTGAAAATAAAGAAAAGGAATGACCAGTCATTTTGGTCCACAACCAAAATTAGGTGTCCCAGGAATTGCAGAGGACAATCCTATTGAAATTGATGAGGGAGAAGAATAAAAGAGATTTTTGTAATCGCTTATAATTGGTCTTTGTTTTTAGATGTTTTTGGATATGATGTCTTTAGCATTTGAGCATTTTTATGACATTTTAGTACATTTTCTGTTTTATTTTTGCGTATTATAACTTTGAATGAATTTGCGTATTATAACTTTCAATGATTGAATGAATGAATTTGCGCATTTTGAATGATTGATGAAAACATAGATGAAAATGATTGTATGTATGTATGAATGCATGAATGAGACAATTCTGCATGTTCTGCTTGGTGACACAAACAGAACGTGACTTAAGTCACGTTGGAATATTACTTATGTGAGTTAAGTCTTCCAACGTAGTCACATTGGAATATAACCTACGCGACTTCCAATGTGAGTTAAGTCACGTGGCGTACATTTAAAGGTTAGTCAGTACCTCATTTCTTCATTCTTCTTCATTTTACATCTAAAATGTCTAAAAACTCACAAATTATCCAAATCCCCAATTTCTTCAAGTTCAAATCAACCAACACTCCAACAATGAGTAAGTTTTAATAATCAAGTACCATTGACATTTTATGTTTATATGTTACATTTTTCCTCTTAATTTTTTTTTAGTCTTAGGGTTTGTTTAAATTTTGATTTTTTTTTTTACAAGAAATGATACAATGTTTACATGTAAATGACTGATTTTGCTTAAATGTTTAGATATTTGCATGTTTATGTTGTAGTTTTTAGTTTTAGGGTTTACGTATAATTTGCACTCCAAGTGTTTGATGAAATATTTGAATGAGTTTTTCATTGATTGTTTTTAATTTCTTATGGTGTAGATCTGAAACAATGGACAATTTGTTCAACGCTTAAGTATGCTTAAACGGTGAAAACCCTAATTTATTCAAGGTTCGGGATGCTGTCACGTTAAAAGATCTGAAGAATCAACTGAATGAAATCAACCAAGGACTAAACCACGGAGACACAAGGAGGGTGGAATACGTTTGGTATGAACGTTCATCGTTCGATTCAAAGGGGAGATTGACGTTCAGTCGGATGAAGTTAACGAATGACGACGGCGTAAGGAGCATGTTCTCTATATTTGGTCAACACAACATGTTTTCGAGGATCGAGATGGATGCTATGTTGCTGAGATCGCTTGAAGATATTTTCAAGAGTTTGATTCTACTAGATGATTATGTTTAGGTAGTATTATTATGTTGTATCATTATTTTGTTGGATTTTAGTTTAATTTTTGTTAGTTTGCTGAAAATGTTGGCATTGAAGTATGTTATAGTTAGCGTAAAAGTTTGCAAATCTCTTTCAAGACTCACAAGAATGAAGAGAACACAACTTGTATTCTGCCGAATCAACTATATAGGTTTTCACATCGAATTCATTCGTATAGAATGAGTGTCACAAAAGGGAATGCATTTTTAAGATGTTGTTTTGTGCTTGGTCATGCTCCTATGGCAATTGAAACTTATTAGTTGGCAGGGCAGTATGATTAAGTTCAAAATAACATATTGGGATGCATTCCATTTTGTGATGACTCGCCCTATATGAAGGGATTCGATGTGAGAACTTATATAGTTGATTTGGTAGAATACAAATGTTGCATTCTCTTCATTCTTTTGAGTTTTGAAAGAGACTTGCAAATTTTTACACTAAGTATAAGAGACTTCAATGCCAACATTTTTTACAAACTTTCATGAATTAAATTTTAGTCCAACATCATGATGATGCAACATCCTTAGGGATAATGTAATGTAACGTAACGCTTCGTTTATTAGAATGAATAATGTAATTATAACTAAATAAATTTGCCGTATTCTATTAATTTTGGAATTTATTACGCGTGCTTGTGTTTTTTTGAGTTATGATTTATTTTGGATCATGAAGAAATTGTTATTATTGTTGTTTTTAAGACTTGACATGCTTTTAAAAAATGAACATAACATATTGAATGTTTGAGGTCTACAAAAAATAGCATCTTTGTGCAAAATAGATGAAAACTTAACTTACCTAAAACAAACGTGACTTAAATCACGTTGGCTTTGTACCTTTGTGACTTCATTCACGTTGGCTCAACGTAACTTAGTCATCAAAATGTGACTTAAGTCACATCGGAGGTATTTTGGTCAAGACCACTTGGGAATGAGCAAAAGTGTACGGAAGAATAGCAATTTTCTAGAATTACTTGTATACTCTTGGGCTTTCGCTCATCAAAACTGGCATGTCATAGCCACCCCATCCATTTTCACACCCTCACTTGCCAAAATGCCATTGGTCTAAAGTTTTTCTTTTTGAAGAAAATTGCTCTAAAGTTTTGTAGTTTTTTTTTAAGGATCTAAAGTTTTGTAGTTAATTATCATAATTGGACGCTTTACTTTTCAAAGTACACCTTTTATTCTAACCAATTTTTTTGTTTTGTTTGCAAGATAAAATTTAGATGGAGTATAATATAAGTTTTCAATTAGCTAATTACTAGTAATATATTGAAAAATATAGGAAGGGAAACTTCATTGGAAATTAAAAAGCCAAACAAAATGAAGGTAACCATACATATTGTCTCTAAACCAAACGGTGACAACTTGCTCTAAATAATTGCTCCAAATAACAAAAGGAAGAAGAATTCAATGCTTCTTCATGCAAAAGTAGCAAATTTTAGATTTCAACATTCCAAACAGCTCCATCTCCTTCCCCACAAGCTTTGTGAATATCTTTCATTCTCTCCACAGACTTACATATGCCACTGCATTTCCAATCATAAGATGCCACACACACGTTTCCTGACCTTGCCTTCCATTCACAATCTGCTTGAAAAAACAACAAACCTATAAAACCAAAATTGTTTGAATTAATATGTAAATTTTTAAATATACTCTTACCTTTTATTTACCATTCACTTATTTACTATCTTTTGTAAAATAATTGATAAAGCAAGATTATATAATTGATAAAGTAAGAGTATAATTGACAAAAAAATGGTTCATTTAACATCGATCTTTGGAAGAAAAAAAATCAACGGAATCAATTTATTTTACTAACCGACAATTAAAAATGAATGGAGGAAGTACTTTTTAATACACACTTTCCGACGCACTTTTTTGACCACAATTCCCAACACACATTATATTATTGATTGAAAAATGTATGTCGAAAAAGTGCGTTAAAGAATACGTCGGTTAGTGTTTTCTAAACTTTTTTATATATTAAAACAAAAAAAAAAACTTTTTATGTATTGTACCCCCTCCCCTAGTCTTTTCATTCTTGAAATTCTGTCAAATTAATGTAGACTCTAAGGTTTCAATAACATTTTAGTTTTATTGAAACAAATTTTCATAAAAGACGGTATAAAAAATTATTAATGTACAAAAAAAAATTGAATTAACAAAGAAATAAGGAGTAACAAGTCACCTGGGGGTGTAGCACAACACATGGAACGTTCATCAACATGTTCAACTTCTAGGCCCAATAACCATGCTCCTAGAGACACATCTTCATTTGCATATCTATGCAATATTGGCCTGCAAAATAAATTGCATTTCATGTTCATATGTTAATTAAGATATAATAATTAACGAGCAATAAAAATTGTTTTTGATGCTCATAAGCTAATATAATCAGTTAATTTTTAATTAATTAATTAATTTTGTAAAAAGAAACTAATTATTTACTAAAAGGTAGATGAAATTACCAATTGCTGGATATATAGTCAGCAAGATCCCTAGAGATGGCATAGATTTGTCCTGTGGCATGCCTGAAATACTTGTTCCCTTCTTCTCCAAACTTCCAGTACTCAGCCTCATGATACTTTACACCTCTGCCACATTAATTAAAAGTCACTAATTCACATCAAATTATTTCATTAATTTATGATAATAATTGTTTTTTTTTTTTGGATGAAAAGAACTCACTTTTGATATAGAACTGGGCCAGATTTCATGCAACCAATATAAACCCTAGGTCTTGATCGGTACTTAGCAAGTGTACTCACTAGCATACCTGCATAAAGAAAGTAAATTCTTCATTATGGTTTAACATAATTGATTTTATTGTATGTTTGGTTCAACCGTGAAATTTTAATGTTTTTCCGCTAATTTTTTTTAGAAATTCCAACGTGCAACTTTTGATTCGTTGTAATTTTGGAGTGTTATCCAAACAAACACTTAAATGAATTGATTTTGTAAAATTTATTTTAGGTAAAAGTAAGCTGAACGCAAAATAATCTATTGTTTGATACATATTCATGAATGATATAGGTTTTCAAAAAAATAAAGAGTAAAAATTACGTTTGAGTACAGAAATTCTAAAGATAGTGGCAATTCTAATATATCTAATAACATCATACATATTAAAATTACTTTTGTATCTAGAACCAATTTTACTTCAAATAGATCCAAACAAGTACTAGAGCACGGATACAGATGCGGACACTGGACTCGACACAAACATTGTCATATTGATACTACTAATAATTTGAAAAAATTACATAATTCAGTGTAATTATATATGTCGGTGTCGAACACGAAACATATCCGATACTCTGACACCTAATCCGTAAAGTGTTCGTGCTTTATAGGACTACTACAGTTCCTAATGTTAACGTGGAGGAGAACAGAGTAATTGAAGTTGCAAAATAAATTACTAAGATTAAAAAGACTTACCAAGATTTAAATGTACATCATCATCAATCTTGACATAGAAATCAGCATCCCACATAGAAGTAACAGTTGAAAAGAATAGTCTTGTCTTGGAGGATAATTCATGGTAGCCTTCAACATGGTCTAACCTAAGGAAATCATTGTGTTCTGCTTCTTCTTCATCAAGTGATTTGTCAAGAATGCTTCCTGGTGTTGTGCTATGCCCAATCATGAACCTTACAACAACTCCCTTCTCTTTCTCTAGTTCCTTAAGCTTATCTCCTGTTTTCAATTTTGGCATATTTTGACAAAATTAGTCATGGGAATAAAAAACAAATTATCCAAGTAATGGGATGTTCGACTATACCCTTTTGAATAATATATACAGAGTTCGGGGTCGAACCCCGGACAACAACAAAAATACCCTTTTGAATTAGTTTTTTTTACGATTAGAAATCAAACTTTGTATTTTAGGATTTATAACACTCTGCACTTTCCTTCAAAAAAAAAAAAACACTCTGCACCAACCACTTGGGCTAAATAACATCTATGGAATGGAAATTAGATAATTGAGATACTTCAAAATTAGTAAAGTAGTATATCAAGGGAATATCTCAATTTTTAAAGAAATTATTGACTTATAAGTTTGGGGTAGCCTTTGAATTTGGAAACCAATTGGTTTAAACTTCTTGCACAACCTTATTGCTTTTTTCAATGATACAACAATAAACATAAAACAGACAATTAGTCAAGATTTCTATGATGACTTTTATGACATTCTTGTTAGAAAATATATATGAAACTTTTATGACATAATTATATGAGAAACTACATATTGGGTTTCAACGCCCTAAAAAAAAATTTATTGAGCTTCAAAAACGATGATATGAATTTCCAATATAAAAAAGAAGTTTGTGTTTGACGCTTTTAATTGTTGTTATTGAATTAACATCGAACGACTCACATTTTGATTTTATTTTGATTCAATCCAATAAAATCAAAATATGCGCCGTTCAATCTTAATATAACAGTAGGAATCTAATGGCTCGCGTGAATTTTGCTTTTTGGACATATACATACGACATACCTTTAGGCAACCATGTTTCGCGTATCGAATCCCGTCGCTTTTTGCTGCTAAAGGCAGTGTTAATACCAATCACCACAAAAGCTTTCTGTATACTATGGTTAGAAGCATGTTGTCTCAAGTACTGCCCCTGCCCACCAGTTTGGCTGGTTTGGCTTGTCTTAGATGCTGTCAATTCCATACCCAATGTTGAAATGGCCTTATCTAAAGACCTATTAATTTTGTGAACAAACAATTCAATTCACACAAGTGATTATCAATTAATACATTTAAATAAAGATTCAATGCAAGAATTCATCATATATATATATTTTTCCTACTTGATAGCTTGATGAGTCTTGGTGACTTCCTCCATTACATCACCCGGTCCATCTTCAATCGCTTTCTACATGAAAGAAGAAAATAAAATAAATAAAAACGAGACATTTAGATTCATCAAAAAAAGAATTAGAACATACCCTCTCATTTCCTCTTAAAAAAACATTTTTTTTCCTAAAAATGAAGTGTTTAAAATGAATTTCAGCTTTTACTAAAGAAAAACTCGATTTCAGATTTTGGTAAAAAAAAACCTACTTCGTTTTCATTAAAGCAATAGATTAACTTAACCATTGATCCGAAAATATGACAACTATGAAGTGTTGAAACTGTGATCCATATATGACAACTATGAAGTGTTGAATTATAATATATTTTTTAAAAGATGACGAGTTCAAAATCGATTAATAAAGAAAAAATTGATTTCGGCTTATAGTAAAAAAAGATCGATTTCGTCTTCATTAAATTAAAAGATTCACTTAACCATTGATCTAAAAGTCAATTGTTGAAATTGAGACCGATATATAAAAACTATGATAGTTTTCGAATCAGCAAATAGAATTACTTAAATAATCACGCTAAGAGATGATTGTGTCGCACTTTAGAGAAGCTAAATAGAACAAATTTTGTGTACTCACCCGCTTGTGACCACCGTCATGTCTGACCACCGGTAGCGTTGTACTTTCATGGTTGGAAGGGCTTGTCCACATTTGGCCAGTGAAAAGTGTTCCAGCAAGAAAGCATGCAATGCATAGGAATAAAATGGTTTTGGCTGAAGCTGGCTTTCCCCTCATCTTTTTGATCTCACTAAGGGGCACTTGCATCAAAGAAGACTATGTAATGCCAAAGGATGAGTTTCCTTTGTGATGGTAGCACCTTGTATTTAAATTTGGCCTTGAGGGATGATTTTCATGTAAAAAGAAAAGGTTAGTAAATAAGACACTCAAGATTATTTTTTTTGCATAGTTTAAACACAATTGAGAATGGACACACATGAAAATCACATTCAATTTACCATGTTAGGTCGCATGAATAAAGTAAAGTGAAGCTTTATTAATGCTATAAACACGCTCTTTAGCATTCACGTTTTCCGATATTTACTGTGAAACTTGTTAAAACCTGTGTGGGTCCAACTACTTTGGAAATGATCATATTGAATAAGTAACGTGACATACCGGTTAATTTAGTTTAATTCATGAATTTCACTAAACCTTCATGTGATTGGTCTGAATTGTAATGAAATCGACATCTTAAGCAAGTTTGCAAGTTTCTCAAGAGAGATTCACATTGTGTAATCCAACATATTTCTCAAGAGAGATTAATTTATGTTAAACAGTGGTGAATACTTCACACTTATAAAATAATTACAAAAATAAAGATATTAAAAATGACCAAGTTTTTTTTTTTGAGAGAATTAAAAATGACCAAGTTGTTAACACTTATTTTATTAAAAAAAAAAACAAATATGGGGTTAATTTTATAAGTAAAAGTATAATGATCTTTGTTTGATGAAGCAATTGGTGGAAATCTTACATGATCACAAGAATTTAGACACACAATTTGATCGCGCAAACACAGAACAAATAATTTACTTATTTTAAAAATACACGTCATTTTTTTTCTCTTTCAAACTTTTCTTAAGCGAGTGTGTCTAGTTTAATATTGACCAAATAAGTATTTTTCAAGTAATTGTTGGTTTTGGAAGAATCTGATTTTGAGCCATATAACATGAGATGTTTAGAATAAGAAGCAATGAAAGTGTGAAGCAGCATGATTATCTTTCTTTAGAGCAAACAATTATGCTAATTTTAATGTCCTTTTCAGTATTTTGTCAATTACTTAGAAAAGAAAATGAAATACATGAAGTACTAATTATATGAAGTACTGGCCTGAAATCGTTGGCTTACTTGAAAATTCTTGTCTTGCTTATAAGCTGTTTTTCCCCTTAAAAAATGCCAAAAGAAAAGTAATACAAACAATTAAATCTAAATATACGGAGTTCAAATCTCTACTAATATTTTTAACTTATCATAATTTTTCCCTTCTCCATTTTTAACTTATAATAATTTTTCTCTTTGGGAGAAATTTGTATATACTCATTAACATATAGATCAGCCACCAAATATGGTAAGTATTCTAACCCATTTGTGATGATAACTGAATATTAACTAAAAAATTAAATCTTTGGGAGAAATTGGTATGTACACATTAACATTTTTTTTTTGTTACACATATACACATTAACATATAGAGTAAGTATTCTAACCCACTTGTGATGATAATTGAATATTAACAAAAAAAAATTAAATCTTTGGGAGAAATTTGTATATACACATTAACATATGGATCAGCCACCGAATACGGTAAGTATTCTAACCTTTGTGATGATAATTGAATATTAACTAAAAAATTTAAATCTTTAGAGAAATTTGTATATACACATTAACATATAGATCATCCACCAAATACGGTAAGTATTCTAACCCACTTTTGATGATAATTGAATATTAACAAAAATAAAAGACTAAAGAGTCAAACAACTCCCAATTACCCCCAAACCAAACATGTGTAATCACTAAAATCAAGCCTACTTACCACTAATTCCTAAGAGTTTAAGCATTGAACAATAAGTACTTATTGAGGGGTTATTAATCTACTACTACAAAGTTAGAAAAATGTGAAACAATGAATAGAGAATCATATTCAGAATGATAGACTAAGAGAAAGTATATAGTTACCCAAAAATGATTTGTTGAATGATTGAAGGATTATGTCAATTTTGACTGACAATTCTTAAAACAAGAGAATAGTAGGCGTCATTAGGCAGTAAATTCTTACAATGTACCTATTTCTAGGTCACTCTATATATGCCATTAATTTAAAAGCTATATGGTGTGTTTTGATTGATATTGGCAGTTTGATCATGTGGTTTTGATGATGCAACAAATTCAGATATTAAAAAGAAAAGAATTTCGTCTCTTTATTTGTGTTGGCAATCTCTCTAACCAATTACGTGTGTACTAAAATATGCTGGCTGCCTAAACTAATTTTGTACATGTTAATGCAAACCTTCAATTTACCAATTTCAAAAGGATTTTGGGATTGATTGGTTGGAAACATAGACCGAAATTTTCGGTTTCAAGATTGTTGAAGTGATTTTAAATATTCTTTTTACAGTGTTAAATATATAATTTATATTTGTAAAAAAATCGATATACATGTAGACTTAAAATGAGAATAATTTAATAAAAAATCTTACAAATTTTGATTTAAGAGTGCTCATCCGATTGGGTTTTTGGTAAAACGTAATCAAATCGTAATTCAAATCAATCCAAGGTGTTTGTATTGAGCAATTTTCTTGATCTATCACAAACCGAACCAAACAATTCAAATTCGATCATGTTCGGTTTTGGAACTACATTTCAAGATTCATACCTGATCATCTGAATGTCCAATCCGGTCACACATATTCTATTTTTTATTTCTTTTTGAAAGAACATGTTCTATTTGTTATTTTTTTTTTGAAGAAATGTTCTATTTGTTATTGATATTTTATCTATTACACAAGTACATATATAAAGTCGAACCAAATTAGAAATATGTTAAGTTAGAGTTTTTTTTTTTTTTTTAGGGATGTTAAGTTAG
>Ga0228711_1011379_pt1 | contig 11324 bp, 9 predicted proteins | sample MedpolnodulmetaG_2_FD_177996 | JGI IMG/M metagenome (GOLD analysis project Ga0228711, IMG submission 177996) | Root nodule microbial communities from Medicago polymorpha collected in Santa Monica, California, United States - brown nodules | ecosystem: Host-associated > Plants > Roots > Nodule...
ATTCAGATCATATAGTCTTAGTTGTGTTTCTTATGTTCAAATTATGGGCTTGATTGTTTGGAATTTTTTTTGACTAAAAAAAAAAAATTTAAACAAAAAAATCACTTTTATTTTTTATTTATTTTTGTAGTGTTTGTTTTAGATTTTAAAAAAATCTATGTTGTTAAAAAGTACATTTTTAGTCTAAAAAATAAAAGCTATTCATAGCAGTATTTTCAAAATATATATTTTTTTCTTCTAAAAATAAGGAGCTCAGGTCGAGTTAAGATCCTCTTCATTTTGTCAAAATAAACAGAAAATGTCATCGAAGGGTCTGTTTGGTTCAAGAGTTTTGAAGAAGAGGGGAGAATTTTTTTTTTAATTTGTCGTGTTTGGTTCAATTTTTAAAAAGGAAAGGGAGATAAATCCCTTTAAGACCCACTTTTTGCTTCCCCAAATTGGAATTTTTCGGAGGGGGGAAAATCCCTTTTAAATTTTATTGTACTACAAAAATTATCCTTTGATTAATTTAAAATCTCAATATCATCTTTGTAATAACTTTTATTATTAGTAGGTTATATCATTCTTGTAACAACTTTTACTACTATTATTAGGTTATATGATCCTTGTAACAACTTTTACTACTATTAGGTTATATGATCCTTGTAACAACTTTTTCTATTATTAAGTTATATTATCCTTGTAACAACTTTATTATTAGATGTACTCTTGTCTTTTATATTTAATTATGTTTAAGGGTAAAACAGTAAATTGATTTTAAAATCTCTTCATTCCTCTTATGAATCAAACACATTTTTAACTAAAATTTATCCCCTTTCCCCTCTTTTCAATCAAACATATGTTGAATTAAAATATCTCCCCTGCCCGCCATTAAAATCCCTCCCATCCCATTTCTTTTCCTCCATTAAAATCTCTTCATTCCCCTCTCCTCCATCGAACCAAACATACTGTAAAAAGATATATATATATATATATATAAGTAGATGGTGGGTCCCATGACCATTAATTATTTATATTTTTTAAACTTTTTGTATCTTTATCTCTCCAAATGGAAGAAATGGAAAGAGTCTTAAATGAAGAGGATTTTAACTCCCTTAAATGTAAGAGATTCAAATCTTTAAAATATGATTTTTCTGATAGCAAACAAACAAAAATAGTTTCATATTTTTTTTTTAAATCTTTAAAAATAATCTCTATGTTCTTTTAACCTAAAATCTATATATATATAAAACTGAAACAAACACACCCGATATAGAAGTAACAAAAAAAAAAAAACCTATATAATCTAGGGTTATTCTAACAAGTGTCGCAAGAGCACTTGTTAAGAATTTAAAAGAGGAAATTATTTATAAATTTTATGTAAAAAATGTTCCTTAAGTTTCAGTGTTGAATACACAATCTTTTAAAAAAAATCTTCTTTCGACTTCTAAACAAGTGTCCCAGTGACATTTGTTAGCATTTTCTTATAATCTAAACGAGGACAAAATTGAAAACATGCACGGCGCGTGAGAAACTCAGACGGTAAAAAAGATTTATATTTTTTGAAGTAGAATTTTTCAAAACATTATTGTATTATTGTTGTTACCTGTATGGGCCCAACTAAAAAAAACTGCATGGACCCAAGACATAGATCCACTCATTTTGTACCACGTGTAGTAGCACTATTGCGGTTTTTTCTCTATAAATGAAGCCATCTTCAACAACGTGAAGCTACACCACAACAAGTAACCACCCTTCTTGAGAATAATAACTTTCTTCCTTTTTCTCTTGTAATTTGTTCATTTTCTTCAAGCAACGAAAATGTTTATCGAGAATTTCAAGGTTGAAAGTCCTAACGTGAAGTACACAGAGACTGAGATTCAGTCCGTGTACAGTTACGAAACAACCGAACTTGTTCATGAGAACAGAAATAACACTTATGAGTGGGTTGTTAAGCCCAAAACCGTCAAATATGAGTTTAAAACACAAACAAATGTCCCTAAATTGGGGTACTATAATGTCCTTCTTCTCATTTCGAGTCCATATATTCAAAGTATTCTTAATTCTTTTTGCTTATTTTTGTTATTTATATGTGTTTTTTATGTTGATATTGTCAGGGTAATGCTTGTTGGGTGGGGTGGAAACAATGGTTCAACCCTCACTGGTGGTGTTATTGCAAACCGAGAGTTAGTTTCATCTTAATCACCATTATTTTTGTTATTTTATTCTTATTATTATTATCATTAATTTTTGTGGTTATGGTAAAAATGAAAGGAAATGTCTCAAAAAAAGAAAAAGAACTATTCTCACGTATACAAACAAAATGATAGTATTCCATTACTCACAAGTGTCTTTTTTCTTTTGACAAATAAGTGTCTTTTTTATTTAATCAATAAATCATATCTCGTTTAATTTATTTAACTTAATGGTAGAATTTATTGAGTCAACAATAAAGATTAATTTGTAAATAATGCATAACTTGTGCACGAGAAAGTTGTCAAAACCCAAAAATAATAATAATAATAAAGGTTATGCTAACTTGTGCCACCAAAAGTAAAAAAATTTCCTTAAATTTTGTACATTCAATTAATTAATTTAAAAAAATTAAATTCAAATGCATTAATTACAACAAGATATTTCTATTTTTAATTCACAAAACACAAGTTAGCATTTTAATAATAATAATAATAATAATAATAATAATAATAATAATAATAGACGGAAATATTTGATATAGCAATTTTGGGTTACCATATCTTTGTGACTTTAATTTCAGGGGTATATCTTGGGCGACAAAGGACAAGATTCAGCAAGCCAATTATTTTGGTTCGTTAACTCAAGCATCAGCTATCAGAGTGGGGTCTTACCAAGGGGAGGAAATACATGCCCCATTCAAGAGCCTTCTTCCAATGGTATATGGTCCCTTTCTTTGATGAAAGTCATTTCATTTTCTCCACTCTTTTTTTTTATTACTTTAAATTGAATAATAAGTAATATACTACTTTCCTTAAAAAAAAAGGAAGTAATATACTACTTTAAAAGTATTATTGTTTTGAAAAGGTAGTTTATTATTGATCAGATTTTTTTTTTTTTGGTGGTCAGAATTTTTTTAATATCCCTTGTCACATACCCAATTTAAAAAGGATATTTGAAAAAGAAAACCTCCTTTTTCTGAAGGGAGTTTAGTCCTATTAAAAATGGAAAATATTTATTTGACTTTTGACCTGTTAGTTATTGTTTGAGAAAATATTGTCATTTTTTTCCAAAAGAAAATATACTTTTTTTTTAAGAACAAAAGAAAATATACTCATTGAAAAAACAGAAAGCATCACGAGACACAACACTACAACTAAGATGTGGATCTTTCTTTCTTAAATTATACACAGTGTAATTTGATAATTATACATATTATAATTTGATTCTAAAGATACATCTTTAAAAAAAAATTGCCCTATTAGTGTATGATTAAAGAGTAATTTCATTTTTTTTTAGAGGACATGCGTAGTTTCGTATAAGCATATCTTTCAATTTAATTTAGGGGGGTGTATTTGATTAAGATTTTAAAAGACTATTAAAATTTATAATTTGGATTTTAAAAGATTTGTATTATAAGATTTTATAGGATTTAAAATGACTTTATGAATTTTATAAAATTTTAAACGACTTAAAAAACGTTCTCTAACACATTAGTCTCAATACACATTTTTTGACTTAATGCAGGTAAACCCTGAAGACATTGTGTGGGGAGGATGGGATATAAGTAACTTGAACCTAGCTGATGCCATGGGAAGAGCTAGGGTGTTTGATATAGACCTACAAAAACAATTAAGGCCTTACATGGAATCCATGGTTCCACTTCCTGGAATTTACGACCCTGATTTCATTGCTGCTAATCAAGGAGATCGTGCTAACAACATCATTAAAGGAACAAAGAAAGAACAACTTCAACAAGTCATCAAAGACATTAAGTAAAAATCAACATTAAATATCAATTTAATTAATTGAGTACCCTATGATCGATCATTTTATAACTTACATAATGTGTTTTATGAATTTAAGGGAGTTTAAGGAAACTACCAAGGTTGACAAGGTTGTTGTACTCTGGACTGCCAACACTGAGAGGTATAGTAATATTGTTGTGGGACTAAATGACACCACTGAAAATCTTTTGGCTTCTGTGGACAAGAATGAAGCTGAGATTTCACCTTCAACCCTCTATGCTTTGGCTTGTATTCTTGAAAATGTTCCTTTCATCAATGGAAGCCCTCAAAACACCTTTGTCCCAGGTTATTTTCCAAATTGCCCCTTAATTAATTTTAATTTTTATGTATGCAAATTAAATTTCTTGTGACCATTATATTATGAACGAATGAGTGTTGCAAATTTTTAAAAATTGAATTTTGCTTGTATGATGGTTAATTAGGGTTGATTGATCTGGCCATCAAAAGGAATAGTTTGATTGGTGGAGATGACTTCAAGAGTGGTCAGACAAAAATCAAGTCTGTGTTGGTTGATTTCCTTGTGGGAGCTGGTATCAAAGTATGTTTGTTTTTTCACCTAATAGTGCTACTTTATCTAATAATTAAAGTCAAATTATTTAAAACATGTGTATTATTATATGCTAGCAAAAAAGAAGTAAATTGAATTGTGTTGGGTGATGAATATATAACAGCCAACATCAATAGTGAGTTACAACCATTTGGGAAACAATGATGGAATGAATCTTTCTGCACCACAAACCTTCCGCTCTAAGGAAATCTCAAAGAGTAACGTTGTTGATGATATGGTCAACAGCAATGCCATCCTCTATGGGCCTGGTGAACATCCAGACCATGTTGTTGTTATCAAGGTAGTAACTTTTTATTTTTGTTGGTGTTATTTGAATTTAGTAGTCTTTGAGTAATTTATTATTATTAATTAATTGGTTTTGAATTTGCAGTATGTGCCTTATGTGGGGGACAGCAAGAGAGCAATGGATGAGTACACTTCAGAGATATTCATGGGTGGAAAGAACACAATTGTGATGCATAACACATGTGAAGATTCACTTTTGGCAGCTCCAATTATCTTGGACCTGGTCCTTCTTGCTGAACTTAGCACTAGAATCCAGTTCAAATCTGAACAAGAGGTCATCATCTATTATTTCATAAACGTTATGTTTATTCAATCATTAAAAAAATTTAAGCTTAATGTGATGTTGTTTTTATTTTCAGGACAAGTTTCATTCATTCCATGCTGTTGCAACCATCCTCAGTTACCTCTCTAAGGCTCCACTTGTAAGTCTAATGTAGCTGGTTAATTATATCTATTTATTTTCTATAAGGTAGATGTATAGTAGTACAATAACTAATACCTAATTGTTACAAATTATTACAGGTTCCACCAGGTACACCAGTTGTGAATGCATTGTCAAAGCAGAGAGCTATGCTGGAAAACATTTTGAGAGCTTGTGTTGGATTGGCTCCAGAGAACAACATGATCCTTGAATACAAGTGAAGTGAAGTAACAGTTCGGTTATATAGGAATTTGGGATAACTCAATTCTTATGTGCCTAAAACTTATCCCATTCTCCTTTATTTGTTGTTATATTTTGATGTGTTGGTTAGCTTATGTACCTTCCAACATTTGATTGTGTCTTTTCACCTGCCGGCTTATTTTAGAGCATTGAGCAGGCCATCTTAAACATATGAAATAATATTCACTTGTCTATGTATTTTGTGATCAATTCCATCTAGTTTTGGTTTTCTGTATCTGTAATTTGTACAACATCTCCAATGGCTTGTATATAACTTTAAATAACATTGAGAATCATAAATTATATTATTTATATAGAAATGATGTATGCTTAATGAGAACTCAATTATTGTTCACGTATGCTTAGCCTGAACTCCTTATTGGTCCTTTTTCTGTTTGTGACACCTTTAATGATCATTTTTGTCGCGAAAAATAGCATCTATCTTACTTGTATATTCTAATAATGATCACAAGCCTTGTTCACAAGGCTAATGACTTATTGAATTTACCTTTAAAAATACCATGATGGCTATTGCTGCATTATATGAGCAATTCTATTCTAAGGCAGTTACAAATGCCTTTGATTGGCCCAAAGCCACCCTTCCAATTAATGCCACCACTGCATCCTCATCACGTATGTGCACAATTCTACCGAAAAACTCCTGATATTGATTATTGATCAGAGTGGAAGCAGTTTGTACCACAGGAGTAATATGAAAGAGAAACAAAAATGTATGTAAGTTGGGAGTGCTTATGTTCATCAGAAGATTTAAAGTCTAGACTTCTTTTGGATAAACATAAACATAATTATTACTCTCAAGACCAGTTAGTCCACACATTTTACGTTGGGGGGGGGGGGGGGGGCCTTTTATAAATTATAACATGATATCATAACATGATAGAAATAGTGCATTTCAGTCTAAAGAAAAAGATTCAGGGTCCTGAGACTCAAATTGAGCAGTACAATTCTGGCCCAGACATGAAGACCTAATTCTGGCCATTAGCTTGAACAAGAAGACATATATGGTTTGTGACTTAATACTATGAACCACATACACTCCATCTCTTGGAATTAGGCGTGTCTTTGTGTTTGACATGAATCGGTGTTCTACAGTTCCACACAACACACGTCTAACAATTTAAACAAGTGTCATAATTTTTTTCCCTTTGATTCAACGGATACAACTCAAACACAATAAGTATTTTAACTAGACATTTGAAAAATTGTGCATATCTTAAAAAAAAATAAAAAATAGCAGTATTTAAAATGATGATCAATGAGGGGCTATGTATATAATTTTTCAGCTATTAACTAGTAGTTGGATGGACGAATCTATAAAAGGGACGAATCAATTCCTTCTTTTCTTTTTTCCTTCTCCTTTATCTTCTTCATAAATCAAAACAAATTAACGTTAATCATTACAATGAACAACCAGAAAAAAATTAAAAAATTTAGGGTTTTGTCTCGATTCAATTCTGTTTGTGTTGAGGAATGGAAAAAATGGGGTTTGAAATATGCCATGAATTTGGGAAGGGAAATTTGATATAGGTTAATATGAATTTGGGAAAAGATAAATTAGGGTTCATTTTTTTTCTAAGCCAGAGAAACAGAAAGTTCAACAGAAGGGTTGAAGCCTGAGAGAGATTGTAAAGATTTGGATTAGATGAGAAGATAGTTATAGCTTTTGATTCAAGCTCTAAAAGAGCTTCAATGGCCGCTTTTGAATCGGCTTTGAAGAGAAAAGTGAAAGGGTTGGTTTTGATTTGAAGATCTTTGGAAGCTTGTTTGAGGGAGTTGAGAAGAGTTAAAACACGGTGCTTGGAAGGTTCATCATGGTCCATGATGGATATGAGAAATTCAGTTCATTTGTTTGTTTTGAAGGAAAGAAGTAGCTAGAAAAAGGGTAGAGAAAAGACAAGAGTGGGGAGAGAAGAAAGGAAATGGGACGGGGTGGGGAGAGAACAAGAAATTCAGTTCATAATTTTCTTGTTTTTTTTTATTTTTCATTTATTTAATTTCCTAAATAATTATGTGGCAATTTTATTTTTTTTAATTCAATAAATACACACATGGCATGCCACATAGTGGTTGACTTGGTCAAAATTGACCAAAAAGTCACTATTGTAAATGAGCTAAATCTTAAGGGACAAAATTTTCATTTTTTTTAATAAGGGGTCAAAATCGCAACATTGGTAAATTTAAGGGGTCAAAACTATAGTTTAGCCTAACCGAGAATGAGATAACAAACAGACCGACATGACATCAAATAAGCAAATTGCATCACTACTCTAAAAATTGACACCAGTCCAATCCCTTCAAAAGTTCAACACCATTGTCCATTAGAGATGTTATATTGGTAATTTGATCATAAGATACAAGATGTGTCTCCCTCTGTATTGGCAGGACTTCTTCTAACCATACAATGTTACTTTGTAGCTATCTAGGTATTTTAGTAAATATATTAACTGAATATCATTTCAGTTATCACTTTTTAAAATTTAGTCATGCTGGCACCATTCAAATTGTGACAACTAATATCCCATGCAGTATACATCAGTAAGTCGTTGGAGTAAAGGACAACTACAGTTTTCCGTTAATGTACTAACAAGGTAATGAAAACAATAATATCGCAATCACCTTTATTAGAGAGCTTAGTAATAATTCCATTAAAAAAGAAAGCTGAATAATTTAGGGTAGTAAGTGACGAACAATAATAAATAACGACCATGTAATCATTTTGGTACTTAAATATGGGCTGAATCTACGTTTGTTAGTAATTTTATATTTTAAATTGACTAATAAAAAAGACATTTGAAGACTAAAATGATTATTTAAAAAAAATTTCAAACACCAAAATTACAAATAAAAAATGGGAAATGTTAACTAGCGCCTCCGAAGCATTTGAATAATTTTTTAATTTAGAATGCTTAAAGAGTGTCCCATTAAGAAGAAGACCCAGAATGTTTTAACAATTTAGAATGTTTTAACAATTTTGATAGATCTAAAGACTGCAATGACAAAGCCTCAAACATTCATGATGAAAATAAATAACACATGGAACACTGTTAATCCATTATGGCTCGTTCCCTTTATTTCAACATCATTCATTCACTCACTATCCCTAAAATCCAAAACGCGTTAAATACGTGGTTGATAAAGAATCCATAATTCATAAGCTCCTTATCGTATCATGCCAAGATAATTGGACCATTTGGCCATTTCTGAGGCACTACACATGCATATCCTTCAACTACTTTGTTCAAGAATGTGATAAGTTCACTTATGGACAATCTTCTGAATTTATTTTATGGTACTACAATTTGTCTAAGATATTGATATTGAAAGATGAGAAATTGTTAAAAGGATTCCTTTTCAAGTTTCAACCCTCACATGAATATATGAATTCTTTCAACTGACTTGGATAAGTATTCAACGGACAGAAATATGTTTGTGAGAAAACAAAACATTCATTAGTTAATAAATATGTGAAGGGACATCAGTAACAACATGGGGATGTAGCTCAGATGGTAGAGCGCTCGCTTAGCATGCGAGAGGTACGGGGATCGATACCCCGCATCTCCATTTTTTGAACTTTTTGGTCCTTTTAATTGCTTTTGCGTTGGTCCTAACTACGTCATATGATTTAGGCTACATTATCTTTTTGTTCAACCCACCACAAGCTCATCAAACTCAAATTAAATCGTTATAAATGCAGGACAAATAAAGAGTTCTCATTGTGCAAGCTTTCATACTACTAGACCGCCGACCCGTGCGATGCACAGGTCATTTTGACGGTAATTATAAGAAAAAAAATATATCATAGAAAAAAAATTATGTTAAATCAATCATATAATACTTGTCAAAAATTATGAAATACTTTTCTATAGACTGTATTTAAAGTTATCATAGTATCTTCATCATCTTAATCGATTACTCGAAGTCATTGCAAATTAAACAAATAAGATGTATTGTCTCCGTTGAAACTCGAAAAAAAATTCTTATGTCAGAAGGTATTAAATAATTTTTGCAATTTGAAATTTGTATATGATAAACATAATTCCTAAAGGGATTCATAAACTTAAGTGACAATACCTATATTATAATTATAATAGTGAACATATTGTCCCGGATTCAAATTGAAATCTTGCAATAATGAGTTTCAAATGGTGCTTACATTTTCGTCTATATATGAAAATAAAATGATTGAAAAATTCAAAAAATAATAAACTTAAAATAATTGTCTCATAAGCACATATGTGATATGTCAACACCGTGGAATTCTGAAATTTAACTATAATTTTTTAGTCAAAATAAGACATTGAAGAAAAAAGCTACCTAATCATCATTGTTAGAAAGCAGTGAAGAATTGAATATTAAACCACCAAAAAGCTACCAAAACAAATCAATTGGAAGAGTGGAGGCAAAAATCAAAATGTGAATAAATTGTGAGTTTGTGACTGATAAACTTTGAATTTAAGTAAGTTACCGCTAATGTTGCAACAAACTAATTATGAGTCTTCTCAATTAGATTGAATCACACTACTTAATGAAATAGCCTTCTCGAGTTATCTCGATATCATGAGTTTTTTATTTTTTTGAACGATCAGTAGGAATATGATTTTAGCATAATAAATAAATAATTCTCAACATAGGTTGTTTTTTTATAAATTTGCAACACAAGCATTAAATAATCAAAACTCTAAAATTGCAATGTTGAACAAACACATCATATTCAAACAATATTTTAACAACACTTCATTTCTTCCCATGAGAGCTCCCTCATTACTGCCTCTATTCTTGCATGAGAGCTCCATAAAAATTAATTCCACTAATCAACTAAATGAAAGATTATGAAAAAGATTCATTGATGAGTTCTACCCTTTCATATAACTCTTAAAATTTCCATGCATTCAAGCAAACATATAAGATTTTTCCCTCTATATACTTCTTCAGAACTGGGTAGAAACAAACATAAAGAGCAAGGCAAATTAGGCATAGTCAATGAAGTGATATTACAATGGTGGTGTACACTACCAACAATCAAAGAGGTTCAAAATAATTACAAAAGTTACACCGAGAGTCACACCTATAATTATGACTATCAAACTACCATTACTCATAATTACAAACCAACTGCAAAATTCCGAAACATTAGAGCAACCATTAGTAAATATGATAAATTGAAACCGAAATTCCTGCTGAATCAACATCCCAGCCTGCAGAAATTTTAATCAAATCAATGTGCCTGCAGAAACTAAAGCTAAAAAACAAATTCTGACACTTGTATATTAAAAGTAGCAACCAAAATCTCCCACAACAACAGCCACATGCGTTAAATGGATATCGTATAGCCAGAGAAACAAACGAAATGATATCGAGAGAACATATGAAACTACCGCTAAGAAAATAATCCAAACCCAACGACAGTAAAGTGCTAAACTGCAGCCACACCTATAGTGATAAACCAGCAGGAGACAATTATAAAACAACCAGCAAAAACATGCAATAAAAATCTGTAAACAGAAGTAAAACACTTGCAGACCAAAACTAAGAGCAGAAAATAAAACCAATAGGTTGCAGCTGGAACACACTGACACAGATAAGAATGTAGTGATAATGTTATATTGGTTGGTATAAAAGTCCAAAAGCATAAAGCATCACATCAAATTTTAAACCCAACACCTTCCTTGCACAGGTAGCAAGTACTTGCCTTTAACTTGCCCACTTGATGTCATGAACTCACAAAGTGTTGTATAAAAATATCGTACATTGAGGAAAGGATCCATATACTATTATTTTTCATTTCTACATTGTCTTTCACTTTCCATTG
>Ga0228711_1011381_pt1 | contig 11323 bp, 8 predicted proteins | sample MedpolnodulmetaG_2_FD_177996 | JGI IMG/M metagenome (GOLD analysis project Ga0228711, IMG submission 177996) | Root nodule microbial communities from Medicago polymorpha collected in Santa Monica, California, United States - brown nodules | ecosystem: Host-associated > Plants > Roots > Nodule...
GAGCATGGCCATGTCCCTTTTCCTCGTTACAAAACTAACACCAACTCCTAAGGTATAATATATGTACTGCTACACATTTTCATTTTCTTATGACCATGTTCTTAAATTAACATATGTTTTTGAGGTCTTAACTTAGTAATTTGGTATCTCTAATACTTAGAAACATAACTATAAAGAGAATTTGAATTTTCTTGTCTTTAGACTTCTGTTGTTATCAAACTTTTTCCAGCAGTATTTTAACTGAAATACAATAAGAAAGTAGCCATGCTTATAGGCTATTTTTTGTAAGGTTTTTCACAATATTTGTGTACTTTTTGTTTTTTGATAAATCATTGACGTGTACTTAAAGTACTTGTTGCTATGCGGAGTCCATATTGAATGAGATAAGAATTTGATAATAGATTTACGGACATGTCGTCAAATCAAAATCATTTAGCCACACATGTATTAAGATATTTATCATTTAATTATTTTATCTATTTTTTTTATACTTTTTTCATTTATTTGTGTGCCGGAAGGAATTATACTTATGTTTATGACCAAACAAGTGTATCTCTAAATATATAATCGGTAAAAAAAAAGATATTTAGTCCCAGAAAAGTGCTATAGTTATTAGATTTGTAATAGTATTATAGTATATGTGGTCTATAACTATAACTTCATATATTTATATGTTGAACTTTCTCTTAGCCATTGTCTTGTATTATTCACCTAACTACTTAATTTTTCCATGCAATTTAACAATGACTTGTGCCTTTTCCATGCACTTGATAATAATAAATGAAGAATTGATAATTCTAATCCTATCCTATCCTATCCTATCCATTGCTGAAAACTATATTAATGGCCACGCTTGCTAGTTAAAACAAATGCATTTGCTTGAATTGAACCAAAGATATTTTTTTTGCATCATTGTTAATCTGTTCAAAATTGAGAAGAGTATATTGCATAGCTTGTTATGTTATATCTGTGTGATAAACTTTATAACCTTTCATTAGTTTTATAAACAAGACCATTATAATTCTTATATAATATTTTGAAAATTTTTGGTTTTGTATACATGATAATTTCGGCTTAATATACTAATAAGGTTTATCTTTTCCTATATACTTGGCAGGTTCTTGAAGATATATTCAGAACACAATAAGCTTGAATAACCAACCAATATTTGGCGTATCTTTAATAAACAACAATGCATACAAGTGTATCTTTGGCGCAAGCTATAGAACACTCTAATTGCACCCTGCCAAGTGAATGTGGCAATCTTCTATCTATCAACATATTTCCTTTATTTCTTTCTATAGCTAGTCAAATTAATAATCCTCGTATTCGTTGCCTTTACCTTCCTTAAATTTGTACCAAAAATTAGATATTGTATTTAGATTAATTTAATTAATTATTGTAAGTTAAATTAAAGATTAAATTCTAATCTATCAATGATTGTTTGTAAAAACCTGCGCATTATCTTTTGATTTTTGTACTTTTATTTACTTTATGGTACAAATTAAATTTAGTACATAAAGAACTCCAGTTAGGAACGATGATCGAAACAATCAGTAGCAATACTATATTTATTTCTTGTTGAACTCCTAATACCGAGGTACATTTTTCTTTAGAAATAGCTAGGAGGGTTAAACCAAAAAAATGATGACAATTTTTGATACAGACGTAATACCTTAGTCAAAATAGAGTATGATAAGAGAATGAAAAGTTTACCTCTAAGGAAAAACGGTACATATAAATTGTAAAAGGAAATGCAACATACAAAGACTGATCAAGCTATTAAGCTATAAACTATCCGTGCACAAAATTTGGGAGTCTATACAGATAAAAAATGTTATGCCGGAACAAACATCACGTCATTTGGTCTTTAAGGGCGTGTTTGTTTTAAGTTATTTTTGTATATTTATGAGAATAAATTGATAGAAATATATATTTTTTCCTAAAAAAAATTAGAAATATATATTCTTATGTTTGTTACAAGTTTAGAAAATTTTATTCCTAGGTATAAAATGTTTCTGGGAATAGAAATTTTTTTTCAAAGAAAAAGGTGGGAATCAAATTCTCATGAATATGAAAACAAATTTATGTATAACTACATATTTATCTCCCTATTATATAAAGGTTCCTGGAAATATTATAATATCAACCAAACATCTTTTTTAAAAACACTTTGAAACAAAACTCGCATTTTTATATTCCAAGGAAAGTTATTGTTGTGAATTCGGACTCAAAATCACACTAATAAACTTAGACGTGTGGAACTAGAGGGAAGTAGTAATCAATATCAAAGTAACTACAGGCAACAACAACAATAACAAACCTAGATCTAATCTAGGAACTAAGTGAAAAACACAAAATCACAAGTAAAAGATAAAAGAGAAGAAGAGAAACAAACACACCAAGAAATGTTTACCTAGTTTTACCCAACAATGAACTACTATGGAGGAAGAGATTGATCTCTCCAATCTAATATCAATGAGCTCCTTACATAGAGATACAAAAAGTTTACAAGAAATTAGCTTCAACAAGCTCTCCAAGAATTAACTTTATTTCTTTCCATTTCCCAATCTCTTCCCATGAACAAGAGACTTAATGATTTCACTCACCCAAGGTGTTTTCCCAACCCAAGATTAACCTCTCGAGAGAACCCTCACCAAAGACCCTCAACCTTAAAGTTATCTCTTTTGATTTCCCAAGTTTCTCTATCTTAAAGCTCTCCTCAAAATATGAAGAATGAAGTCTTATATAGTGTTCAAACCCCGATGCATTGTGCCATGTTCCATGCCCATCGTGCCACCAATCGTGCCACAATGCTTCTCCACCGTGCAATGATATTTCTAGTGCAACCTCCCATAAGCACACCCAAAATCGTGCCATGATCCCATCACACGTGCCACAATTTTTCCAGAACTTCAACATCAATTTTGAGACAAATTTCAATAGTTATTCTTTTGAAATTTTTTGTTAACTTGAAACAAACACCCCCTAAAACATATGCTAGTTGAACTACAATATTTTATTTTTCTTTCTAAAGAGTCTAGTGGCGAACGTCACATACACTCTATCCGTATAGAATCTATCCGTATAGAAGTGAGAAATTGCGAGTTCAAATATGTGATCTAACATATCAAATGTTCTTGTAGCATTTTACCACATGAACTGTACTTACATGAAAACTACAATCTTATAGTTATTTAATTTCTCAACAGTGTTTTACTTGCAAATATTCCAATGCTTGTATCATTTGATGATGAAGGAGTGTTAGATGTTTATGATCATGATTGAGTTTATCTTTCTTAGTTGAAGGTGCCTTCAATAATTAGGACTAGTAAAAGGAGGAGGATGCATGGTTCTTGATGGAGGAAGAAGGGGTCGCATGTCGTTTTCACTTGGTTGTCGCAAGTGGGAGGTTCTCAAACTTAGCTCCCATATTTTGACTGAATTAACAACTTCAAATTCTTAAAGTCAATTGCCTTTTACTTTATCAAAACTAATTCTTAAGAGTCCCCGAAGGAGGGACCATGTTGGAAATTTCAATCATTCAATTTGTTTGGGGGACGTTCGAACAATTTGTTTGGGTTAAATATGTTTCTTTTACCTATAAAATAGGGATCTTGTAAGTTTTTTCCTTGTTTAACTTTTATTGTTTTGTTAGTCTACACAATTTTATTGTAGGCAGTTTTAGTGGAGTCATAAACCTTTTTTCCTTAACTTTTTTTTTTAAGGAAACCATTTTCCTTACTTAATAGATTTTTATATCTTATACTATCTCCGGTCACTATTATAGGAAAAAAAAATACATTTAGCTTTATTGATTAATTCATGTATTTGGTCTATAATGCAGACGAACTACATTAATTACTCAATGAACCTATATTTTATTTCTTTTTGCTTATTTTTTTTACAGAAGTTTCTTTTTGCTTATAATAGTGACCGGAATGAGTATTTGTGGGAACAAGTTTTCATGATACGCATATATTTATCTATGACAAATATTTTTCTCATATTTATTAATTTATTTTGAATAAATCTCATATTTATTAATTGTTATTTCATACTAATAATTTTTAATATAATTCATGTTATATTTTGAATCAAATAAATTATCTTACCATGTTTTTATAATATTAGTATAAATAAAATAATTACAATTTATTTAATTTGGTCAAAAAAGTTAACAATTGCATTAAATTGGATCAGATTTTTTTTTTTAATTTAATAATCACTCCCTTGAAAACTGATTAAAATTCCAACCTAGTTTTACACTCAGCATAAACTTGATGATTGCTGTATCTGCACCTTCCCTTGTTGACTAGTTGAAGCACGTTAACCCTTCTCTTCCCCCTCGCGCTCATCTCTTTCAAATTCAAATCCATTCAATGGCTTCTACCTCCAATGAAGTTCAGATGAACATCCACCGCGACCTTCAACCTATCATAGCCGAACGTCTTCTTACACAAGAACAGGCTGATACTATCGTCAAGTTCATCTCCAATGACTACCATGTTAGGCGTGCAGTTCATATTTCCCCTATCACTCAAGCCTCAGCATATACAAATCTTAATCTGTTGCTGGAGTTTTTATGTAAGAATACTCCTATATCCATTGTTGATGAAAATGTTTCGGATCTGTTTCATACGTTGGTTTTAGGGCTGTGTTGGCATTTTGAAGGACCGTGGTTTGATAAACTGTTGGAATTCTCTCATGAAATTAAGAGCGTTCGGGATTTAGGTTTCATGGAAACCCTAGAGGGTAGGAAGAAACATCTCACTGTTTCTGAATCTCAACGATCTAATCTGAAAAGGAAGGGACAGTCAAATGAAGCCTTGAAAGCCACAAAAGGTTTATTTGAATTTTGATTATTCTGTTGCATTAAGATGCCCTATTAGTCATATATATTAAGATGATGGTAATATTTTTTATTTTTTGTTTATGTTGTTCAGCTTTTCAAGATCGTGATGATGGTCGGGTTGAAGAATCGGAGATATTTGAGAGCAAGGTTAGCCATATTGATCCCGAGGTTAGGCGGGTTTGTGCAGAGTTGAAGACTGTTCGGGAGGCCAGAGCCAAATTAGCTTCCTTGGAGTTCGACATTTTTTCTCCCACCATTATTCGGGAGAAAGCTGTTACAAGGTAGAATCTAATCTTGTTTATAAGTTGTATGTTTTGGTAAAGTAAAATGCTACATCGCAACATTCAATGAACCTTTTAAGCCGTAGTGAAATTAACTATCGTTTGGGGCATTCTTTTTGGGATGCATTATGTGAGTTCACTTTCAATATTTTTCATATTCATTCATACTCCATAGAACAAAACCATATATTAGTTGTATCAGAAGCAAATTGACCTGTTTCAATGCATCTTTACGATGGTGGCGATGACTGTTCAAGGCTGGCGCGATGTGTTGGCTTATGTTTTGTAGGTATCTGAACCTGATGAAATAATAACCATATGTGCAATTTCCCCACTTCATAAATTATGCAAATTTACAGAAAATTTGTGATTTGTCTTCCCTACATGTTTAATTATTCTACTTGTTAAATGTAGTGATGGAGTTTGAATCAATTACTTTTAAAATTGTGAAAGATTGCAGCATTCAATTCTGGAAGATTGTATTTGTTACATTCTCACGAACCACTTTTGTTGGCCGAGTTTAGGAATAGATAGGGAAATTCACTACGGTTGATTGTATGTTAAATTTGGATAACTTTGGATTTGGAACATTAGATTTGGTTTTGCGCTGTTTTCCCCTCGACAATAACTTTACTTGCGACGTTGCATCATAATTAGTGAAAAACTCCCAAATCCACTTTCTTGCATGAGTTTTAATCAATGCAATGTTTCTCAATCTTTTTTGAAATATTGCCTATAAGATTTATTTCCTTGTACTTTGAGTGGCGTACTACGAACCTGCTGCTATGTCTTAATTTTTGATTAGGTTTTTTTTTCGGGTCGAGTACCCCTTGTACCATCCCTGAGTTGTGGTTAAGTACTCTTTGTACTTCTCTCCTTATCTAATAAATTTTTTCATTAAAAAAATGTAATGCAAACTATCCCTGGTTTCCTTTGTTGTATTATTTTGTTTTACTAGTTCATTGTAGATATGTTGCATAAGAATGTGTTTTTAAAATATGCTTAAATATTGCACTTGTCCCTGCAAATATGCCTCGTTTAAGTTTTGGTTCCTGTAAAAAAAAAATTTGTTTTTGGTCCCTGCAAATTTTTTTGTTTTTTAAAATAGTCACTGACCTCATTTTTGTGATGATTTGTATACGTGGCACATGATGACTGAACCCATTTTGTAGTTTTTGGTCCCTGCAAAATATTTTGTTTTTTAAACAGGTCCCTGCAAAATTTTTTGTTTCTGAAAATAGTCCCTGGAGGGATTATTTTAAAAAACAAAAAATTTTGCAGGGACCAAAAACAATTTTTTTTTTTACAGGGACCAAAACTTAAACGAGGCATATTTGCAGGGACGAGTACCATATTTAAGCCTTTAAAATACTATCCAGTTGTTTCTTTTAACCACATCCTTGAAGAACCTTCAACTTGAAACTATATGAATATGAATGGCCACAAAATTCTTGTTGACTGGGCTAATTTTCTTTTCTCTCATGATTGAATCTGCTGGCCTTCAACTATTGACTTAACTGCTCTATTGTGTCTCTCTTTTTATATATGTCACTGAATTGAAATTAACAAAACTTTCACCGTAGCTAGGAAGAGATTAAAACTTACAAATTGAGCCACAGTATCTTCACAGTTGGCTCAATATTAATGGTCCGAGCTGCTGTCTCTTTGTTGCTAAAGTTTTCTTAATCTTCTTAATGTGAGCTCTTGTTATGTGAAACTTAATCTTGTCAGTATAAATTGATGACTCTTTTTATGGAAGAAACTTGAGATACACATTTAGACCCTTATGTAATTAAATAAAAAATGTGTGTTAAATTGATTTCCTGAAAATCCTACTTGCCAATGGCATGTACATGTGTTCATGTGATCACAGTTGGTGTAGTCAGTAATTTAATTTGTATACCCTTATCAAGAAAACAAAGATAAACATGTGACTATGTTTATGTACCAACATTTTGACTTTGATTCAGACACTTGATCTTCTTAAGTGTAATGACAACATGTACGTACTTTTGTCTACTACTAGGAATGGCTACTATTATATTTCTAAAGCCGTTGATTTTTTAATGCAGTGGTGTGAAAGTGAAGGAAGAAAAAAATTGAAGATAGGAGGTGGATTGTACCAGGGAGCTAGATGTGAAGTTAGTTAGTCTGAAAGGCATGCTGGGAGGTTTACTTGGGAGACAGGGAAGCATGGAGAATTTGCTTAATGTACTCTTAATATCTTGTTAGAGTCCATATTCTATAAACAAAGTAATTTACTCTAATTACATCTTTAAACAAAGTAATTTATTTTGATTTGTGTTACTCCTTCAGTAACACGACATGACTAAAACTTTCTTGATGTTGAAGTTATCTTTCTGGTATGGTGCTTTTTTCTGTGCATTTATGTCCTGCTATTAATTTGTTGTTTTATTATATGTTTGGACGGATTTCAAAATGGGGTGATCCTCCATTTTTGTTTTGTTGTTACTACCCATGAATAAGGGGTTTGTAGAAAACTATTTTCCAAGAATGTAATATAGATATGTATGTATATATAGTCCTGTTGGTTGTATTTCCTTTCATCTTGTCCTGTAAATAAAAATATGGTGCACTTTATCCCATCTAACTATTGTTGAATGATCTCTCTCTTGAGTCATGATTGAGGAGGAGAGTCCGAGATTCAACACATTTTACCAAGAGTAATTATACGAGTGAGTTAGACACTATATTAATCTGAAATTAAATATATGAATATTTTACCTTATATATTGCTCAACACCAACTTTTCCATCTAATGCGCTCTTACTCATATTTGACATGTAAGGTGCGGGAAGAGTGCGCTTAATGAGCAGAACTCTTCAGGGTGTTTTCTGCCGAATTTTAACTGTAGTGATTAGTTCGGTGCAACTTGGTGTACTCAATAGCGTATGGAGGATCTCTAATTTTAGAGCAAATTGCCAACTAAAACCAATTTTATGATATGAGTCTCAAGTGAATGAATCCTCCTTGCATTTTGAATGTAGTAATTTCAAGATTTCTGCAGATAAACGGAAAAACAAACAATGTTTTTTTTTGAAGAGACTAAAATGGCAATCAAAGTGTCTTTCCTAGCACAAGGAGTACTAAGAAAAAGACAACAAAATCACACAGTATTTACAAGATAAAAACTGTACAAGAAAAAGCAAGGAAAGAAAAAGCTATCAGCCGATGCCAAGCATGGTGAACGAACTAAGCCACCAACCATGGTAATTGAAAGCAAGAGTAGCAAATTTCAGCTTCAACCACCTAAAGGCTAGAGCCTTGATCCGATCTACCACCTGACCTATCGGGCTTTCTTTATCACTAAAATGCCTGTTGTTTCTTTCTTTCAAAATTTCTCAAACTGAAGCAAACCAAATGACCTGAGTAATTGAACGACACCTCTTTGCGATACCACCACTAACACTGAAATGATTGAAATGATCAGGCACCTGAGCAGGAATGACTACAGAAATGCCCAACCACCTATATATAAAATGTCAAACTGAGCCAAAAATACTACAATGTAAGAATAAATGATCGGAAGATTCAACCGATCCACATCCAGCCACACACATCCTAGAATCTTGGGTGGACTGGAACTCTGTCTGCAGGAGTAAGGAGGTTGGGGTTTGAGGGTAAGGAGAATTAGGGAATTTAATTTAGCTTTGTTAGGGAAGTGGTGGTGGCGGTTGTTGGAGGAGACTAATAGCTTATGGTGTAGAGTGTTGATGGCGCGTTACGGGGTGGTGGAAGGGCGAGTGAAGGGGGGAGGTAGTGACTCTTCTCTTTGGTGGCGTGACATTCACGCTTTGTGTAGGGAAGACTGGTTCAATGATAATGTTAGTCGCTCAGTAGGTAATGGAAAGCTTCTGGTCTGATGTTTGGCTTGGTGGAGTGTCTTTTTGAGTCAGGTTTAGCAGATTATATGAGTTGTCAAAGCTTAAGGGGATATCAGTTTTCGATATGTGTCAGTTAGGCTGGGGTGCGGAGGGTGAGGCTGGGGAAGTTAGTGTAATTTCTCTTTTATTTTGTTTACTTATAAAAAAAAAAAGTTAATTATCTTACACATTTCCACCCAACGTTTTTGGAGTTTTTCCTTTAATTCCACCCAACGCACAAATTCAGTGAATACCTCATATCTTACACATTTAGGTAGGTAGAGAACCATGTTAATTTCCTTATCTCGTTCGTCATAGTATTAAGGAAATTCGTTCCAATAATACTATGAACAGATGAAGAATACTATGAACATCATGAATACATAATTTCTTTCCAATAATTCGTTCAAGCTCATACAAACTCGAAATCCATCATCAACCATGAGAATTTCAAAAAAAAAATCAAATAGTATTACAGCACTACCATTCTTAGATTCCCAACACCAGAACCGAATTCGAGTTTAAAGGAGAAGATGGTTTCGGATCAAGTACAAACGCAAGAATGTGAAAGAGGAAGAGGTAGATCCAAGCCAAGCTGAACTGAATCCGATCTCAAAGTAGTAAGAGGTAATAGTTTCGTTTCTCTTTTGTCCTTTTTTCTTTCAAAAATTCGTATTTATGATGTTAGATCTAGGATTGGTTGTGGTGTTTTGTTGAAAACTAACATTGGATCTGAACAAAGGAGAGAAAGAGGAGTCGGAATATAAAAAAAACGATAAAAAATTCTGGCGCGGCGGCTCTCTGGCCGACCACCGCGCCGGAGGCGGCTCCGACCGCCACTTTTCTTCTTCTCTGACGTGTCTGGTGTTAGAGAGAGTTGCAGAGCTTTTCTCTCTAACTTAAGTTAGAGAGAGAAGTGTTATGTGTTTGTGGTGTTTTTTTGTTGAAGTCCACTTTTATACTACTTTTTGTTTGGTCCATTTCTATGTGTGTATGACTATGTTCTTGCTATATGACCTTAAGACTAGACCGTTGGATCTCAGATCTGACAGTCCAGGATGCTCTTGGGAAGATTCACGTATGCCTTTGTCTTTTACTCCTCACTGCGTGTCTTTTGTTTAAATCCCATGAGTGTTGTCTATTTTCATTATTGTGTTCCTCATTTTTAAACCCTTGGATCAATTGATCTAGTGGCTGTGATGAGTTGATACAATGATTGAATCTGGACCTCCTGATTCATCAAGTGGTCCTGATTCATCCAACCTGAGCCTTTGTTTTATTTATTTTTCTTCACTATTTTTCTTATATATTTTTCACCAATCTTTTTTCATTTTAATGTCTCTTTTTATTCTAAAAAATGTGTTCTCCCTTTTGAAACTTTCTATCTTTTAATATTTGTTTTACTTGTTCATTTCCACTACTTTTTTGGTTATTTGCTTGATTGTTTTTTTTTATTGCGATTTATTTTATGCTTATTTTATTTGTCGCTTATTTCTAATTTAATTTATGCTTAGAATTTTTGCATGCATATTTAATTCTTGTCATTTATTTTATTATCATCATTTGTTTAGTGTGTATAATAGGGAATTTATGTAACACATACATTTTATTTCTTGTCATTTATTTTTGCTTGAAGACCTTAGAATGTATCTAGGAGGCTATGTAATTATGTAAATGACACATGCACCAACACTATCCCACTTTATTTATCGCTTTATGCTTGGATGGCGAGTGCGGACCAAAATGAATTAGTGACAAACTAGGATTAAATAATGTGGCTAATCTGAGAGCCTTAAAAATGAACAACTATTAATTTAGGTTGGAATTTTACTTGGGATCCAATATCCTCGGTAATTCCTTTCACATTTTATTTTTCTGTTACGTTGAAACGTGTAGTTTTTACCGTTAGCTTAGAAAAAATCATTTTCCCAAAAAAATCAAATATGCAAAACTTCAAAAAAATATTTTCTTAAGAAACCTTGGATTTTAACCCAAGAGTTTATCTTCCTTTTATTTTCTTAATCAAATTTTAAGCAATTTTAATATCCATATTAGACTTTGATTTCTTTTAATTAAAATCAAACAACCTCACTTCCTTTTTCTTCTATGCCTTGAGGCCTCTTTCCCTTCTTAAAACCATTTTCAAAAACTTTAAAATCAACCTAACAAAAAATAATTTTTGAGAGTGAACTACATTGGTTTTGATCCCTTTTTAGGGTATGTAGGCAAATGAGTTAATCCTTCCAAATCAAATAAAAATAACCAAAAACATACTTCTTCTCCCTCCATTCTTTCACTTAGAC
>Ga0228711_1011383_pt1 | contig 11321 bp, 6 predicted proteins | sample MedpolnodulmetaG_2_FD_177996 | JGI IMG/M metagenome (GOLD analysis project Ga0228711, IMG submission 177996) | Root nodule microbial communities from Medicago polymorpha collected in Santa Monica, California, United States - brown nodules | ecosystem: Host-associated > Plants > Roots > Nodule...
CTGAATAATGAATAAACAAACAAAATACCATAAAATTTATGTGAAAAATTAAAAATCCTATTTTATTTACAAACAAAATGGAACTCCTCTTATTCTGAATCATACATTAGAGGAAAGAAAGCATCTTTGGTGTTGAGAGAAAATCATAGTGCACAGTACTATCAAGAACAAACATGTAGTGCCACATTTGAAGTCCCCTCCACTTTGCTGCCACCACTCCTTTTGTTTTGCATGATTAAAACAAAGTTTTCACCTATATTTGGTGGATATTGCACCTAAACCTGAACCTAGTTGATGGATCATGAACAAATTATGAGATAACTATCACAAAACGGAAAGTGAATCATTAAAGCTTGCACCTTATTCGATGTCTTTTCCAATACCAGTAGTTTATGGATCTTCTTGGTCTACATCAGTATTGCAGTCAAGCCATACATATATCTCAATAAACGTCATCCAACCAAAAAGCGTGACCTGCAAAGCTGAAAAAAACGGGAAGAAAAAATATAAAAGAATTAGAAGGGAGAAAGAGAGTGAGAGATACACCAAATTCAACCAACGAGTAGTCTGAAAAATATCAATCTAGATCATCAACGATCATTATAATCATCTTTTGATAAATTTTCTGAAATCCTTCAGATTTCTCTTCACAACAATGAAAGAGATTGATGAATAAAAGAGTTTATGCAATTTAATGTTGTTGAGCGTAATTGAAATAAAAGAGTGAAAGTATTGTTTGCCTTAGTGGCGGATGAAATAAACTATGGATTAATAGGAGTGATTTGTTTGCCAGAGGAGGTAGGAAAATACGATAATTTGTTAAGCAACGATTGGATTAATAGGAGCGATCTGTTTTTTCAAAAAAAAATAGGAGCGATCTGTTAACAAAATAGGAGCGATCTGTTTTTTCAAAAAAATCGAGCGATTCTTGATATTTAGTTTGGAAATAATTTTGTTTTGTTTTTTAATAAAAGAAAATAATAGGAGTGATGTGCTGTTTTTGTGTTATGGATAAGAATAGGAGGATTTGTTTAGTTTAATTAAGAAGAAAAATTACGAGCGATTTGTTTATTTTGATTTCCATAACAATTAACATTTTGATTAAATTAAATAGGGTTAATTAAATAGGGTTAATATAGTATAATTAAGCAAAGAAGTTGGGTTAAATCTAGGACAAAATTTTGCGTTCGAGTTAACTTTAAGAAATAAGAGATGAACTAAGTGAATCATCCTACATCAATATCAACTCAAACAACCTATGGATTAAAGCAGTTCCTCTCAAGGTCAATCTCTTTGCTTGACGTCTAGTTCTCAACCGCATCTCTACAAAAGATAATCTGTTCAACTGGGGCGTGATCCAGAATAATGATCAACAACGTACGAGAGGTTGTGGGAAGAATGAAGATGTGGATCACTTGTTCATCAGTGTGATTTTTTTGGCAGAATTTGGTCCTTGATTTTCGATCGGCTCGGTTTTATTATCGTAAATTCGGGCACTATTTCAGATCATCGATCACACTTCATCTATTTAGGTGATTTTTCAAAGAAAGCTCGTTTAGCTTTGAACATTATTTGTCTCTCATGTGTATTGGTTATTTGGAAGGAAAAGAACAGGCGTGTTTTTCACCACAACGAGGAAAATTTGTCAACTTTATGCGACAAAATTAATCTTTAGTCTTTTTGCTGGTTGAAAGTGAGATATGCAACTTTCATTTTGACTATCACTATTGGTAGCTTAATCATCTTTAGTGTCTAACTACAATTACGTAGCTTGTTTCTTTTCTTGTTTTTTAATTTGTTTTTGTTGGTGTACTATAATTTTGTAGACTTTATTAAAATTTGTTTCCGACACACCTTGTGTTGGAAGGACTTGATCGATTTGGTTAATATATTTCATTTTGACTTCTTAAAAAAACATAGAATAACCAAAAATAACTCAAAATAATAATTTAATTTTTGAAATTAATGTAGAATAACAAAAATATAATAATCAATTAAATGAAACTTATATAACATTGATACTAACATTATTCTCTCAAATTCATAATTTTCTCAAATAACTCTAAAGTGTATTTTAAGATAAGGACAACACATTTATCAAATAAAATAGAGTAATTACACTCCTCTCCCCTCAAAAATGTTTGAATTACACTCTCCTACACTTCTCTCCCCTCTTATTCAAAACATATTAGAAAACATTTCACTCTCATCCCCTAAGAGAAGTTTGAATTACATTTCTCTCCCTCTTATGTTAAAATATGCACTTTACTCCCTCAATATATATTTTTTTGTTTCTAATAATCTAGTAAAACAAAATAATCTAACACACTTTGAAGAAAAATAGTATTGCGGGTCCATTTTAATATAATCAAAATTATATTTTTGCTATTTTTTATTCACAATTTCATTAGCATATAGTTTTAAACCCTATTATAAAAAATGAAAAAACCTAAAATAAAATTAAAATATGTGAAAAATTACTAAAGTCGATAAAGTATGGTTATTTAAAAGTGAATTTTATAATCTAAATTATAAAATTAATAAAATGGCCTATTAGGGGGGGTATTCTGGAAAAAAAATAATTTTATAAGGACGAAAACCAAAACAAAATTTTTATAGGGGTAAACCCGAAAATGATCTATATTACAAGGGGGTAAAACACTATTAACCCTAAATTAAATTATCATTGATATTTAAATTATAAAGAAATGAAGTTGTCAAGAGAGAGGAGTGCATATTTTAACATAAGAGGAGATAGGGGAGTGTAATTAAAGTTTCTTTTAGGAAAGGGAAATATAATTTACTCAATAATAAAACACGAAAGGTGTATCAAAAAGACAAGGACAACTCAAAAAAGCACTATGTAAAAGAAACATGAAAAACACTAAATAAAACACATTAAAGTTTCCTAAAAAAACATATTTTGTTTGCTTAATTAAACTTTAATGATGACAACACTTGGTGTTGCATGATTTATGTATTAACCATCCGGATGTATCATTTATGTATTAACCATCCGGATTTCTGATTAAGATCCTCTCCATTTATAACTTTTTCCATTTGTTGCAATTTGGAGAGAGATAGACACAAAAAAAATAATGATGGTGGGATCCACTTAGTGATAGGACCCACCACTTTTTTTTTGTCTATCTCTCTCCAAATTGCAATAAATAGAAAATGTTATAAATGGAGGGGATTTTTACCCCCGGATTTCGAGCCTGAAAATAAAGGGACCTGATAATATGGGTTCTCAGGAATGATTCGTTTTAGGGAACTCATTAATCATCAGACCTAAATCATTTGGTTACACTTGATGTTGACATTATAAAAATAACAATAAATCTTATGCAAAAGAAAAAAGTTCGGGTTATTACTTTATACAACTCAACAAAATTTAATAATTAACTAAAGTATAGATCTTTTCTCATGTTTTGTAAGATAAATTTTCAATGATCATTTATTAGAAATTACTATGAAATCTAATAAATATTTAACATGATAGAAATAATGTCCAGAGCGTGAGGGGTAGAGTGAGAGATAAAGGTGATAGCTTTAGGTTCCACCTAGAGTAACCACCTTAGCATTCTTTTTCACCGGTTAAGAGGTTCATTTGGAGGATGTCTCCAAACAGGGTGGCACATATGGTGAGAGAGAGAGAGAGAGATAGAGAGAGAGAGAGAGATTGGAGTGTGGTGAGCTCAAGATGTCGGAAATTGGTCCGACCGAATATTCAAGGACAACACAGGTTAAGGGGTTTCAATTGTCATGGAGGTTTAGGGTTAGGTTCGGATTCAGGTAATGGACAATGATAATTTCAAGGTTCGGCGGTTTTAGATGGAGGTTTTGGGTTCAGGTATAGGAATAGGCGTCGCGATGGTGCAAGTTTTGGTGGAGAGGTATACGGTCGTTCGCAGGTGAGAAGGGGGAGGTCTCGATCACCTACTCGACGTCGGTAACAATTTTAATTATCATGTGGTGATCATCGTCCGAGAAGTTACACTTGGTCAGGGAACATTCACGATCAGCCAATATGTGCTTTAGTGATTTCTTTTTATTTTACCAATATTCCTAGTAATTTGTCGTACGTTGAGTTAAGGAATAGTTTGGAGGTTTGCGGAATCTGATTAGATGTGTTAGTATCCAGAAAAATAAATGCTTAAGGTCAGGTGTTTGAATTCACTAGATTTTCTAATGTGTGGGATGTCACAAAACTAAACAAAGTTCTTAATAGTATTTACTTTGGTGAGTTTTGGATTGTTGTGAATGTGGCTCGATTTGATAGGTTTAAGGATAATGTCGCTCTTATCAAGGGGATAGATGAGGGTGAAAAAATTAGTATAGAGGATGGAAAACAATCGAGGGATAAGGAGATGGGAGAGGTCGTGGTATATGGAAGAAGAAAGAGGGAGTTAGTGAGAGTGAAGGAGGAGGCTGTTAGGAGGGAGAGAGAGGATGGTGATTGTAAGGTGGGGAGGGAGGTTGAGTTGAATGGTGGTAAGAAGAAGAGGGTGAATGGTAAGAGGTCGTTTTTTGTTGAGTATGTTGTCAGTAAGGCGAAGAAGGAAGGTGTGAGTGGGGTGGAGAGTGTAGAGTAGGTTAAGGCGGAAAGGAAATACATCTTTATCTACATATGTTGAGTGGGAAATCAAGGGAATAATAGCAAGGATACGCAATGGCGTTTGTGTTCTGATTCTTCAACAAATTTTTATTGATGTTGGGTTTAATTATTTTAAAGTGGTCCCGTTAGGTGGCGACAAAGTGATTCTTTATCATTCAGGTAATGAGTAGATGATGTCTATTTAATGAGACAGAGGATTTTTTTTCTATAAGTTGTTAAATGATTGTCGTGCTTGGTCTAAGCATGGATATGTGATTTATGAAAGAGGTGTGTGAGTGTGTTGTTATAGGATTCCATTACATGCGTGAAATTCTATTTTTTTTCATCGAATTAGTTTCAGTAAAAAGGAGGTTGCTGAAAACTGATGAGTGCACTATTCATAAACAAAGATTAGACTATGCTAGAATTTTAATAACAACTTCTATTTTTTAGTAACTGAATGTGTTCAAAGATTTTTGGATTGATGGGAAGAAGTATCTAATGCAAATTTTGGAGGATCTTGAGTTTGGCATCGCCAATGATGTGTGTTTAGTTGAATATGAGGTTGAGAAAAATCGGTGTATTTAGAGCCGGTTTACTTGCAAGAAGATGCTCCTTTAATTGATACTCTAGTTACCCGATAACATTAAGATTTGCCTCAAAAATCATGTAAGGATGTCGACGAGGAAGGTGTGGGTTGTTCTATCAGGGCGTAAAGAGCCACAAAATGAGAAGCAAGAAACCGATCTGCAAGGTGCAAATATGCGGGCTCACATTTCTCAGGCTCAGCTTGTTACACAAGAGCTTAACAAGTTGGTTGCACCAGAGGTCAAGGTGAAGGAGAAGAGGTTTGAAGAAAGGGAAATTAGTGAAGCATCATTTATAAACTAAACACATGAAGCATCAGAGTCCAAAGTTAAATTGGAGAGGTCACAAAAAGGTCATTATTGACCCTGTTAAGAGAGGATTTATTGGGTAAAGGGCCATGGACTATTGAGTGGATCCATGACAGGTGTATTTGTGTTGCGGATTCTAATGACTCTTCGAAAATCAATAAAGATATTCAGGAATCAGGATTGATGGGCGTGAGTATAAAAGTGCCAAAGTCGAAAAGAAAGGAAAAGTAAAAAGGCATTCAAAAAGTCATTGACGTCTTCAGTTGGGAATGTTGAATGAATTTCTTTATCTTTAGAAAAGACAAACTCATATATTAATGATGATTGGAAAAATTGGATGGCGGTACATAGTAATTCTCGAGAGTTAATGGCAGACGTCAATGAAGTATAAAAAGTTATATAAGGGTGAAGTTTTAGGGGGGGGGAGTTCTAATATGTTTTAGTGTTTTATCTATAGTTGATGGTAGAGGGAGCAAGGGAGGGGGCGTAAAGGTGGGAGTGAAGGGAGAGAAGGGTGGCATGTAAGTGGGGGTGGTTGGGTGGTGTGAAGGGGGTTGGTGTTGGCAATGAAGATTATTTATTATCATATTAGAGGGTTAGGAAGGTGGGAGAAGCATGGAGAGGTACAAAAGTTGGTGAGGGACCATGGTATGTCTGTGGTGTGTCTTATCGGTCATGGGGGATTTTAACTTTATGAGATGTTACGAAGGTGGAGGTTTGGGTTACAATGAGTTTTGATAATATTTTGACTATTCATGGCAGGTTTTATTAATATTAATAAGGTGTTTTCTATTGCAAATGTGTATGCTCCGTTTGATAGTGGAAGAAGCCAAATATTAAGGGCAAGGTTAGGTGGGTTTATTAATAATAGTAGGGATGTGGTTTGGTGCGTGAGTGGAAATTTTAATGTTATTCAGTCTTTTATGGAGAGAAGGAGTAGGGTGTTAGGTGATTGTCTTGAGGACTTTTCTCATTTTAACCACTTTATTGATGATAATAAATTATTTGATTTACTGCTATGTGGCAGAAGCTTTACTTGGTACCGCGGGGACGAATCATCTATGAGTCGTTTAGACTGTTTTTTATTATCTTAAGAATGCTGTTCTATTTGGCCAAACTGCATTCAAATGGCTCTCGTTTGAGGTATTTCTGATCATTGTCATCTTTTGTTAACAATTAATGAAGAGAATTAGGGGCCTCGCCCTCAACGAATGTTTAAATATTGGATAGAATTACTAAGGTATTCAGAGTTTGATAAGGAGAGGTGGCTTTCCTTTTAGGTCAAAGGGCGGGGAGGTTAGATCTTGAAGGAAAAATTCAAATTGATCTGCGGTAGTTTGAAATTATGGCATCAGACCTACACTCATAATTTGGAAGGGAGAATTTCAGACAGAAAAAACTGTATAGCTACTTTGGATTCGAGAGGGGATATTCCAGTGCTCAATGGCAGATGAGCGGATCTTTTTTAGATACTCATCTTTTAGAAAAGCTTATAGGGTTTAAATAAGAGACCCCCATTGTTGAGGAATCTGAGTATGTTGTTTTTGACAAGTCACTTCTCCAAGAGGTTTGGAAAGGTACTTCTGATTTTGGTGTTTCAGGAATTATTGCTAAGGATCTAGTCGAGGATTGCGCTCCATAAGAAGCTCCTTCTGAAGAGGAGGACATTACAAGTGAAAAATGTGACAAAGGCGTTCAAGATGACGAAAATAAGAAATCTCACCATTGCCTCATCAGGATTGGATAGTCACGAGAGACCACCCCTTGAACAATATTTTATAAGACATCCAGAAGGGAGTAAGTAATCGCTCACAGGTAAGTAATTTTTGTGATTTTTCCACATTTATATTCCAAGTTGAACCTAAATCTATTAAGGAGGTAATGATCGATAATGGTCGGATTCTTAATATGAAAAATGAGCTTATTAAGTTTAAAATAAATTAGGTATGAGAATTAGTTCCTCGTCCTCAGGATCGTTCGATTGTTGGCACCAAATGGGTCTTTAGGAACAAGATTGATGAAAATAGACTCATCACTAGAAATAAATCTCGCTTAGTGTCAAATGGGTATAATCAAGAAGAGGGGACCGACCACGAGGAGACCTACGTCTCAGTAGCTTGCCTAAAAGCGATTAGACTTCTTTTTGCATTGACTTACTATTTAGACTTTAAGTTGTATCAAATGGATGTTAATTCCGCATTTCTCAATAGTTTGCTAAATGGGGAGCTATATGTATAACAACCTCTGGGATTTGAAGATCATGAGCACCCGTGTCATGTTTTTAAATTTAAGAAAATGCTCTATGGTCTCAAACAATCTCGTAGACCTTTGTATGAGATATTGAACAAGTTTTTATAGAAAATGGGTTTTGTTCTTGTTAAATTTGATAATACTTTGTTTAGCAAACTAATAAAGAAAGATATTTTATTGATTAAAATTTATGTTTATGATATCATATTTGGTTCCACTAACGAAATTTTGTGTATAAAATTCTTAAATCTAATGTAAGGAGAATTTGAGATGTCCCTTGTAAGAGAGCTCACATTTTTTCTTGGGTTGCAAATAAAACAAGTTAAAGAAGGAACTTTTATTAGTCAAACTAAATAGAGTTATGCTCTTCTCCCATATGTTTTTGCTCATTTCCGTCAAATAGTCGAGCGTGAGTTAACTCACACAGGTGTATTTACAACGAGAGTTAATTCACGTATGTGTATTTTTCAACGTTTGACAAGAATGAACAAAAACAGATGGAAGAAAAGCAATTCTCAACTAAATATTTATCGGAGCTACTAAAGAAATTTGAAATGCAAGATTGCAAGCTCATTTCAACCAGGGACGGACCTGGACTTACAATATTAGTGTGGCAAATTTTTTTCCCGTAAGAACTAAGTGGATGGTGTTACTCACCTCTAACTAGCAGATTGTCTATAAGATTGGTGTAGAACATAACCCCACTTGGATTTATGTCCCCTTATATTCCTCCTGTTACAGCTCATGAACAAGGACCTAATTAAGAATCTAATTTGAAAGATAAAATTGTGGAAATTAGTTATGTGAATAAAGGAATACTTACTAGGTAGAATCCTAGTCCATGAAATTGAAAATCTATATACATTTACCCCAAGTGATGACATCAATTTGATATCTTGTGAGGAAGTGCGTGTGTGCTTGTGAGGATGGGAAAGAAGAAGGAAATGTGGGCTGACTGATAGGAATCAGAAAAGAAAACTGATGGGTTGGGCTGTTGGTGTGGTACACTAATAGTAAAACAATTGGGCCTGGGTTGGTGTGGATATTGCCACACCCTGCCCTGCTCAGGTCCGCCCCTGATTTCAACACCTATAGCCTCCCATGCTCTTATGTACTCCCTCTAGTCACATTATAAGCAAAAAAACAACTTTTTACGTATATTGAATAATTATTATATCTGACTTGTAATTATAGGTGAATACATTAGTTATTTAATAAACCTAAAACGTTGTTTTTAGCTGATGAAGTATTTAAATACCTGGTGAAACTCTCTTTGGATGGATAGGGAAACTTGCAGCGTAAGCATATTCTTCTCTATGTGCTTGGTGATGGGCCCCACACCAGCTTCTAAAACAAGACTCTCATGATACACAAATCCATCCCAACCATACATTCATCTTTCTTTTTCCACGACCAACGGTCCAGATTCACCACCCTCACTAACAGCCACGTGTGCAACCACCTATATATATATATATATTCCACTCCCACTTCCACTCACACACTCTCACTCCATCATTTTCATTTTAACCTCATTGCACTTTCTCGAGAAGAAAAACCCTCAGAAAATCACAGAAACACCGAGAAATTTTTTTTTAAAAAAAAAAAAACACGAGAATTTGATTCTTACAACAATGGCTGTTACGATCAAGATTGTTAAAGCTCGTCAGATCTTCGATAGCCGTGGAAATCCAACCGTCGAAGTGAGTTTCGTGTTTTTCTTTTCTTTTTTCGTTTTTTGTTTGGAAAGCTGAGAGAAAATGAGCGGGAAAATGAAGAAAAAAATTATATTTCATGTTATGGAATTAATTAATACTATTACTATCTCAGTTGCACCGACACTTCTCATTGAATATGTGTCTGACACCGGCACATGTTATTATATTTAATATTTTCACCAGTATCTAGTGTTTGTGTCTGTGTCGGTGCTTCGTTGATTTTTACAGGTTTTGGTGTGTTTTTGATTTTGTCTAATTTTAGGAATTTGTTTATGAGAAGCTGTGGTTTCTGATATTGGTTTGGTTATTGTTAGGTTGATGTTACTCTTAGTGATGGAACATTTGCTAGAGCTGCTGTTCCTAGTGGTGCTTCAACAGGTAAATGATTCGTGAAAATTTGATTTGATTTTGTGTTTGTGTGTTATTTTGTTGAGCTGTTTGTGTGATTTGAGGAATGTTTGGATTTGGTACATTTTTGTAGTAATTTATTGTTTGTGTTCTGAAATAGAAAGGAATGTTGAAGTTGATGTGATGTGATGTTTTGTGGTTTCTAATTTTAGCTAAACTGTGTGTGACTTGTGTGTGCTATGTAGTAAATTTTTGTTAATGTTTGCATGATGCATGTGACTTGTGTGTACTATGTAGCACTGACACTTTAGATTATTTAGATTATTGAATGCCCGGTAGACAAGCGTCTGATGCAACATTGACACATGTGATTACATTTAATTTAATATTTTTTGTTTTTTCAAATTATTATCGGTGTCTGTGTGTCGGTGTTCTTTCTTCCTTCATAGCTTTTGTGTTTCAAAAGGCAAATGATCGGTGTTTATTTGAGATATTGAAAAAATTGAATTTGATTTTGTGCTTGTGTGTTGATTTAAGGAATATTTGGATTAGGTACGTTTTTTGTGGTACATCTTTTATTGTATTGTGAGGAAATAGAAATGAATGTTGAACTTGAAGGGATGCTTTGTGGTTTTTAACTAACATGCATATGACTTGTGTACTATGTAGGACTCAAACTTTAGATTATTGAATGCATGTTCGACATGTGGCCCATGCAACATTGACTGTGTGTAATGCATTTTTTTTAGGAATATTTTGATTTGCTGCACTTTTGTATGCGTTTTGTTAAGTAAGTTATTGCTTGTGATGTGATAAAATAGAAATGAATGGTGAACTTGAAGTGATGTTTTGATGTTTCTAACTAACATGCTTGATGCATGTTACTTGTGTACTATGTGGTACTGACATTTGAAATTAATTGCACGTTGGACACGTGTCCGATGCAAAACTGACATGTGGTTATGTTTAAATCATTAATCACTTTCGTTTTCTCAGATTATTATCAGCGTCTCTGTGTCTGAGCTTCATAGCTTTTATTGGTAGTTCAGAAAGTCATGTGTTATGACTCATAACTCGTTTTATTTTTGTTAAAGGTGTTTATGAAGCTCTGGAATTGAGGGATGGAGGCTCAGACTACCTTGGGAAAGGTGTTCTTAAGGTACTTGATACATTTTTTTGTTTCACATTGATGTATTTAGAAGTTCTTTTCTAATTTTGGGAAGAATGATGGATTTCCTTTTAAAAATGTCAGTATCTGTTTGATAATATGCTTTTTTATTTTGTCCCTTACCTTACAATCCCTTTTTACTATATTTTTGTTTACCAGTAACTTATGTTTGTTTTAGGTAAGTTATTTTTTTCTGTTATTTTTTCCTGAATGAATTGGAGCTGATAATAAGATTCCAAATTTGTTTTGGCTTAGGCTGTCGAGAATGTGAATTCAATTATAGCACCTGCTCTTCTTGGCAAGGTATTGTGGAACTATAATATTGGGTTTTTTTTTTTTTGCCA
>Ga0228711_1011385_pt1 | contig 11319 bp, 9 predicted proteins | sample MedpolnodulmetaG_2_FD_177996 | JGI IMG/M metagenome (GOLD analysis project Ga0228711, IMG submission 177996) | Root nodule microbial communities from Medicago polymorpha collected in Santa Monica, California, United States - brown nodules | ecosystem: Host-associated > Plants > Roots > Nodule...
GAAGAGAAAATACCTACCATGCATAATGATGGTGACCATATATATCCTCGTTGCCATGTGCCTAATTTTCAATTCTTTCATAATCACACGCATTGGTATATTTTTCCATAAAATCGTTTTCATAGACCCAAAAATGAGAAATTTCCGTGCACCCAACAAAGATATTGGTATTCCAAGTCCAACGATAAGCATAGCCGGCGCCAAAATCAATAGTAATAATAATATTTTTTTCTTCAACCGTTGACATTCAAAAAATCTAATAGTCTCTTCTACCCTTTAGCGTGTACCACACTTCTCTGTGTTTTACTCCTATTTTCTTGAAATTTCCAATTATTATTCACAATTCACATTGCCTAACTTTATCTTTGTTCCCCATGCAAACACACATATAAAACCTCTTCTTACTAGGTTAAAAACTCAACACTTCACCAACTCCATAAACGTCTTTCTTCATAGCAAGCAAGTCAAATAAGCTTGTTTGAGCAAAATCATTCAATAAATCAAGCATATCCCTTTAAAACCCTTCCTTTTAATGGAAAATTCTCATTCTTCTAAATCCTTGAGATTTCCATGCAAAACCTTTTCTCTAGTTCTCCTTATACTTTACTTCCTCCTTTTTGGTTCTTGTTGTGCAATAAGAACAGGGATAACGTTGAAGCTGGATGAAAGAAGAAGGTTTCTACAAGGAAAACATGGCCAACAGGGCTTTCCGTACAAAAGCTTGGTTTTCAACTTCTTCCCCAAAGGATCAGTGCCACCTTCAGGTCCTTCAAAGAGACATAACGAAATTGTTGATTCAACACCTCAGAATTAAGTCCATTTGTATGAATTTTCCAAGATTAATTTTTGTATTTTTGTATTTATTTTTTATGGTTTGTTGATTAGAAATCAAACCTCAAGAGGTAAGATCTTTAAAAGGGTCTGAATATTTTTTTGCTCTTAATCTAAATTAATATGCTGTAAATAAAATATTGTGGAAAGATAGCTATTTTGTATATTATTTTTCAGTTGAATCATTTTCTACTCCGTCCATTGGATTCAATTTCCTTCTCCAATCTCAATTGTGACTTGTCTCTCCGAGATGTGCAATATATACATCAGGTTAATATTCACAAATAATCGGTGTACATGAATATATTGTTTTGAATATATTGGTGTGAATAATATTGATCGCCTTTTCAATTTAGACCTTAAAAAAAATAGGTGCTTGAGTATTTCAAAGAGTTATTTTTAGTGAGTTCATCATGTAAATGAAATGAGTCAACATTGATGGTGTGGTTTAGCGGGACGGGGTTAGTGAAGTACAATTATAAGCGATATGGTTTAATAGGAAAACTAATTAGAAGTCTATTAATTTTTTTGGACGCGTTGATTAGTGATTAGAAGTTTAGGCTAGCTAGAATTTCTTAAGAGAAACATTTTTAAATCGAAGAGGAATATAAAAATATATGTATCATTAAGAACAATAGTAGAACCCTTCGGCTCTATAACCATGTTGAAAATATTGGAAGCCATTTTTTAGAATTTTCTAAAAGGAATAAAGTTTTAAATAAAAATAAGAAGTTAAAAACATATTATATTACATTACGATTAAGAAGTTAAAATTTAAACACCGTTTTTTTTTTCATAAAGAAAAGTGTATGAGAAGTTAAAGATTGATGAAAGTTATATATGGATGGCATATGTCTTAATGTGTGACTAAGATGAATCAAAATTTAAAAGTTGTACTTATAATGACACTTTGATGAAAGTAGTACTTATATAGTTGGAGGTCGGATGAGTTCGGGAAATAAATTGATTTTCGATCTTAAAAAAATGGATTTAAATATACTTTTTGCAACAAATTATTCTCTAAAACAAAGATAAGAGCATATGAGAGAAAATATCACCAAAAAAAGAGAGAAGAAAGGAGCATATGTATACAATAATCCCATAAAAAAAAAAGTTACACCAATTAATCAATGAGTAGTGCTACACTAACCATCGAAAATTAAATAATAATGAGGGAAAATCTACTATGCAATTGAAGGTGGTGCTACCTGACAATCATAATTTGTTGATAGAGAACTTTACTTGAGACTTTCAAATACGAATAACCAACATGATAAGGAACATAATATTATAAGCATCCCTGTTGTAGGCTAATGCTTCAAAGTTCAAACAATTTTTTCTCTCACATGTTTTCCATAAAGATAATTCGTATCTTAGTCTTCCATGATCAAAAACATATATATTAGAAGAAAAATATATGTATTCATTATTGAAGATAAGTAATTATGTATTGCATGCTTAGATATCAATAGATGGAGCCAAATGCTAGATTCATTGAAAAATAGTAAAAAGGCTACCATTATTTTTGACATTGGTTAAACTCCTTATGATAGAAATGATGGATCAATTTTTTACTTCTAATGACTTCATTCAAGAAACTGTTGAATAACGTTTCAATATTATCCATATGGTCTTTCTTCTTTCGTACTCTCGTTTCTCTGCTTCTTTTTTCTATAAAAAAAAAACAAATATAATCATAAATAACGAGGTATTCTATAAATAACAGGTCAAAAAAATGCATATCATAATGCCAAAATTCAAGAGACGATGATAGTGGATGGAAGAGAACAAATAAGTAGATGAAAGAGAACAAATATATGAAGGTGTGTGTTATGCAAGAATCAAAGTGGAGAGAGGTACATAGTTTTTTTTCTTCCGAAAGTTGTTTATTTAATTTATTTAATTAGTTAATTTGAAATGGAAGGTGAGTAGCTAACATGAGAAGTTATTTTTATCCACTACTCAATTAAATTATGTCTTTTTTTAAATCTAATTAATTAGTTCATATGCAATGGAATGTGGGTAGCTAACATGGGAAGTTATTTTTATTCACCGACCACTTAAATTCTGAATTTTTTTAATTTAATTAAATGAATATAAGAGTTTTGAAGGAAAAAAATTATTGGAGAACTTGTAGGATATTTTTTTTAAGGAGCTTGTAGGATATTTAATTAAATTTCAATTTTTTTATTTAATTGGAAGAAGTTACATGTTTATGGAAGGTGGGTGTGGTTAGTTTAGTTTCATATTTATAGAACGTGGGTGTGAAATGTGATATGTGGGTAGTGGTTTTTTTTTTTCCTTCATTTTTTAAATTTAATTAATAGAATGATTGTTATCTCCCATAATCACTACCATTATTGTGTAGTTAAAGGAGGATTTACCATTTTACCGAAGGTAAATCATTACCATTCGCGTACAAACAGGAAATTCAACGAATACTAGTCTGGATAAGACTGACCACGACTCTGATACCAACTTGTAACGCCCTATTTCTATTAATAGCGATAATACACGCGAATAATATAAATATTCAAGAAATAGACGCTACGTCTTCACATCAAAATTCAAACAACATGCATTTATAAAATTCTCAACAGTCGCAGCGGATATAATTCGTACATCTCCAAAATATACATGTCATAAGATCAATATACATCAACATATAAAATCTCTAAATCCCGACAAATGGGCAAAATCTCCACAACATAAATAAATCAAGAATAATCAATCTAGAATAATCCTACAGATAGACATCCTAGATCAGAGCCTACTCTAAGACTCAACAGAAAACGATAACGGAGATAGCTCCCGCTATCCAAGCACTCACAAAGCAATCAACAACTACTCCTGCACACCGTCTACCCATTCATACAATAGGTAGGCGGTCCACCACAGACCACTGGGGGTTAGCTTCACATCAATCATAATCAACATAAACAAACATAAGTATTCAAGGATTTCATGCATAACACATATACATACCCATCCCTCCTAGAATACTAACATCACATAATTATTATCCCTCATTTCATACACCTCAAGTTATCACATCACTAACATAGCATAGCAATCATGTTTAATCTCTAATCAAGTCATCGACATAAGCTCATCATTTATCAACATCAATCAGTGAAAGGATTACTCACCTTATTCTTCATTTAGCATACTTAACTCAACAAGTACAATTCATCATCTCGAAGGTATAAGCAAGAGATTATCATTATCAAAGGAATCACCATATCATACATATATACATACATATACAAATATCACCTCATTACTATTACCAAAATAATTATCATCAAATATATTCACCAAGTGTATAAGCACAAGCAAGTAAGACACACAATTAGAGCCTAGTTCAAATATTCACAATCATCAACAAAATCCACCAATTTACATATACACCAATCCACATAATCACGACATTCACCCAATTTCCCCAATGCATAAATTCACCAAGTCACATATTCAATTATGATACGCCAACTAATCAATTCCAAATGTCACAAGTATGTATTCATCAAACACACTTATCATCAACAATCATCATTCACATGCAATAATTAAGACTCATGTCAATATGATATGCGCCTATACACGACACATATATGCATGTGGTACCAAACTCCTTCAAGGTCGTCACCTCATGATGCAACAAAAACATCATAGTCAACGGCTATAATCAACGGCTATATGGATACAAGTATCCGGTCAACGACAATATGGATATAACATCCGACACGACATATGATGCATGAACATATGACTCAATCACCCATGCATATGTTCACAACAATTCAACGGCTATAATCAACGGCTATATGTATATACATGCATTCATCACCAATCACGCCCAAATTAGCATGTATAAACTCACCACCAACAATCAATATCATTTGCATACAATAATTCAACAACATAATTCATCATCATAATTTAGCATATATGCATTCATCAACAATATCACCATCAATTAACATGTATGCAAGTAATCAACATCAACAACATTATTACCACTCAACAACTTCGTATAATTTCTCACGATTCAAGTAAAGGAGAAAACACACCATACTATGATATCATCATATTCAACACCCAACAACCATTCATACATCTTCATATAATCATATAAAGCAATCCACAAAAGATTTGCAAGGCAATCGGTCTTAAAGACCTTTTTCGACAAAGTTCGTCTCTCATTTTACAACTTTAAATACAATTGAGACAATGAACCAAAACCAAGTAAACAAGATCCAATGCCTCAACTATGTATACGCCTAGAGCACATATGAGTGCAGCAGAGTATGCATGTGCGTTTAACCGGCCAACTACGACAAAATCATCAAAATCACAAGGTTACGACAAGTTTGTATCGTTTTACCGTTTTCCAAGTTATACGACAAAACAAAACAAACAAGTTGGGAAACCTCAACCAAGTATATACACAAATCACATATGAGTGCAGTAGCGTATACATCAACGTTTCATAGGCCAACTCACTCGAATCTCGAAGTTTTGCAAAGTTCGTATCGTTTTACTCAGAATGCAAAACCAATTCATTTTCAAAACAAAATCAAGTTAGATCCAACAAAACATAGGTTAAGTACTCTTAAACCTCTTAATTAAAATCTAAATATTCAAGTTTTGAAGTTTGGAAACATTTCATAAGTTTTGGGTTGACTTAGAAATAGTTATGTGGAATTTTCATAAAATTTTTACCGAGACCTCCTTGGAGTATTTCCATCATAACTCAAAATGTAAAAATCATTTTTAAGTCAAACCAAATCCATTGGAAATCTAACACAATTATCTAAAACTTTCATGTTTACACCAAAAGCTAATTCAAAACAGAAATGTGCGAAAATGACACGAGAATGCGAAATAGGGTATGCTGTCAGAGAGCAACTCGCCCCGGCGAGTAAATTCACTCGCCGTGGCGAATTATGACAGATAGCTCTCGGGAAAACTCCATTTTTCACCCCAAAATTCCAATTTTGAATCCCCTAAACCCAAATTTGATCCCAAAGGTTGTCTAAACATTTATACACATCAAAAGAGACTCAAAACCATATAAAACTCGAACCAAAACATCATCTCAACAAAAATCACCATTTGACCCATTTTTCATGAAAACCTTCAAGAACAACACAAATTCACTTCAAGCTCTATGGTTAAGATTACCCAAGGTTTCAATCATCAACAACAACATCTCATAACAACAACAACAATCAGAAGTGAATTCATCAACAACAACATTATACGTCACCAATTTTGAGCAAAAACACAAGTGTGTATATATATATATATATATATATATGCATAACTTGAGCATGTAAATTCATCATCAACAACTTAATTAACATAAAATTCACATACCCAAACATTGCATCAAAACATAAGCACGAATTTCATCAACTAAAATCATAATAATCACTTTGTACAAATAAGCATTTATGGGTAGAAGTAGAAAAGAAATTATACAAAGAGATTATGAATGAAAACTAGCCCCCTTACCTTAATAAGCAATAATCCTAGAAAAAGCTTCAATTAAGCTCCTAGAATCTCTATCACCTCTTGGTTCCTCAAGCTTCTCTCTTCAAACCCTCTTCTCTTCCTCTTGCTCCTTCTCTCTCTACCTCTTCTCAAAATTTTGTAAAATGTTGTGTAACCCTATTTTCTTTAATGACTAATGCTTATATAGTCTCTACACAATTGAGCTTAACCCTCTTAATGTCTTAATGGGCTCACAACACTTATAAACTAACTCCCAAAGTTTCTATCCACTAACGGTTAAAAGTCATCGAATAATTACCGGTTCAAAACTAATTACCACTACCGAATAGTAACTTAGTAAAAATAATGGTTCTCACTTGAAACACTAATAATAACCCTCACCATGAAATTACTAATTTACCCTTGCTCACAAAATGACCAAAATACCCCTGAGTCTAAAATGACTATAATACCCTTCTAACACCGAAATTCACTAATCCTAACCCAAATACACAGAAAGACAATTAATCACATATAAGTACATATAAACACATAAATAAATAACAAAATAAATCTAGAGAAAAACGGGCTGTTATACAACATGCTTGAGCGATTGACCTTGACTTTTATTTATAGTCATAGCAAATGAGACGGCTAATGAAAATTGTCGTCTTTGAAACTTGATAGGCAGTTTTTTATTAGAAGGAGACAAAGATAACCTTGGGATATAAACTTTTTGACCAATATTTGTTACAGATATTACTTTGGCTTCAAGAACATATTTTCCCATCTTTGTAATCACCAGCCGTGTTTTGTTGCACAAACCCGTGATTAAAAGCAGAGATTGTGTTTAAAAATTCAGGTGTGTACACTTCATCTGGAGAGTTGGTACCTGGTTTTGCATAAAGTGAAGAATCATAGCTCAAGTATATTTTTTCTTCACCAGGCACTAAATTTAAAATGTACTCATTAACCTCATCTAGAATAGAATTTTTTGGGGCTAAAATAGTCCTATCCTGAAAAAATGAAAGGTCACTCATGTTTTACAAAAGATCAGGATATGTGTGGTTGACAATGGCGGCAATTGGATCACCATAACTTTCAAGGAGCAGATCAGGAGGTATATCAATTCGAATATCAACATCATTGATTTCACCTACACTTTCATCACCAATTGCTAAAATCTAATTGGAGAATAACTTCCTTTCATGAACATCAGAATCACAACTCCCTGTAGAAAGTCTCATATTTTTGGTGAGTGTTAAAACCTCAACAAAGTTCCACAGTTTCGAAGAATTAATGGTCACTTGCACAACCTCTTCTCTTGTTCCTTTAGGAATAACCGGAAGGATTTGACCAAAATCTCCACCTAAAACAACAACTTTTCCACCAAACGGAATATATGTTCTACCATTATTTCTAGACTTAAGGACATCCCTCAAGTCACTTAACTCGTTAAAACATCTCATTATTTACCATCTCAAAATAATTACCTCAAGTTACTACTAACTTAGTAAAAATAACTATTCACACTAAAATACTCTTCAGCCCTAAGATTACCAAATTACCCTCACTCATCAAATGACCAAAATACCCTTAGTCCTAAAATGACTAAAATACCCCTCTCGTGTAAAAATCCACTAATCCTAAGTAAAACACACAAACAAGCAATTAAATACATATTATAAATAAATAAAATAATCCTAACAAAAAACGGTATGTTACATACCACACATCCAACGTAACATCCTTATCTCCGCTACATTTACTTTATTCTCGTGTTGGTTCTTAACAGTTCAACACTTTGTTCCATAAAACAACATCATTGGTCTGACAACTGTATGAAATTTTTTCGCTTCAACTTGAATGGTATTTTTGTATCACATACAATATTTGAGGTTCTTCTCCATTTCAACCATCCAACTTGAATACGATGGTTTACATATGCTTTTATTTCTTTGTCATTTTGTACTATGGACCCTAGATATTTAAATTGTGTAACTTGTATGATATGATATCCAACTTTCATGTCTAAGGTATAACTACTTTGCCGTTTGCTGAAATTACATTACATATATTATGTCATGCTTCTACTTTGGCGAAAGTCATATGCTTCTAAGGTTTGTCTCCAAGTATACGACATCGCTTTCAATTACTCCATCGACACTTCTAAGGTTTATCACATCAAAGAGATTATTTATAAGAATTATTTTAAATAGATATAAAATTACAATATTACCCTACATATGGCTCCAAAAGATTGCTTAAGAGACTTAAGAATTTTTATTTATAAGATAAAATAAGTAAAATCATTCTTTCAAAAAAGAATAAAAGACAAAAAATTAGGAAATTTGTAACAACTATCTTGCCTCAAAAAAAATTGGTCAAGAGACTAAGAACTTTTAAATATAAGATAAGATAGGTAAAATCTTTCTTTCAAAAACAAAAAGAGAAAAGAATTACAAAAATAAAAAAGAGAGCAAAAAGAATTAAGAAGGAAATTTGTAACCACATTTTTTGTTTCAAAAAGTTGTCTAAAGATTAGAGAACTTTTATATTAAGATATGAGATCATTTTTTAAAAAACTATTAAAAAAAGGAGAAAACAATAAAAAAAATACTATAATTCATCAACAAAAAAACTATAAAAAAAATAGCAACAAATTATGAAGGAAATTTGCAACAATTTTTTTCGCACAAAAACATTGTCTAAGAGACTTCTGAACTTTTATAAATAAGATATGAGATCATTTTTAAAAAAAAAACTAAAAAAAAAGAGGGAAAAATTAGAAAACTACAAAAAAGAGCAAAAAATTAGGAAGTAAGTTAGCAACAACTTATTTGACTAAAAAAAGTTGTCTAAGAGACTAAAGAACTTTTATAAATAAGATATGAGAACATTTTTTAAAAAACTATAAAAAAAATTAGAAAACTAAAAAAACAAAGTGCAAAAAATTAGGAAGAAAACTTGCAAAAGCTTTCTTCGCGCCAAAACGTTGTTTAAGAGACTTAAAAACTTTTATTAATAAGATATGAGATATTTTTTTTTTAATCTATGAAAAAAAAAGAGGAAAATTAGAAAAATATAAAATAAAAAAAAAAAAAAAAAATTAAAAAAAAAAAATAAAACAAATAAAAAAAAAAAAAAAATTAGAAAGGAAATTTGCAACAACTTTTTTTCTTAAAAAATTTGTCTAAGAGACTTAAGAACTTTTATAAATAAGATATGAAATCTTTTTTTTTAAAAATTATAAAAAAGAGAAAAAAAAATTAGAAAACTGAAAAAACAATTGGGAAGGAAACTTGTAACAACTTTTTTTACTCCAAAAAGTTGGCTAAGAGACTTAAAAACTTTTTTAAATCTATACTATATATAAAGAAAACTACCCCTTTCAGCTCTTTTGGGAGGACTTTTTCTCTTTCAAAAAATGCGCTCAATTTTGAATCAAATAACACATGTAACAAATAGATAAGAATATATTTAAATATTAAAAAAAAAATTAACAAACAAGATATTAATATATATATGTCTATTTTTTTTCCTTTATCATTTAAAAATTTAACAAACTAGATGAGTATATTTATACTTACTTTTTCATTATCTCAATTATACCCTTAAACAACTTTTTCTATAATAAAGATCGTTGTTGTTGTCATTAAAAAAAAGAATTTAGATTATACTTTTTTGTTATATTTTTGGTGTCATTGAAATAAATAATCATAATTAGTTTGGTTTGTTATAACTCGAAAACAAAAAACATTTATATTTTTAGTTATAATCCAAATCAAAATTTTATAAAAAAAACACCGTCAATATTTGTCAAACGTTGACGCAACAAAAGAGTGCCTGTCTTTTCGCTGGTAATAATAATAATAATAATAATAAAACAACAACAACAACGCTTAAACGCGCTTTTGGTCCCCTAACTTTACACTAGTTGTGATTTTGGCCTCCTATTGAAAAAAACACACTCCAGCCACTATGTTTTCCCCGTTTTGCAACATTCAATTTTAATTATTCAAAATCAACCATTCAAGATAGGAGAAGATCAGGAAATCAATCTCACTCCATATTTTTTGCCCTATAAATCTAAAACATGCTCAATAAAGCACCCCACTTTTTTTACTATCTTGAATGGTTGATTTTGAATGATCCAAAAATTAACAAACATGAATTTTATTACTATTAATTAATTGTTGTTTTTGGATTTCCAAACTGTTGTATTTGGATTTCCAAATTTTATTATCTACCAAAGTTGTTACTAGGTTGAGTCACGACCAGGTCGCTCTCTTTAAGACGTTTCGTGGCACTGCTCAAAATTGTGCAAGGCAGACTATCAACCACGCCGCCTCCAGGATAAAACAAGCCCAGCTACAACTGTGCCGTTAACTACTGCACTGTAGAAAACCGTTCGAGATTTACACCTTCAAATATATGGTACTAAGACCACTCTTTAATACTGAAACCACTTTAATATGGTATTGTTACCACTCTGTTATGGTGCTGAGACCACTCATATATGGTGTTACCACCATTCTAACTTTAATTTCTCTAAAGTATCAATATGGCACTACGACCACTCAAATATGGTGATACCACCATTTCCACTTTTTGATTTCTCCTCAATTAAAATATTGAAAGAATATTTATATACCGTTAAGATCATTCTTAATTCCGACGGGACATTATTATTCCAAAGGGGACTATGATCTTAATAGTACTTTTTATTCCGAAGGGACTTATATTATCGAAGGGACTATGCTCTTAAGACCATTCTTGATTTTGAAGGGACAATATACCGACAAGGGACTACAAGGTCTTAAGAACACTCTTAATTCCGAAGGGACAGAAAAAGGAGATGGAGAGAAGAAAGACTCGTCAACACAAGTCAAGAAAGGGAGAAGAGAGAAAGAGTTCCCGACAACTCAATGAAACTCTTTGGTGTGTTTTTTGAACTGAGTGGAGTCCTCTATTTATATAGAGATTCTG
>Ga0228711_1011386_pt1 | contig 11319 bp, 5 predicted proteins | sample MedpolnodulmetaG_2_FD_177996 | JGI IMG/M metagenome (GOLD analysis project Ga0228711, IMG submission 177996) | Root nodule microbial communities from Medicago polymorpha collected in Santa Monica, California, United States - brown nodules | ecosystem: Host-associated > Plants > Roots > Nodule...
GTTTTTTGCGCCTTCTTTTTCTCTTATCTTTAGATTTACATTTCTTAATTTTTCTTTCTTTTCCACTTGATTTAACAACGATGAATTCTTTAAATTGTTATCATTCTTCTGAAATTTAAGATCAAAGTTGAAACCCGCTACAACCGAACCGTCAAACCCGTTACCCGTCAAAACTGTCACCCGACCAATCCAATTCCACAATCGGTCGGGAATGGTTGTGATAATCTCTACTTCGGTTTTGTTCGGGTTTGGGATTTTCAGCCCGAAACCGCCCAAACCTGCCCGATGCTCAGCCCTAAAGAGAGAGAGATAGAAGAGAAAGTGAGTATTTGTCTAGTTTGGTTGTGGTGAGTAACAGGGGAGAGAGAGACAAAATAGGTAGGGCCCACGTTTTTTTAGTCTTCGGACAATAGGGAAGAAAGAGGCTAGAGTTCCAATTTTTAATGATTTTCCAATTGTACCCTTTCGTTGCATCATAAAAGACAAAAAAAATACACAGGAAGTTTGGAATGTTTGTGCATAGCTACATGAGAGAATATGTAGTGCAATTAGAATAGGTTTTTCAATTTGTTAAATGGGTACTATTTTATTTTTTAACACAATCAGTTTTGGTTTTTTTATGCACGACACAATCTTATCAATTACATTAACCAAATATAAATTATTGTTTAACGAAATAATTAAATTAATAAGAACAAATAACATAAATTAATAATTTAAATTAATTCTTTAATTAAATTAATGTTGATAGAAAATGTGTTTCAAAACAATATTAAATTATGTACTTGTTTGTTGGGTTAAAAGGTATTTTTGTCCTTTCAAAAATAAATGCGTTTCTTTCTCTTCTATTTCTCAAATATTTCTCTTCTACGAAACAATCCATCAAATCTACTCTATTTCTCACCTTTTCCTCTCTTCCCACACTCTCTTTCACCTATTTTTCTCTTCACAACTTCTCTTCCAAACCAAACACACCCTAATAGATTTAATTTAATTTCCTGAAAGAAAAGAAGGGAAAGTTTTTGACAACAAAAAGGGAAAAATCCTTAGGTTGGATGGTCAACAAACCTACTTAAGTAAATGACTTCTTAAGTCAGTTAGTCAATCTAGCGACTTAAGACATTTATTATAATTTTCTCTTGTCACTATTCTATCAAACTTAAGCCGGATAATCATATAACTGACTTAAGAAAGTTTAAAAGAATTGCAAAACTGCCACCACATCACTTGTCACTATTTTAAAAAGTATTTTTTGAACTAGTGTCGAATTCACCGACTTTTGCTATCTACTCCTTCTTCAACACGAGCTCAAACCATCTTCATTGTCATGTAAACGATTGAGATGTAGCGGGATTTACCAGAAAATGAGAGAGAGAGGAACAATTGAGATGCTTGAGCGATTGAACAGAAAACGAGATGAAGGGAAACGATTGAGAAGGAAGGAAGATCCCAAATAAAGAGGGAAAACGAGATGAAGAACGAGAAGGAAGGAGATGCTTTAACATGAGCGTCTACCCAGATGTGTGTTTTTTTTTCCTTTTTTCCGGTCATGTGTTTCTGGATAGCTTCATATTTTGTTTTTTAATTATAAATTAAATCAATTATTACTTGAATTAATAATTGGGTTTTTCATTTGAGTGGGTTTTTCAATTGAACCCATTACTGATGGAATATAAGGGATAGATCCGCCAGTAATACAAGGGAGATTTGTCAATGATTTTATTGGCGGATTTATCCGTCAGTAACAGATTTATCTGTACTATTGAGGGATTATTTCGTCAGTAATTTTATTGAGGGTTTTTTCTTGGTTACTGAAGGTTTTTTCCGCCAGTAATTACTGAGGTCTAAATCCCTCAGTAATGCAATTTTGAATTGGTTAGTAATTTGGGGAATTCTTGTAGTGATTTACCTCCTAATTTTATTTAGCACACTATTTTCAAGTTATGTTTCATCTCTCTTATTTCAAATTGTACTCTTTTATTTTGATTTAGGACTATTTATATATATATTATGTCACATGTGAATTTATAGTCAAAATTTTACCCAGGTTCGATAAAATTTCTGGCTCCCCTACTACTTGAGTACGATTCGGTGCACTTGCCGACACATACACCATCAAGTTGTTCTAAAGTTGTTCTGAAGTCCCATGGAATTCTTCATGTGGTCACCGTTAGAGAGGATAAGGATTTCTATTTGTTTTGATTAGCACATTTTTAATGGCCATAACTTGACCTTGTCCTAAACACTCATCCAATGAATCTTCCAAAAGTAGCAAACAATTTATGTTTCAAATCTATCACGCGTATAACTAAATATGAAGATGTTAGGACACAAATATCAACCTCATTGAACTGTCTCATCACATACGTTCCTATCTCTCCCTTTCACAATTATTAGGCTACTAGGTACTAAGGACATATTCCCATATTGAAACATAGTGTGCTACCCTCGTCGTGGTGCGCTAAAATTGTTTCTTAAATTCCATTGCTAAGTCGTCCTGGTGCCACTTTAAAGAAAGAAAGAAAAAAAACATGCAACAAGCTAAATAAAAATCCGAGTGATGATTTCTGAGAAGCAGGTTAGCAAATGGCAAACACACAATTCATTTGCAGAACTTTGGGTGTATCAGCATATATTATGTATTGTCCTTACTAACTGAGTTAAGCTCATAGGGACGGTGTCAGTGTAAGTTATAAATCTAGAATCCTATTTTCTATAAATAAGATAAATATTATGTGTATATCAATCATCAAATGAATAGAACCTTTGATATATAAGATACGCAAGAAACTAGTCATTATTTTTTCATTTTGTGAATCACATATCCTCAGCACGCAACTATATAGAATAATCTTCGAGTCTGGTATGATTGCAATGAATAAAAAAATTCTCATTTAAGAAATTCAACATTATTGTCAGTGGCAATCTAGCAGAAATTTTACGAGATGCCACAAAAAGAGAAAAAAAATTACAAATCTTATCTTGGCAATCCCCATTCTTGACAAAACACTCTAATTATAATAGAAATTGAGAGTGGCAAAACAAGAAAATAATTTTTTTTTGGACACTTACAAAAAAAAATCAATTTATCTATCAACTGATAATTTTTTCCTTCATATTTATACTAATGATTTTCACAAAGAAACATATTTAGGGTAACTTAGTCTACAATATTAGAGTAGTTAAATATTAAAAAATAAACTACCTTGTAAAAAAGAAACATGGATGCCTTTAAAATTTGAGGCTACGTGCAGTCGTTTTTTCCGTACACAACAGCCCTGTTCATTTGCATGAGTAAGGCTGACTGATACTGCACACTTTTCATTACCCAATCCAAATTTTTCTTGGGCTCCACGCAAACATAACTCACATATATTACAAAATATACTACATCCTGAGGGAATCATTACAAAAATAAAACTGTTGTAATATGTCCTTATATAAATTAAGCTGGAATAACTGCTCAATGGTTTTAGAAAGATGCAAGTGGTTCAGTGTCAAATGATTGGAATAAGTTGAATCACATGGCAACTTCTAATCCCTTCTACATCTTCATTCCCATTCAATGATTTAGCCAATTATTACCACAGCAATTGCAAACAGCATTTATAACAAACAATGCAAAAGTAAGGTTTGGTTATAATCCGTATCTTGGTGTTGAAGGTTTTGTCCTCCACTAGCGGCCACAAAATATACTCTGAATCTTATCAAATGGTTGATATTTCATTTTTCTGAGAAATGTAAGATACGTTAATTTCGAGATATTAGTTTTAAATAAATATTAAAAGAGAAGTTAGTGTAAGTATTAATTTTGATTCTATTTTATATAATTTCCAGTCGTTTGGAATGTGCAAAGAATTATTTTAAGTTTTTAATGAGAGTTGCTATTTCCAGCGAAATATTTTATCACAAACGTATTGCGAATGAATCCTGAGCATTAGATAAGCTATTTAGCTAAAAACTTTATTAATGTGGAAAAATAACGAAAGCATGCTCAATACTGAGCTTATGTGACCTTGTTCTTTCCTTCGCGCTGGCAATTTTCCATGTTGACGATCCTTCCTCACCTCAAGACCATGTCTTCTTCCTTGAAGCTCCCAGGTTTAACCTTAGAATTAAACCCGTATGCATGCAGCCCTATGTTTTGAAAAATACTTAGTTACACGTGCGAGCTCTCTGACGTCAAATAAGTTGAGATCCATTCACCTATTCTGGTCTTAAAAGACTTTTCCAATAGGCAAGATCAGAATGACACTAATGTCAGTTCTACGGGGACCATAGCACGCGATCCGTAAAGATCTTAAAGAGTGTTTCATGTGTCGAGGACTGGGCGTAGTATGATACGCCCACAAGTTTATGGATTTACATACGCGTGTGATCTTACTCCATTAAAGTTCATAGAGACAAAAACATAGACAAATAGAAACTAGTTGTAACACATTATTGTATCTATCTATTTGTTTTCTCCATACAGACATCTACCTTAGATCCTTGCATTTACAAACTTCCAACTCATTGAGTCACAAAGACATGGTCTTTGTGCCTTTTCACGTTATCTTGGAGACATTTTTCCAATCTCATTTATAACTACCAGCCTAATCAGTTAAGTGGGAGACATAGGCTATCAAATTAAGAAAGAGTCAAAATGAAGGTATGTCTAAACTCTTAACAATTTATGATGAAAATGTTCTTTCAAACCTTTGGCTTGATCCACACCTTTTACCTCCTGCAGTTGCTTCAATGGGTGCATCGAAAACTTCGGCAGAACAATCTTGGTCCCTTTAAAGACATTACACTTGGTAATCAGTTGTTCTTATTATTCTTATATTTTTTCCTCGGAAACTTCTCTCTTTCTTTTCTTTCACGGACGAGAGCGAGAAGCAAAAGGGAGGTTGACAATGCAAATGTTCACTAAGGCATTCAGTGAAGGCAGAAAGCTACTCTCTCCATTCAAAATCTTCAGCAGTTTTACGTTTTTATTTTTGCTTAAAAGCAATAGGATTTTAGAAACTCAAGATAGAATTAACCATCATTTCTAATTACAGCCCTAGATATACTTAAAATGATATAATTTTACGAGAATGTTTGATAAAAATATACATCAATTATATAATTTATTAATCTGTGTGCAAAAACCTTAAACTACGGATATATGAAATGGAGGGAATATCATCAAATACTGTTGAAATATAATATTTTTTTTGAAGAAACTGTTGAAATATAATTGCAAACTCTTGTATATGTTTTTGTTTTGTACTATGTTCTAGTTAGTTAGTAACTGCTTGTAACTAATTCTCCTAGTTTCTAGCTAGTTAGTTAATTTTCAAGGGTTTACTTGCTTTGCAAGAAAATAGAAAACTAGTTGTATATATACATGATTCATGTGAAAAAAGCCCAAGAGTCTTTCTATTAATTTCATCTCTTTCTCTTATATTGTAACTGTCACCATTCTTCTTCAATCACACATAACCAAGATCAATTTGTTCACCAACAAATACACCTTGACACAATTAAATTGTCACACTGAAAGCTGGTCACTCTCATTCAACATAACAAAATATGTATTGCATTAATTTTTCTGAGTTGAACCAATGCACCATTATCGGTGAGCAGAAGCAAAAAAGTCATGATAAGATTGGGATTTAGGACCACTATTATTTTTGAAACATTGAACTTATATCACTCTCAAGGACCCTAGTTTACTGATACTGATTAAGATAGCAAATATAAGATAGCCTCTCTATTGCCATCACTCTACCACTATTGTTTTATATTCCTCTTTCCAAGGTTTAAGGGTAGCACTAGCAAGAAATAAATATGTTTCACCAGCTCATGTAGATTTTAGATTTTTCTTTAATTGTTAATTTCACAAATTTAGTAATTTTTTTTGGAACTTCAATTTCAGGAAATCCTTGTGCTTGTCTTACAGTGCAACTAACACTTGATAGCAAATACTCTCGGACAAAGCCAAGCTTCCGTTCAATTAACGAATCCAATTTCTTCAAGCCGCATGATCAGGAAAGTCAAAATTTTTGCTGCAGAGAAGATAAATCAAAAGAAGAAACATCTGCAGTCATCTCGAAGAAATTTCAAGGTTTTTTGACAATTGGAACACTCGGTGCAGAGCCAGAAACACCAACTTTTGCCTCTCCATTAGGAAACATACCTATAAAAGATGCAGACGTGTTAGAGACTCAAGTGAAGCTCATAAGTTACGAGCTTGAGAAATTCGTTGAGGCTGAAGAAGAATGTTTCTACGAATCATCAGGAAGAAGCAGCTGCCGTAGCAACGTCACACTTGCCGGAAAGCAAACAGATGGACCCAAAACTGAAGATTTTGGAAACAAGGTTATATGTCCACTGCAAGAATATTTATTAGGGTCATCGGTCGAGATAAGAGAGAAAATAGAAGTCGAGATAGAGAGGGCATCAGTTTATGAGCTATTTCAAAGGAAAAATACAACAAATGAAGACTGTATAGAGACAGGAGTAAGAGAGACACAAGTAAAGCAAGGTCGTAGGTCTGCCATGGATATTATGAAAAAAATGTTGAAAATGGTCCACACTTCTTCAAAAGGCTGTGACACCTATGGGAATACTGCTTATCATGCTTCTTCAACTAATACAAAGCTGTGTAAGGTTGGTCCTTATTACTAGATATTCTATTACATACTCCCTCCGGTCACATTTATAAGTAAAAAACAGTTTTTTAGGTTCACTGAATAACTAATGTATCTGGTTAATCAATGTATCTAAAAAGATGGTTTTTGCTTATAAATGTGATCGGAGAGAGTACTTATCAATACTTACTTGATTAACTCATAAGAATTAAGTAGGCTGGTTAGTTAAATTTAGTTAGTAACAATCAATTTGCTTTATTTTTCAAAATTATCCTTAACAGTTTTAGGACTCATTATTTCACTCTTTTCACCTAGTTTAGCTATCGAATAACCATAATTTCAATATGTCATCTTGAACATACATGAAAAAAATCATAATATGTTGTTTGGTTTATTCATCTGGGTGTGCAGGTTCTAAGTAAGTTTCACAGAAAACTCTTTCCCAAAGACACAAAAAATGCAAATAATTTTAAATCCCACAAAGGTAAGATTAAAAATACTCCTCGTGACTACTTCGATGAATATGAGAACGGAGACATCACATATCCGAATACTGGCAGAAGATTTCATTTAGATAGCAAGTCAAAGAACTGGTCTAAACATTGTGAGAGCAACTGGAGGCTACCGCAAGATGGCCTAAGCAGTGGTTTGCCTGGGAACAATGAGCACTGGATCAAAACAGATCCAGAGTGTAAGTACTATATATCTCTAAAAACTAATTGTTCAAGAACACAAATTTTTTAAACATACTCCATCAGCATTGTTGATATTTGTAAATATAGTATAGAATATTTTAGAACACCATATTCGTTAGTATTGGCATTTGGAAATATAACATATCTCTATGGAACCCAGTTGGATTGGTTTGATGGTATTCACTTGGGACTTTGGAGTGTGCTCCTCTCAAGGTCTCAGATTCGATTCTCTTCGATACCAATTTAGGTGGACAAGTTTGGCTTCTTCGAATATATAATAGGGTGTCGACCAACCTTTCAAAATAACTAATATAGACAAGCAATCAAATAGAAGAATCAATATGAAGAGAATCGATGAAACAAGAGAAGCAACAAAAACTAATAATCAAACAAAACCAAATCAAACAATCAAACATAGGAACCAATAGAGAGAAGATTAATAAAAGAGAGAGTAACAGCCAAACGGACGAAGAAAATGAAAGAGAGGAATCAAAATACCAACAAAGAGGAGCTCGAAGAAGAATCAATCAAAGAGACAAATCATCATACCAATAAAGAGAAGCATCTAAAAAATTCATATTTGTCCTTAATGATAAATTTTCACAAATATATTATGAGTATTATCTTGACTGAACAAATTACGCAAATATGCCAATAAGTTTCGAAAAGGAGGAAACAATATCCATGTAAAATTCCAAAATGGAGTGATATGCTCATAAACAAATAGTCCAAATTGTCTTCAACATAAGCCACTGTGCTTAAAAACAACGAACTTACACCATTGATTTTTAACCAACCAACAAGACAATCAAATAATGAAGGAGCAAATTCCAAATTCTACTATTTGAAAGAGGCAATCTTTGTTCCAACAAGAAAACAGTAAGAGACGACCTGAACTTCCACTTGCAAGTTGATACCAATCAAAAAGAGACAGATCTATTCAGATATATCATCGAATCCGTCAACTTTTTTTTATACTACAATTTTATTCTTATACTTTTCATAATTAGACAGTGGAAGTGACTTGTAGATCAAAGAGTGGGGCGTCCCATTTCTACTCTTTTCCATCAAATTCTTTATTTTATGTGTTTGTTTCAAAGAGTTTGTCATCACAAGCGTAAACATTCATCAAAGTTGTGAAAATGGCAAAACTAACATTTGGTTAGCCATCAAACAGGAACAGATTCTTGTACAGAAGCATGTGGCTCACATGCATCGGAATACAGCCGCGGTAGTGCTGGCACATGATATTGTTACGGAATCCACTAGAAATTGAGAAAATTCTGAAATTTTATTGAATGAAAAAAGTGTCTCTCTGGCTACAACTTAAATGTTTAAATACTAAGGTACCCTAATGGGTAGAATATCCAAAACAGAAAATAAAACAAAAATTATTAAAATTGGGCTAAAATAATAAAATCTAATTTTCGGCCTTCATGAAACTCGTATGGTTTAAAAAGACCATACTTCATGCAAAAGCAATGAGTTCCATTTGTGGGCCGATTCCCTTTCCAGAAAAAGTATATTAATAGTCAGTTGGATTTTTCCCAATACACCCCCTCACGCACAACACTCTTTAGGCTTGGTGCATGAATAGGTAAGTGACCCTTGAATTCGACAAGCTCTGATAGCATCTTGGACACCCATCAACAAAATAAAATATAAACTAGCTAGGGTAAGCCTTGATGGCAGCTAAACTCAAGGATAGAGAAATAGGATTGGAACTTTGCTCTAAACCAAGTTGAACAGTTTAAATTGATTAACTTGTATTTCACAAAGAGGTTGTGCAAACTTATACACACTAGAGAAAATCTAAAGAAAGGACAAACAAAAAATAATAAAAATAAATCAATCCTAATGAATTAAAGAATAATCAACATATCTATTTGGATTCTCTTCAAAGAATGAATACAGAGGTACTTCAATTTCCCTCATAAATTGTTGAAAGCAAGTTTTCTATGTTGTATCATAAACATATTAAAGCCTATCCTGGACATATCAGTCAATAATGTACTTACTGAAAAAGTAAAGAAAAAGGAGAATACTTGCCTCTCTGAATTCCATCTAGGAGTATTGTATACAAATTGGTAATAAAAACAGGCATGACACCGATACTTGGCAGTTTTGAGTGAAAATCAGAGCGATTTGGTGGCTTAAGTCACATATGATAGGGTTTGGATCTGCTCTGATTCTTTATTGCAGAATTTTCGGCAGGTCCTCTACTTAGGCCCCGTTTGGTTTGAGCTTATGAAAAAGAGCTTATACAAATAAATAATTATTTATCTTAATTCATAAGTTCTCACTAACGAAATTTGTACCTTCATAAACTATTTTTTCATAAACTACATTAAAAAGCTTATAAATAATACATAAAGAAATATTTATTTGTACAAGCTGTTTTGCATAAGCTCTAAAATAAGTTAATCCAAACAGACCCTTAATATATGACTTCATTGAGTAGTACTTTTTCCACTTGTAAAAGAGGTTTATTTTCATCATCCATATAGGCTCATATTATCTATGAAGCGCGCACACCTCTTGGATTAGGCGTGTCGCGATGTCCGACACGCGTTAGTGTTCGACCTTCCTATCACACTCGTACGACACACGACACGTGTCGGACAAGTGTCCTAAATAAGTTGTTTTCTTCCTCACTTCGACACTCCTTGGACTAGTGTCTGACACCTATACAACATTTATATGAGGCGTGTCGGACAACTCAAACAAATATCTAGATTTGTTTCTCTGCTTTCACAAAGAGTGGATTCAAGAGTTAAAGGTGTGTGAGAAATGTTGATCAATGAAAGGTTATAGACATTAGAGTTGATTACAACGCATTTAAATTTTTCGATAGTAAGTGGATAAATAAAGACCAAGTACTATTGAACCTTATTATAGAACATTTTTTAATGAAATAAATTGCTCAAGTTAGATGCATATGTAAGTATTTTGGTTCTTAATTTAGATCTTTTATAAATAAATTAATATATAGGTAGCGGTGTCAGTGTCCTATGTTTTTTACATTAGTGGTGTCGACGTGTCCGTGTCAGTATCGGAGTCCATGCTTCATAGCATATTATCCTAAAATTATTTAACATAAATGTATTTTAGGTTATAACATCATGTACTTATTAATACTTACCGGAATTTTTCAATCAAGAAAAAAATGCTTACAAGGAATAAGAAACGTTTTCAAGCATAACTCCTGACCCCCATTGTCTTCATCTTGCCCATGCAAAATATTGTAAATAATCAAACCCTATAAATGTGCAAAATATACTTTCTTTAATAACAGTGTATAATAATATTTAGCATACGAGAAATTTCAAACTTAATCCCCGACAGGCTTTTCAGTTGCAATGCAAACCAATATACTATGGAGCATCATATTATTTGCATTGCATTATAATTGGAATATATTTATGTATTTTTGACTAATTTGCAACTGTTGCTATTGCAGATTTGGTGCTGGAGCTGTAACAACTTATGCTGTATGAAAGTGTAAATAAGTTAAGCCTCTGTAAGAGACTTCTCAAGATGATCGTGTTATGCTTGTACTTAGTGTCAGATGATAATGCATTCAATAGTAGGATATTTATTTTTTTCGAAAATTTATTTAATTTAACGTCGTTTATATTTTATTTATTTTCTGTTCGCTATTAAGTTTTATTAAGAATTTAGTTTATTTATGTAGTAGCGCAACCCTAGATTAGATACTTAGGTTGTGACAGAGCCTAATATTGATATTACTATCATGATGCTTATATCTTGATATTTATATCTTGCTATTAATATCTATCTGTCTAGGAAGTAATTAGTTATAGCTAGTGAAAGATACCGAAAGCGAATTGGCCCTAGTTGTAAGTACTTAGGAGGTAACTGATGAGTCAATAAATTAGTGTTTTTAATATGTTATTTAAGTCTATTTTATTTATATTTGATTTAGTTTTATTTAAATATTATTTCCTTTTAGAATTATTTTACTTCAATTGCAAGTTATTATA
>Ga0228711_1011389_pt1 | contig 11316 bp, 6 predicted proteins | sample MedpolnodulmetaG_2_FD_177996 | JGI IMG/M metagenome (GOLD analysis project Ga0228711, IMG submission 177996) | Root nodule microbial communities from Medicago polymorpha collected in Santa Monica, California, United States - brown nodules | ecosystem: Host-associated > Plants > Roots > Nodule...
GTTTATTATTTATTTTTATGAAATTGATGCCCCGACGCCATCACAATTCTACGTGGAAAGCTAGTGCTAGTAAAGTCTTGCCAAAGATATACCCAAAGAAATGAAGTGCATATTTGAAGGCGTCTCAAGGATATAAACTCCAAGAGGAGGGAGGGGGGTGGAGTTCTCTAAATTAAGAGAGGGAAATACATACATGTACTTCAACCCAGTTTCCTAATTCAACCAGTATGTCCCACACTCCCAGTCACAAGAGTCTTCCAAAGTCCAAGCATTAAAACACTGCTAATTCTGACATAAATTTGCATATGATGCAATCAATATAGACACAACACAAGGTAGAGATCAAAGTTGCAGGTAGACTGTGCTAGAAAAATCTTGGGAAGAAATGGGTAAGAAAACATATATAAGACTGTCTAAGGAACTACTCAACCACTTCATGGCTTGACAACAACTAGCTATAAATTAATAGTAGTTCAATCGAGAATAGAAAGATGTACATCTGTATTTGAGGTGAATATACAAACATCTTGCATATGATGATTGTTGATTAGAGGACAATAACATGCAAATGGTTGGGTAAAACCAATTCTTCCACCCAACACGTTCAAAACTCAGTGTTGCAAAGAACCCTTCCCACGTCCCATGGAAAAATAAACGAGCAAAGAAAATATGACTGTAACCGGTTGAGCCTAACCAGTGACTGGAAGTAGAAAACTTTGCAATCGAAGCTCATTCTTTTGAAAGTAGGTTGTTCATGCAATCCTTCAAACATAAAAATAATAAGTACTGTTTTGTCCAATCTTCCCAAATCTGCTTGAAGTTCTGGTTAGCATTGGTCATCAGCATGTCACTATAGACCAGTAAAGCAACACAGTCCATTACCTTCATTGACTGTGAAAGCATGTGTTTCTCATCTTGCAAACATCACTCAACGGCACACCATCCTTGATCAACAATGGAACTATCATCTTTGTCAAATATAAAAGAATGTATGATATGAAAGGGGCAGAACAGATATGACAAGGTGATGGTATCATAAATTATTTGTAGCTTGTTAAAGATTCAACTGATACAAGAAATATTCCATTGGTGTTCTTCAATATAATTCTACCAACTCTTTCAACTTAACTAAATAAATGGTTAAATATAGAAATACAAGCTTTCCAGATAACACAATCTTGAATTGTGAAAATGATTAATATCGGAAAACATCAAACTACTTCCTTCCACGGCTAAGCCTCTGCAGTTGATAATTGATACTCCCCCAAGACTTTCTGTTCTTTTTACTCTGAAAAAACAAATTTGAAGAGTTTTAATATACTGCCTAGTTTTCGTGTCATGTAATCTGACAACTTAAACAGGGAACAATGAGAAGAGGAAGGGCAACAAAAGATGTCACCTATCAATAAACTAAGATCTATATTACCTGAGATTCTATACATGTATTTAATATTTCCTTCTGCTTAGCACATGCTTCAACATCGCTATGGCTTGTAGCCATACAGTTCATAAACATGATCATTTCCTTCATGCAAGGTTTATGAAGTGAACTGAATCTCTTAGAGTTGATAAAAAGCCCGCCAGCTTTCCGTCCCATTATCCTACAACTTGAAATCCAACCAGAAAAATGAAAACTGTTATTTGATTTGGCATTTGCATATAATTAACATGTAATAAAACCCACAATTAAAAGTTTTAATTAAGAAAAATAGTTGTTATTATATCTCCAGAAAAAATTACAAACAGTCAACATTAACAAAAATCTAATGCCAATGCACACGGAATCACCAAAAAATATTCACCTAACTGAAGAGCATAATTTCATGATGTTGACAAAATATTCACAAGATATTCTGAACCTCAAAGAAATGGATGAAGGTTTCTATAAATCATCACACAAAATTAAAGTGTAGTTTTTCAAAATAGAATCCTAATTTAGCCAGAACAAAAAGCTTCCAAAATTGAAGTGATGATAAAAGCAAAAGATGTTCTAGTTTTCCATGTCCTCAAAAAAGCAAGACACAAAACTAAACGCATCCACCTTTTTCTTGTATACAACAAAAATGTGCTGGCTTGAAAATAATTAGAGATGAAATAAAGAGTATAAAAACAAACTCCCATGTAAGTATAGCAGCAATTTACAAAGTTTAGCAGCAACCAAAACATGTGCATCATGTAAGTATAGCAGCAACCATGATTTGATTAAGGAATGACACGAAGGAAGGTTTTCCTGTTCATGTTACACAGATTCAACACTTAAACAATATGTATGTTACTACCAGCCTAGATGAAGAGTTGGTTAGTGTACTTTTCTTCTGCTAAGTCATATTAGTACAAAGACACAACTTAAATAAAACCACGGACTTCTTCTATGATGGAAACATTCCAAACAGCCTCGTCAGGGTACTTTTAAAATGCCAAACACAGACTTATCCACTAATTAAGATGAATTCCAACACCCACTTAACAGAAGTTCACAGTATCATCAACAAGTAAAAAACTCAACCAAAACTTATCCACTATTTCATAACTAGACATCAACATTAATTGCTTGAAGAAAGGGAAATACGGTTGAGGACTATAAGCTGATACCTAAGCTAAATTTCTATTTCAATTACAATAATATATAAGCTTATTTGAGAAATCATACTAGCTATTTTGGGAGCTGTTAATGAAGTGGTAGAAAACTTGAATGTAAGCTGATACTTCAGCATTGTCTATACACTCCACAATCCACAATTTTTGTTTTGTTGCTATTAGTATCATAACGTGATTAGATCAACAGAAGGCTAAATATAAGTAACATGTTTTTTTTTTTAGAGGATAAGTAACATGTTATTCATCCATCATATCCTTCCTCACTTTTCCTAAAACTATTCAAAATCCTAAACTAAGCTTTTACAAAAAGAAATCCTAAATTAATAAAAATATATAGGTGATGAGGTTGACAGCCTTAAAGTAATTGGTATTAAATTAGTTACTTTTAGGATAGTAGAAAAATCCTAAAGTAACCTTTTACAGAAAGAAATCTTGTAAGATAGTAGAAAATTTTAATAAAAAAATATGTAAGTTATGAGGTTGACAGCCTTAAAGTAATTGTTATTAAATTAGTTTTTGTTATGAACAACACAAAAACCATTCAGGACAATGGAGCTTCTTACTAAGGTTGCTTTCTTCATGAAATTATATTGAGAAAATAATAATCAGTGACAAGTAACATCTTTGTTCCATTTAAACCGAGTATTGTAGCATTTTTCTTATATGTAATAATAACAATTCTTAATAGAAAATTCAATAATGAAAGAGAAAAAAGTCAATTTATTCCATAAGATTGATCAATGATTACAACTCTTTTCAAACAGTTCTTTCTAAATAACACAAAGAATTCAACACCTCTGCTAATTAACACCAGCAACTGTAATAATATATTGCAGGCAGCTACTTTGACATAACATAAGAAAAATCAGATTTTGAATACAAATTTGAAAGCTAAGATAATAAGGGTGAGTGGTTTCAAACCTAACAACTACAACAAAATGCAACAACAATTTCAAGAAATCAACAAAAGAGAATAACAACAAAAAATGAAAAGAAAATAAGAATTAGAAAACAACCAGATGACAAAACATAAGCAAAATCAAATATTGATTGCAAAATTGAAAACAATGATCAAAAGGGTAATTTATTCAATCTAATATGCTTATTTTAAGGGGAAGAATAAAAACAGCTTCTTTAAACACACAAATCTTCACCATTGCATAAAAATAACCAAAGAATATATATTAGAAACAGAAAATCACAAACCTGCAAAGAGTTTCGTTAATCTGGAAGATTTCAAGCAAGCTTTGTTAACCTAATACCAACAAAATTGAAAATGAATGAAACAATTTCAACGAAAAATAGAGCAAATAAAATGAAGAAGATGAATCATGAACCTGGAGAAATCATACAGAGAGAGAAATCGAGATAGTGAGAGCGTTGAGAAAAGAGAGTGGCTGCCGAGTGATAGAGAATTTGGGTTTAGTCACATTTGGAAGTAGGGTTCGCGATTTGGGAAGCTATTCTCCCATGTGTTACTCAACCAAACTGACCAAAATACCCATGTCTTAAGTTAACTGACGCATGTATAAATTTCTGCGTTAGTTAAGTCAAACAACGTGATTTAAGTCACACAAGTATAAAACATTGCGTGAGTTAACTCACGCATCAATTAACACCTGTGTGAGTTAACTTACGCTCAGTCTGTGCAACAAGCCAGAACTGGTAGAGACCTCTATTTTCCCTAAATTTTTCATTCCTTCGTTCATTCAGTCAATTGTATACATTTTTCATCATTCATTCAATCAAGCATTCACTCATAATTAAATTACGAAAAATAACGGAAAATGTCATAAAAACGCCAAAAAGCACAAATGTAATAGGATTACATCCAAATCCGACAAAATGTCATAAAAAAAAAACTACAAAAGTCATAATGTCAAAACTCTGCTCCCGTGGACTCCTACTCCTCCTCTGCAGAGCCGGCACCTAGTCAAACATGATATAATCGGACTGGAGGCCCTCCAAAATGCTGAAAAATTGTGGATTTGAAACCACATCAGGAATCTCCATTGCATGCTCCACTTTTCCTGACGATTTTTTTCATTAGACTATAAGTTAGTCTAGATAAATGTTTGATATATTGAGTTTCACTCATGTTGGTAACGCACTTTGCCTATGTATATGATTTTCTATGTAAGATTGGCACGCAAGTTTGATATATTGAGTGGAGAAGCATGGGTAATGACTCAAATCATGTTAAGAAACTAGCCATTACAATATCTATTGTCGTTGAGAATCGATTCACAATTCGCTTAAATCAATTAAAAAAGAGAAACATTTTAGGAATTTATTGGACATTGGTGATTACTTATTTTGTTAACTAAGCAAAAGATAAAAACAAAGTTAATACATTGATAGTTTTAAATTAAAAAAAATATCAATCTTGACTATTTTATTAATCACACATAATTGAATTTCTCACATTTTTCATGAAAGAAACATGACTCTTGGAGTGCTGCGTTTCAATCACATATAGCAAACACAGCCAACTAAATACATGCACAAAACATAAAATTATATTGCATAAAATGCATATCTCCTTTGTGATTAATGTATTAAATACGACTCTTTGATTCATGCATGTTATAAGGGAATAAATATTATATATATTACAAATACAATATGATTGTAAAAGTGAGTTTGAGAGAATTAATTTTGGTTAAAAGTGGGTTTGATGTGAATCAATTTATGTTTAGCTACACTCATTTAAAAGTGATTATTTTGAGTTGATGTTGTTTGGATAGTTTAAACTAAAATTGATTTTGAATGTATAATGCCCAAATTATCCTTTTAACTATATTTAAAACTAACTATCATTCGCATGTTAGATAATTATTTCAACTTATCTAAGACCATAAATGCATTTCTATTGATTCATAAATTCATCTTAAAAAATATTAGTTTATAAGAGGTTTTTTTTTTAATTTGACAAAGATACTCTCCCAAAAGCGAACAGAGATCATATACATAAAACTTTTGCATACTTTTAATATTAAATATAATTTTTTTTTGAATAAATAGTTGTTGTTTTTTCAAAAAAAATTAATTATATAAACTTTTGCACATGTTAGACAAACCCTTTTTTTTATATAAACTTGAATATTAATGTCATATCTTTTCATCTACGTTTTAGCCATTTTACATTTGTTGCGAGACAATTAATTATATTTTAGAAACAGAGTATGTTATGTTCGTATTGTTTTGTGAATACCTCTGATTGTATATCAAGTATTCAAAACCTTATTCAATTCTTTGTAATTGTTAAGAGAAGTCTCTTTCAGTTGTGATTGAGCAAAGGAAGTCTCTTGGAGTTGTCCTTGAGCATAGAAGTCTCTTTCTTGTGTGATTGAGCATAGAAGTCTCTTGGAGTTGTCCTTGAGCACTGAGAAGTCTCTTTCTTGTGTGATTGAGCATAGAAGTCTCTTGGAGTTGTCCTTGAACATTAAGAAGTCTCTTTCTTGTGTGATTGAGCAACTTGTAATCCGACATTACATTTTAATGGAACTCTCCTTGGAAGTGCAAGGGGGACAGGACTACTTCCGGTTTGTGGAAGGAACCTGTATAATTGCTTGTGTTCTTTCTTTCTCTGTTCTCTTATATTCCGCTGCACTAAGACTCTGAACTCAATCAGACTCTGAACTACTTCAGACTCTGAATCTGGGAACAGTTTTTCAGAACGTAAGAAAAAAGTTTTTGAAAACATAATTCAATCCCCCCTTCTTGTGGTTTTTCTCACCTTCACTCATGTCTATCTCACGGGTCAGTATAGTCAAGGAAATGTGTGTGTTTTTTTGAGGTATTTTAGATACATCATATTTTCTCTGAGTCGATCCATATTTTAGAAATTTCGAATTGGGGTTTTTCAAGACGTAGATAAAATTGAATTTTGATTGTATTACACGAGATTCATATGTGGTTAGTTCTATGTATTTTTCGTATTTTTTTTTTTTGACAAAAATAAACGATATTCATTCATTCAAATTGATAGAATACATCGATACAATACAAATCCAAATTCGCTAAAAACAAAAGGGATGAATCTGTGAACAAACTCACAACATCCATGTTAATAGCATAAAACGGCAAAGTACCTCCTATGCCTACAAATATGACTATATTCATGTCTCCGGATCTGCAACGTTGACGACGCCAAAATCATTGTCATTGATCGGATCTGCACTTGCTCAAAGCTAATCTTTCAACCTGAATCAAATAAACACCGCACTAAGATGGGAAATCCAGAACACACGGCACAAAGACGGGAAATCAAAACAAATAAAGTCGTTCAGAGACGACGAAATAACAAAAACTAACGAAAGAAAGCAGAAAATATGTGAAATCACTTATTCAATCAGGGTAGAAGGAAAAACAATCCGGAGGGGTGATTTTTAGGTCAAAATTGACCATAAATCATCCCTCTGCAAAGAAGAAGAAGAAGAAAAGGGTGATGACTAGGGATGTATTTAATCTCAGAGTTACCAATGATGGTCTAGAGATGTATTTTTGTTTTATGTTTTCAGTAACAACGTGTAAAATGTTTCCTTATCCCAAGGAAATCTAATGAAAATATCTTTTTTGCTTTAAGTTATATGTCCACCTTTATTTTGATTCAGTATAATAAACTGTATTTGCAAATTATCCCATCTGATATAGTGTTAGAAGAAAATATAAAAGACAAAAAAAAATTATGCGCTGACAAAGCGTAAACAAAATTTAAATAAGTTAAACTAAGCTTGGATACGTCGTTAATACTCAAATTTAAATAAGTTCAACTTATTTTATGATTTTAAAAGATAGAAGTAAAGGTATAAGACATCAAAGAGGCTTAGACATAGTGTAACATTTGAGCAAGATGCTTCTATACCTCAAAGAATATAACTAAATCAGCTTACTTCTCTACAAGTTAACAATTATCGGGCATCACATAATATATAGTTTAAACAGGCCACCTACATATAAATTTAAAGTATCTAAAATACTCAAATATGTCGGCGCATAAATTGTCATCAACTAGACCTAAATTAAAAAAGAAAAAAAAGGAAAAAACTGGATTGTTCGAATTCAATTTCCCCAATTTATAAATATAACAAAAAAAAAAAAACTAATTTTTGGATAGTTCAAAACAATCTATATTTTTACGGTGGATTCTAAGTTGAGGGTCAAATTAGATCCCTCACCGGTGAACCACGAGAAAAACAACAATAGATTAAATAGATGATTGAAGATTTATTTAAATTAAAAGAGGGAATATCAATCGTATCATTGAATGTTTTGAGTAACTAAAAACATTTTCTTCACTGAACACAAATCCAAATAGAAGAGATTGGTGTTGTTGAAGCCGTACCTTCGATTATCGTCACCAAATCTACTCAAACCCTAGAAAGCAGAAATGGAGGAAGATGGTTCGAATTCAAACCGCCGCACGTCAGGCCGAACACGAAAAGTTGCTTCCAAAATGGTCGCCGCACTTGCTAGCTCCGACAACCGTACCCAGGCTGCTCTTGCACGATTGGATGCTTTGGAGAATGATAATGCGGGTTTTGAAGTTGCAGATCCTAATCTTGATGATGATGAAGCTTCTCTTGATGATGAAGATCAAGGTTAGGTTCTTTTCTCGCCCAAAATTGTATTTTTTATTTTAAGATGCTGTTCCATAACTAAAATTTTGTTCCTGTGGTGTTTTTCATTTTAAGAGTTTAATATCAGTTTTGTTTTCAAACATTTATAATTAAATGGGCAATTTGTATTATTTTAGTCCTCGACAAATATGTCCTGATGAGCTTAGCTCAGTTGGTAGGGACAATGCCTAATATAAAAGTCCTTGACAAGAACTACTTGAAATCTCACAAACAGATAAGAGATGCTAGATTGGAATTCGGGTAACTGTGGAAAATGTCCAGTTTAAGAATGTCGACATTGTCGGTTGAGTTAGGCCTAACGGTCGGGCAATTTGCATTTTTAAATAGAAGGAACCTACCAAATAAAAGAGTTCAATTTGATAGTCTAAAAAGTAAAGCACAACCAATGTGTTATATTATAAGTTGTTAGAATTATAGTCAAATGTTTTTAACAACGAACGATTATGATTGACAGTGTCGAAAATCTTTACACTAATGTTATGTGTATGAATTAAATCCAAAATAAAATTGAGTTTAATTCCTTATTATTGCAGTGTATATGCAGAGAAAACAGTCTAAAGGCACCAAAAGAAAAACAAGACAAGCAAAAGCTCTTGAAGCTAGGAAGGCCCCAAGAACATTTCTTGAGCTCTTACATGATGTGAGTTACTGATTAAATTAAACCCACAAGAGATAACATCACACTCATAGTATTTGACTCTTTCGTTAGTTTGGTTTTGTTTTGCTTTATGAATCGACCTTCTTCCTACAAATGCAGGCAAACTTGGAATCATTGCCTCCACATGTTCCCACATATTGGAAAGCAGCTGTTGGACCTCCAAGCTCAACCGCCCGTCGCCACTTTTGTACTGTCTGTGGTTTCTCTGCCAATTACACCTGTGTTAGATGTGGTGTGCGATTTTGTTCCAATCGGTGTCAAAATGTTCACAATGATACCAGATGCCTGAAATTTGTAGCCTAATACATTTATTTGATGCCATATTTTGCCCCGGACCAGTATTGGATACATGGTATCTTAAGTTGTCATATACTAGCATCAATTTTCATGAACACTGTACAGAGCAAGTTGTTTAATGAATTAACTTCCCCTCTTTTCCCTTTTGATATTAGTGTTTTAGTTGCTTGACCTGGTTCAAGGCAAGCAGACAAATGTTTATGTTTTAGTTAGCCTTGTTAAGGATGTTCTAAGCTGCTGCAATATACAAAGCTATTGTTTATAAGATCATCTTTATCATGCTACAATGCTTGTTCTGTTTTACCGTTTTCTTTGTAGAGCCTTCTTCGTTTATGTGTACGATTACTAGCTTCAAGTAAACTTCCTAAAACTAGCTGGATAAGTGGTTCAAACACCTAATTTTATATAATTCATATGTACCACATGACATGACAGTTGCTGATTTAGATTTGTGGTGTTTGTTTATGTGGCAGAAAAGCTATCATCTGTATACATAAAAGCTATACATTATCTAGCTTCAATGTAATCCCATATCTGCAGTATTACCATGGTGACATCAAACATATGGACAATCCATTTAAGAGGTGGTATGATGTCTTGCTGTATCAGAATCAACTTTATATGGTGTTCATACTTCATAGTAGCCTTCCAACACCAATGCCTTAAACTTTGAAGCAGCAAAAACCAATAAAAATGTTTCAAGGACCAAATTCAAAATCCTTCATGTTATAGGGACCCAAAGAAACATTTTACACTTGATTGTAAGTTGCTTAGGGTGCTTAGTTAATTTATTTTTTAAAATGTAGATATTGATAAACTCCAACACATAGGTCTAAGAAGTGCCAATGTTTATATTGTTTACAAGAATGAAAACCAGGTGGGCAATTCTACTGAAGGACCAAGTGAAAACCAGTGTTTGGTCTTGAAATATTTTTCAACCATACTGAAGGACCAAGTGAAAACCAGTGTTTGGTCTAGAAATATTTTTCAACCAACTTGAAAATTAACCGTGATTAAAGAATATCACTTATCTTTTATTTCTTCTAGAAGGGTTACAATTACAGACCACTAAGGCCCTAACACACTGCTCAATGAAGTATCGCTAATTCTGGTACCGGGAACAGCAGAATGTCACACTGTCTGTTTTGCAAATCATTGAAGAACTTTAAAACAGAACATAAATTTATGAACTAATAGTATTTCATTTATCTTATATGTTGGTAATTCTGCCTATGGACGATGGTGCTATTGTCAAATGTGAGCGCCATAAGAAACTATGATGCATTTCGAAAGCTTAAATTTATTCTTTGTAGGACAAGAAGTTCAAAAATGATGCATTTGATATTAATGTCACCATGGTTGCATGATGCATGGTGTAAGTCCTTCATTCTATAACACTAATGATGCATAGTGTGGACTGACTGAATGGCTTGAGGCATGATGGCAGAAGAGTTATGTTTGGTTCTTGATGATTTGTGAAAGTTAAAGTCAAAGTGGATATTGTTGAGATTACTCTTAAATTGCAGGCAACCACAAAAGAGACCGAGTTCTAATCATTGTATCTTCAATGAAAATCGAATATTACTATGGCATTCCATAATCAAATGAGAAAAATCGTGCAGTTGATCCAAAAAAGTATGAGAACCTAAGTGGCTCAAAATATGTTAGGAAATTAAATCACACTTGATAATTGATACAAAGCATATGAACTAAAAATGCAGTTAAGCCATAAAATAGACTTTACATTACCGTATGCAAATGCTAACAAGGTAAATACCCGTGATCCCAGCTGTGACTAGGAAAATGGGTCTATCTGATCATTTGTAAGGGATTCGAGAAGTATCATCACTCTTACCCAACATGTGACGAACAAAAAATAGAGCTTTAGAATGATAAACGAAGGTCAACAGAATATCAAGAATGTATAATTCGAAACAATAAAACCAATGATACATTGCCAAAATTTTCGCTCAGACAAACAAGCTAAAATTCTCCACCAACAGCTCAAAAAGAGGGGAGGGTTGAATGTGCACTCAAGAAAATTTTACAGAATGACCAACAAAACTAGAGAAGCAAACAATAAAACACCGTGACTTCAACAGAAGCTTCTGACATGAAATC
>Ga0228711_1011391_pt1 | contig 11314 bp, 8 predicted proteins | sample MedpolnodulmetaG_2_FD_177996 | JGI IMG/M metagenome (GOLD analysis project Ga0228711, IMG submission 177996) | Root nodule microbial communities from Medicago polymorpha collected in Santa Monica, California, United States - brown nodules | ecosystem: Host-associated > Plants > Roots > Nodule...
TTCGTAGTGAATATTGCGCTTTAATGATAAATTTAATTAACATGAATAGAACTCAGGGGGAGCTTTCAAACCTCACCTTAAAGTACTATTGGACTCAGGGGGAGCTTACAAACCTCAAACCCATATAGTCAACGTGTTAATTAGATTAACAACAATTGAACATTTTTTTTAATACTAATGTTTGTCATCATCAAAAAGGGGGAGATTGTTGGAACAAAATGCGTTTAACAAACATTACCCTTAGAGTGGGGAAATTGTTAAAACAAAGAATGTTTAACATATGTCACCCTTAAGGTTTTGATGATAACAAGGTATTAAAAATTGTCAATTGGATATGCTAATATTTGCTTAAGTGTACAGGACCATAGACAAAATTTTATATCTTTAAAGGGTTTTGAAAGAACAAAAGAGAGCAAAAGAATCAACAAAAAAAAGGAAGCTTGAAGCGTCTGAAGAATAGTGCTCCTGAAGTTCAAAAGCGCTCCTGAAGTGATGACGTCATCAGAAGCAACTTCACCAGAAGCAACTTCACCAGAAGCTGAAGTTCATCAGGAGCTGAAGAACTTAAAGCTTCAAAAGCTGGAATCTCTTTTTATCTTGTCTAAGAGTTGCTAAAGACGTAAAGATGTGCAACAACGGTCTTGAGATGAAATTTGGAAGCTCGGAATGCTTATTCTAACAAGAGCGTTGAAAAAGGACAAATGTACGAACTGTACAACCACCTTCTCCACTACTTTGGTCGTGCTTTGCAACAAGACAAGGATAACAGCTCTGCCTGCAGAAATGTTCCCTCATACAAGGAATGGATTTGAAATTGATCCTTCATAGGACAATAACCATATCAGGCAAAAGATCATTAGTGATCAACAAGCTTCAAATGACTCTTTTATGCATGCGTGCTGGCTATTCTCCAACGTCTCTTTCACACCACTATATAAAGGAGTGAAGGTTTTCTAGTTGAATAGACTAAAAAAATATATACAACATACAGACAAGAAAGCAATACACACGCATTCAAAAGATAGACTCTCTAAACATCTCAAAGTTCATACTTTGTTTTGTTTGCATTTCAAAGTTACTTAGAATTTCTTAGCAAAGTCCACATTTTAGAAATTCTATAGTCTCAAGAGTCTGTAATTGATTTGTATTGAGAACACCGGGGATTGTATATCAAGTGTTCAAAGTCAAACAATTTTCTGTGTAAATCTGTTTGTTTGTAAGTCTCTTGCTTGTGTGCTTGAGCATTTGTAAGTCTCTTGTAGTTGTACTAGAGCATAGGAAAGTCTTTTGCTTGTGTGCTTGAGCATTGGAAATCTCTTGCTTATGTGCTTGAGTACTTGTAATTTGAGATTACATTGTTAGTGAAATCTCCTTGGAAGTGCAAGGGGGACAAGACTATTTCTGGTTTGTGGAAGGAACCTGTATAATTGCTTTGTGTCTTTCTTCTCTCTCTCTTACTCTGTTTTTATCTACTGCACATTAAGTCTCTGATCACTACTTTAGAAGCTAATAGTTAGTTGCTTCTGAACTGTGACATCAGTAGGAGAAACGAAGAAAACACTAACACAATTCAACCCCCCTTCTTGTGTTTTTCTCACCTTCAGTTTCCCCTGTAGCGCACACTGACGTGCACCCTGTAGAAGTGATGAGGTCGTATCGGACATCGCGGGAGGAGTTGGAGATCCCCAGGCTTAATGATGCTATTGACTCGCTTCTAGATGGTGTGGAACATAATCATGTGAACATAATCTGTGGAAGTCCCTTTTATTCCTGTGTTAACAAGGAAGCAGAAGCAGCACCTTAAAAAGATCACTATTGGTAAGCCTTACAAAACCCGCTCTACGGTGGTAATTCCACCTCTAATCAATGATAGTTATGTACTGGAATGTTCGTGGTTTTGGTATCTCGGACACCAAAGTTTCCTTGAAAAATCTTTATGTATCTCATAAACCTGTCTTTATTTTCTTGGCTGAACCTATGATTAGTTTCTCGCTTGTTCCTTCTTGGTATTGGCATGGTATTGAAGTTACTAAGAGATTTCTGAATGATATATGTCATTTGTTACCAAAATTATGGGCTCTTGGGGGAGATGAGGTGAATGCTATTATTATTGTCTCTAATCAATGCATTGCTATTAAAGTCCATCATAATTTCACATTGATATTTATGCGGACCGGTGTGGTTTACCTCGGTTTAGATTTTCGTCAGAGGACGTTATTTTCACTCTTTTTCTCTTTTGTTTGTTTTTTTTTTCTATTTTTTTCCGAGGGTTTTGGCCTAGTCCCCCCCTCTTGTAATTTTCCCCTTTTTTTAATAAAATTTGAGACTGGCGATATTGGATGGGAGTTCATCGGGGTGCCAACCTAGTTGGGATGTCGTTACTTCTCCTTGATGCCTGTCCTCTCTCCTGGTTTACCTAAAAAAAAATGTCCAATGCAAGAATAAAAAGTGTAACAAAATCAACAATGAATTAGTCCAAGTGCTAAGAGTTTTTGGTCCCTTTAAACATGTAGTCATGGGTTTGTTTCGTGGCTCATGCATATGAGAAAAAAAATCGATTGAAAGGGAAGAACCCACCTTTTGTGCCCCACCGATTCCTGACGAAGATTAGTCATCTCTAACAATGATGGAATTTGTGAACCTATATCTTGGTTACCTAAAAAAAAGTATAACGAATAAATAGACAGAAGACATAAATTAACTTCTTAAAAAATATTACACGTCTTCACAATGGTTATAGTTTTATAAAATATTCTATATTCATAGGAAGTTGGTATAAATTTATGGTTGTAATTAGAAATTAAGATACTTTTTATCGCATAACACGTTACATCAATCAACGTAGATTGATATTATTTTTCTTATAATAACATATATTGATATTTTGTAACATTGTTATTTCACACAGTGCATTGAATTTTAATTCCCAGGAATATCACCAATAACAAAATTAACTAAATATTAGCATAGAAAAATAATTAAATTAATGTGAAATCATGTTAGTAAAAGTTCATGAAGAATTTTTTTTGATGCATGCTCTATCATCCACAAAAATCACATCTATTAAATATATGTGATCTCTTTAAAATTCATCATTCTTCACATTCTAATGATCCTAATCTTAAGTCTCCCTATTTTTATATTTAGAGTTTGTACTAAAGTTTTTGGAAAAAAATCAATAGTGTATGAAAAAGTGTAATAAGAAAGATTGATTTCATAGGTGTCATTCTACTTGTGCTAAAATTATGTGAGTAGTTGTTTAGCAAAAATCCCATAATTTTATAGTCCGAAAAATATGTGAGTAGTTAAAGTTTGAATTGGCATATGATGCTAAAAGATAAAGAAGTAACAAATTGTTTATGCAATTAAAAAATTAGTTTTTAAAAATAAAATATAACAAAAACCTTTAAAAGAAAGATAACGATATAATATATATACTTTGTTGAGACAATTATGTTGCATAAAAAATGATAAATAAAATATACTAAGAATTTGAAAAATAATAAAAAATAAAAAATTTATTGAAATAAACTATGATAAAGTAAATAACACAACAATAGTCCTCGTGAGCTTAGCTTAGTTGGTTGGGAAAATGCATAAAATATGTAAGGTTCGGGGTTCAAACCCCGGCCACTACCAAAAAAAAAATAAAACTAAAAAAGTAGAAATAAAACAAAAGGACCTAGATTTATAGTTAAAGCTTGAATTGAAATATGATGCTAAAAGATAGTTAATAAAAAGAAGTAACAGGTAATTTAAACAATTATAAAAATTAGGTTTTAAAAGATAAGATAACAAAAACAAAATAAAAATATATAATATATTTAATTTGTTGAGATATTTATGCTACATAAAAAATAAAGAATAAAATATTTAGAAAATTCAAAAAATAATAAATTTATTTAAATAAAAATCATAATATTATAAAAACATAAAAAAGAATATACACTAGGTTATTTATATCAAATTAAAATAAATATTATTCAAAAATAAAAAATATTCAAAACAAATTTGAAAGCGACAAAAATATTGAATATGAAAAAAAAAACTATTGAAATAAATTATGATAAAATTAAAATATACTTTTAATAATTGTACGAAAAAATTATTATTTAATCAAATAACGAACTACATATTTATTGGAAAATGTCAATGTAATGTATATAGTTTTTTGAGAGAGAAGGATATATTTTTTTTGATAAGCAAGGAGAGTGGGCAGGCATCAAGAGGCATCATCTACATCCTAACTAGGTTGGCACCCCGAGAGACCTCCATCCTATACGGCCACACTCAGGAAAATTATATTAAAAAAAGGGGGAAAAATAATTACAAAAGGAGGGGGGACTAGACCAAAACCCTCAAAAAACAGAAAAGAAGGGAAACGGAAAAATAAACAGCAAAACATCCAAAAAAAGCAGATCAGGGGAATCTGTAGTTTGGAAGACCACATCTGTCCCGAAAGAAATCAAGACTCAAATTTCTAGGAAGACTATCTAGACAAACCGTACCAACAACGGAATGACCCATAGAAGCCAATTTATTCGCGCAGCAGTTGCCTTCACGGAAAATATGAAAAGAAATAACCTGAAGCCCAAGTTGACGAGCATTATGCTAGCGGTTTCGTAACATAATAGGAACCAACAGAGAGTTTGAAAAAATCAAAAGAGCACTAGTGGAGTCGCTCTCAAGCCAAATGTTCCTCCACCCTTCCCAGGCAGCATACTCTATACAAAAAATGATTCCTAGGACCTCCGCATAGAAAACAAATTGCAAACAAATATTACAATAAAAAGCACCACGAAAGGTACCTAGATGATCACGAAACAGCCCCCCACAAGCATCCTGGCCACCGATCATTGAACCATCCGTATTTACTTTCAACCACATAGAGGTAGGAGCCTTCCATAAAACCAAAATAATTTCCTTGACTCTGCGGCAATGATGTGAAACCGCAAAGGAGTCAAGAAATGCGAAGTCCTCATGCAAGCACTTACCCTTAGAAACATTACCAGACATTGCCACCAAGGAATGAATACGGACTTTGGCTAAATGCAAAGATGGCGTCACCACTGAAAATCTTACAAAGTTACGAGCCCACCAAATTGTATGAAAAGTGTACAATACTGCTGCCACAAAAATGTCCGACACTTGGGAGTCTATTGAAGAAGAGTCAATGACACAATTAAGCTTACCATCAATCCAGTCCCAAAGCCGAGTGGCAAATTGGCAATGAAGAAAAAGATGCTTGGAAGATTCATTCGTCGACAAGCATAAGCTACAAACTGAAACAACAATGCAACCACGGGATCTAAGATTTTCATCAGTGGGCATCTTACCATGGCGGAGCCTCCAATAAATAAAAGAATGAGAAGGTGGGATAGCTGAGTTCCAAATAAAATCCGCCCAAGGCAGCAAAGGTGTCTGCGGGCGCATAAAAGTGAAAGCGTGCTTCGATGAAAGAGTTCCATCCGAAGTATGCCTCCAAACCAACACATCCGGGAGCTGATTATGAGGTAGAACAATAGCATCTAATCTATCTCTAATGTCTTCAAAATGATCTAGAACCGCAGCCAAGTTCCAGGTTCCATTGACAATAACCTCCGACACCATACCTTTAAGATGACCATGAAATTCAACATCAAGACAACAAATCCACCATAGGAGCACCTAACCAATTATCGGTCTAGAAATGAATCCACAAAGAGTTAATCAAAATTGTGCCGATATGTACTTTAATGCCCGACCAAACTGAGGACTTAAAATAACGCATGCTAGACTGTCCATTTGAGAAAAAACGCTTCTTGAATAAAATGGACCATTGTGTTTCCGTTGCAATTAAATCCCAAGACAATTTCAGAATTAAAGCTTCATTAATCAAGCGCGTAGGCTTGATATCTAACCCACCTTCAGCGCACGACCGACACATGACTTGCCACGCAACCTTGCAAACTTTTTTAGTAAGGACATCACCACTCCAAATAATTTTTTTTTATCCAAGAATCGAGTAACCGCAACAGCCTTCGAGGCCAAAGATAAACATGGAAAGAATAAACAAGCATCCCATGAATGATTGATTTTACCAGCTGCACTCTACCCATAACGGAGAGAATTCTACCCTTCAAAGTAGCTAATTTATTTTTTATTCTGCCTGTAATCATTCGAAAGTGAATTACCTTTAGTTTTCCTTGAAAGATGGGACAACCAAGATACTGAAAAAGGAACCGTTCCAACAGAGAAACCCAACATATGAGCAATCATATTTGTCCGAGTTTCAGACACAGCTCTTGTGAAAAAACGAATTTTTACGTTGTTTATCATTTGTCCAGAGACCTTTGAATATATTTGGAAAATATTAAGAAGCTCCCTAACATTACTCTTCAACCATGTACAAAAAATCAGGATTTCATCAGCATATACAACACATGAGTCGGAATAAAAGTCCCATGACAATATGAAATAGGAGTTAGCTGTCCCCTAGTTGTAGAAGCAGAGACTGCTCTACTAAGAACCTCTTCTGCAAGGCAAAATAATAGGGGAGATAGAGGATCTCTTTGGCGCACCCCACGGAAAAAAGAGAAAAAACCAACCGCCTTGCCATTAACCAAAATAGATAAACGAGCGGATTGTAAAATAGCAAGAATCCAGTTAATGAATGTAGTGGAGAAACCGAAGTTGTGCAGCACCATAATCAAAATATTCCAATCTAATGTGTCAAAAGCCTTGGAGATGTCGACCTTGAGTGCAAGACTCCCACCATACTGCCTTTTGTCAAGAGAATTGATCGCTTCAGAGGCAATTATAACGCATTCTGAAATGTCGTGGTCGCGGACAAAACCACGTTGCTCAATAGAAATAATCCGCGAAGTGATACAAGCTAGCCTATCTGCCACAATCTTAGTAAAAATTTTGAACTGGAAGTTCGCAAGTTCTATGGGTCGGTAGTCACCCATAAACCGAGCCCGAGGAGTCTTAGGAATCAACACAATCATATTGGAATTAATGTTAGGAGGCAACACACCTCCTAGGAAAAATTCTTGAACAGATTGCACCACATTAGTGCCAAAAATGTCCCAATAAGTTTGGTAAAGATGGCCACCAAACCCATCCGGACCCGGAGCCCCATCATCATTAAGAGCAAACACCGCCTCCTTAATCTTGTCGTGCAATGGAAAACGCAACAGCAATTGATTATCAACATATATCACTAGAGAATGGATTGTATCATCAACCAAGGTATTCTGAGCACAGTTGTTGTCCATGCTGAAAATTGTCTGAAAATAAGAGAGAATATGCGACTCTATAGCCGTGGGGTTAGTGATAACATTGTCACCATCCTGCAATAAAGAAATTGATTTGGTTGCTGCCTGGATTTTGGAGACCCTGTGAAAGTAGGCAGTGTTCTGGTCACCACTAACAAATTGTTGGTTGTGCGCCTTCTCTTTCCATAATTGTTCTTGGAGATTTAAAGCTTTTGTTAATAAAAGTTGCGCTTCTAAATTCTGCAAGTAAAGGTTGTCAGAAAAACCCTCAGAATCAATTAGATGTTGTAACGGTTCACTTCATACACAGCAAGGCGCACTTGCCTATCAACATCACCAAAAACCGTGCGGTTCCAAATTTTGAAAGTGTTTTTCACATTACGTAATTTAGCATGTAACCGAACAATGCCTTGACCTCTGACACCTTTAGACCAAGTATCAAGCACCAATTGTTGACAACCATCTTGAGAGCACCACACCTTAAAAAAATTAAATGGGGTGGCGTGCTTCACACTTGAGAAAATTAGAGAAAGCAAAACGGACTAAAGCTGAACAAGTTGAGTTGCGCCAAAAATTAATCCATTCTTCTTTACAAACCGCTCAGTCAAGACGAAGAGCAACATTTTCATACCCAAATCTACCATTTGTCCAAGTGTAAAAAGATCCTAAAGTTGGCAGATGATTTAAAACATTTGCATTTGTCCAATTTAAAAAATCTTCACCTGACATAGGAGGAGGAGGGCGCATGCCCCTTTTTTCATGGGCACCCAAAATAGCCCTTGGGACTCTCCACCCTCTCTAGCGGGCTCACCTGATTATGTTTCACACTATCCAGAAGCGAGTTAGTAACATCAGTCACGGTGGGGTTATCCAACCCCTTCCGCGATGTCTGCTTCGACCTCCCTACTTCTACAGGTTGCACGTCATCGTGCTCTACAAGGGAAACAACCTCCTCCAACACAGGTCGAGACATAGCTAACTCATCAGTCGAGGTACAGTCAAAAACATTATGAAGCGGAAAACTGAATGAGTTTGATGATATCTCTGAAACCGGCACTGCAGGTAATGAAATTGGAATTGATTGAGTAAGTGTGTTGACATTAGATGGAATTGATGTAGCCTGTGTTGTCTGAGGAGCTGGGACCGTAGTCCTGGTAGTGGTGGTAACTGTGGAATTGACAGAAATCGGAATCCACGACCCATTACCTCCAATGGCCGAAGTAGAGGTACCCCCATCCTTATGTTGTGGTGCTATAGGGGGCGCAGTAACAGCTTCTTTGACCGGTTTTTTCCCACGATTCATTTTCTCTTTGGCAGCTTGCAGATTTAACCATGTACAGGTAGTGATGTTATGTCCAATGGAATAACAATGATGGCAAAACCGTCACGTTCGACAAAACCGTCACGTTCGACAAGAACCTCATCGTATGCTTTCTTCGATAAATCAATGTCCACCAAAATGTGAGCATAATGACCAAAGGTACGACTTCTAGTTGGTCCATCAATGTCAATAGGAGTTCCAACTGCACTTGCAATTTCCTTCAAGGTTCTCTCTCGCCAATACTCTTGCGGTAACTCCACCAAATGGGCCAGAAATTTAAAGTCTTTGGTCCATTGTGAAAACCTCAACAAACCAGGCTTGAGATTCACCGTGCCTACTACCCATATTTTCTTTAAATCCTCCGTCGAGTCGAAATGAAAGTCATAAGACCCCTTACCAAGAGGCACCATTTTCCAGGCTGCCGTTGTCTTCCAAATTTTTCCAATTTTATTATTGAGATCACGTGCAGAGTAAGGTTTGTCCCCTTTGTTAAGAGTCAAGCAAGCCCTTAACGCCTTCCTACAATCTTCCAGTCCCTTACGGTATTCATCTTGACAAATTTTAATGCTTAAAGCATTGCCTTTATTGCAAGGAGAAGGAAAAGGTATGTTGTCCGTAACCGTCGTCCCCGCAAGAGCTACTGCGAAAGACATTGTTGGTGCTGAAGGAGGTTGCACCATTGTTGCAGAATTCACCAATGCTGTAGATGGTGTAGCCCCAGACACACACGGCCATTGGCATGCGTATGCCATGTGTGAACTGACTTCGATCCACCAAGACCGGTCCTAGTATTGGTACACGCGTGATTCAACCTTTGTAATGCACAGAGGCATTAATAACGCGGTTGCGCGACCCCAATTTGAAGAACCAGTAACAGTGAAGAAGAGGGAATGATGTGCGATACAGTACTGTAAAGAGGACGTGATAGCCGAGCAAAACAGAAAACTTAGAAACACGATACAAAAATAAAATACCAGGGAGTTTCTAATAATGAGAATCGCGTGGATCAATCTTTGCAACACCCGAAGGAATCATCACGATTGCGCGTTGTCAAAAGGAAGAATCTCAACGATCGAATCAAATCTGCATCGTCGTTGTGAACCCTAGGCTGGAAAGTGATCACCGGAACCCTAGCTCAGTCGCGTACATCGACAATAAAATAAATGACCAGAGAGACAGATATATGCTAAATAGAAAGAAAAAGAAAATCCTTTTGATGAAAAGAAAGAATTTTTTGAGATATCAATGCAAAATTAAATCTTCACATAAAAATAAAAGATTAATAATTTTTTTGAAAATAAACGTGAAGTCGAAACGTGACATAAAATATCTTTTGATTGATTGATGTCGTCAATGGATTTAAATTTTGTAGCCATAATTTTTTGAAAAGAAAAATAAAAAACAAAATGATGAAATTCATGACTTGGTTAGTTGGGAATCAAAATTGAATCAAGGTATTGTTAGTGGGTGTGTATGTAAATTTCAGTAAGTGTTTAAGACGTTTGAAAAATTGTCTTATAAAATCAAATAATAAAAATAAGAAAAAGACGAAAAGATGTTATATTAAAAAGTAGCATTAGAAATTGGTTGAAATATATGTAAATTTTGTTGAAAGTATTATATATAGTTTGTTGAGATATTTCTGCTAGATAAAATATTAGAAATTCAATAAAAATTTAAATAAAATATTGAGTGGATAAGACCAAAAGTTTGTTGAGATATTTATGCCAAATCAAATATTAGTTTTAAAAAATAGAAAATATAATAAAAATATTGATCATGAATGTGGAAGTGACACGTGGCATAAAAAACCTTAATTTATATATATATTATTGATTGATATACTAATAATTAATATACTAGTGAAAAGACGGGCACATTGAAAAGACGGGTCACATGCCCGTCTTTCCACTCTTTTTATTGTGCCAACGTTTAAAAATTATGAACGGTATGCTTTTTTATAAAATTATTATTTTGATTAAAAATAAAGAAATGTTTGTTGTTTTCAAGTTATAACAAACCAAATTAACCGTGATTATCTATTTTAGTGACACCAACAATATAACAAAATAATAATTTAAATTCATTTTAATGACACGAACAACAATCTTTATTATAGAAAAAGTTGTTTAAGGGTATAATTGGGATAATGAAAAAGTAAGTATAAATATATCATCTAGGCCCCGTTTGGATTGGCTTATTTTGAGCCTATGTGGGCTTATCTACTCCCATAAGCCTTTTTAAAGGTGTTTGAGTAAATAAATAAAAATAGCTTATCATAGTTTCATAAGCTGCTTATGCCATATTTTAATAAGCCTAAATTTTCAGCTTACCCTCCGGCTTAACAACGAGCTTATGAATTTATGTAACCTCCTTCGATTATCTCTGCATCCACTTTTTCAAAACATATATTTTAATTATAATGTTAGTTATCTTTGGCGGTGCATGAGTAACAAAATTGCTATATACTTATCTTACTAAAGTAACACAAGTAACTAAGATTTTTATTTTTATTTTTTTAAGGAAGATTTTTATTTTTTTTGTTACGTAACAAAATGAAACTGAATAAAAAAAACAAACTTAACTTATCTTTTTTGGTAACAAACTGTACACTAATATCTATATATATGGTAAGTTTATTTACACCTCTAATGAATATTGATATTTTTTTAAAGACGAATATTGATTATACTATATATATATATATATATATATATATATATATTTATATATA
>Ga0228711_1011394_pt1 | contig 11313 bp, 5 predicted proteins | sample MedpolnodulmetaG_2_FD_177996 | JGI IMG/M metagenome (GOLD analysis project Ga0228711, IMG submission 177996) | Root nodule microbial communities from Medicago polymorpha collected in Santa Monica, California, United States - brown nodules | ecosystem: Host-associated > Plants > Roots > Nodule...
TGTGCTGATTTGCTTTCAATTAGTAATGTTGGTCATAGTCTGTTTGCTGCTGCCTATTCTTCTCTTCTTATTTTATCGCTATAAGTTCCATGGTAGTACTGTCTGCAAGACATAATAATCTTATATATGCAATGCTATTGTAGGTTTATAATCCAGCAACTGGTGAATCTATAGCAGATGTAGCATGCATGGGTGGAAGGGAAACAAATGATGCAATTTCCTCTGCTTTTGATGCATATAAATGTAAGAAACTTCACATTTTCATGCTATAATATCATGTATTTCGGACTAGAAGCAGAAATAGGAGAGGGTTAACAGATGACTTATTGTATATGTTTTTGTGTAAGATACTTAGTGTATACTTATCAAATAGCTTACGTAGGTACTGATTTTTTTTTCTTTTTTTCTTTGTCCATTTATTTATTTATATATAACATCTGGAGTGAATTTGGTTATGTCTGAGATTGTTGTGTTGCACAATAGAAAGTTTAGTGTAAGAATTGGATAATCTCAGTTCATTTTTTTGTTTTCTTTTCTTATGAACTTGGAGACCTATCAGGAATAACATCTCTTGCTGTAAGTCAAAGCAGCTTTGGCTAATTCAAATTAGGTTAGATATTACGCGCAGTATGCTTTAAAAGATTTACAACTTTGAAAGTGAATAAGCCAGAGTTCAGTTTGTAAACATTCAACTCTTTTTTGTATTATGGTTTATTAGAGTGACTAGCATAAACTGCAAGTTATACATATTTCAATCAATCTTACACTGAACGGAAAGTATTGCCCTAGTTTAGTTGGTTTTAGCATGTTAGTTGTACCCTTTCCCAATTCCTTATTGTTGATGGATTGATGTTCCATTGGTTCTAGAATTATGTTCATACATATGCATCGTTTTTACTTAGAACAAATGATGAATAATTAAAAAAATTCTGCTGTTGGTATCATTTGATTATTCACATACTATAATAACTAAGATTTCTTCTGTGTAGCATGGAGCAAAACCACTGCTTCTGAACGGAGTAAACTTTTGAGGAAATGGTATGATTGTTGTCTACTCATTTCATGAGCAACCTGCTTTGATGGAAATATTTGACTTAGCTGCTGTCATGTATTTTATTCAAGCTTTTTTGTGTCGGAAAATAACAAAAACATATAAAATAATTTGGGATTCTGTTTGGAAAAGACTGGGGCCATCCCCATTAAATAGTCATTCTGCATCTTTACAAGAATTTTTTTTTTCCAGAAATGTAACAGATATTTACCGCATATTCACAGGATAGGAAATAAATTCCTAAGATTAGGCCTATATAAAATAATACAGTTGTAACATATGGTTGAAATAATAGTTATGATAGCCTAAAAGGCACATGATAAATATGAAAGTCTTAAACATATCCACATCCTGGATTATTACATTAACATCGGTCCTCAAATTGATGCTAGTTGGTTAACCATCAATAATTTGTCGACAAGAAACTGATGCTACTTTCTAATCATGGCCTTGGTGAAGATATCAACCACTTGAGGAGAAGTAGAAAGGTGAAAAAGAAAGATAACTCGGTTGGCTAAGGCTTCTCTGATATAATCCTAGTCCACCTTTGTATGTTTGCTATGTTCACGGAATATAGGATTTGCCACAATTTGTATGACTTTGTATTATCAAGCATTAAGATAAGTACTGTCTTGCGGTCAAAGACTAATTTTCTCTTAATCTATTTCAAGGTATGATTTGCTAATGGCACACAAAGAAGAGTTAGCACAACTTATAACTTTGGAGCAAGGAAAGCCTCTTAAAGAGTCTCTGGGTGAGGTACAAGATGGTTGAATTTTTGTTTTTTTTGTACTTTTCCAATTATTGTTCCTTTTTTTGTATGTTCTTTCTCAAGTTGGATTTATGTTATTAAGTTACTGTTTGCAGATAAGTTATGGTGCTGCCTTTATTGAGTTTGCATCAGAGGAAGCAAAACGTATATATGGGGATATAATTCCTGCACCTCTATCTGATCGGAGGTTATTTGTTTTAAAGCAGGTAAGTTTCAAGGTTTATTTGGTGTCTTAAATTTCATATTTCATATGAAGCAATTTCGTAGAGAAACTTCAGTTATGGTTCATCAATTATTTTTGTTATTTTTGTTTATGGGGATGTAAATGATGCATGGTATTTAGCGTTACAAATCATGTCAAAGCCTTAGCATTACATTGTTAGGGATTCCACAGTGTCACGAATGTGTGATTAAAAAGGTTAGTTCATGAGTGTAAGATTTGCTTTGGCATTTTGAATGTAAGCTCACTTACTAGTAAATCAATGGAAATCGTGGATACCATGGGTGTAAGATTTGTTCTTGAAACATAGCTAATAATTGTAGCCAAAACATGGCACTGTCTGAGTAGTGCCAAGTGTTCTATTTTGAGGTCATGTGTCAAGTAGAGTCCAAGGAGGCATTTTTTTAAGCAAATGAAAAGTATATTCTTGTTTTGTTAAAAGAAAATGGGATTAGATTATAGCAAACTGTAGCTATATATTTGTGTATCTTGACTCTTGAGTAACTTGTCCTGACTTCCAATAGTCTGTGAATGCTGTAAGAAAGGATGCTTTCATTGCCTTTTATATTGTATTTTCTAGATGAATTACTTTCTGATATTTAATAATCAATTTCTGTTTCATAAATCCTGACATTTGACTACACAACTCTTTTTTTACCTCTTGGTGTTTGCAGCCTGTAGGGGTTGTAGGTGCAATTACACCTTGGAACTTTCCCCTTGCTATGATTACCCGAAAGGTGTGTTTAGTTTCAGGTCTTCACTATCCAAATATTATCCATTTTCACTTAATATTGTTTCAGGAGTAAGTGAATAACAATCATTTCAAAATTTGTCTTTTTACATTAGGTTGGCCCAGCCCTTGCATGTGGATGTACAGTGGTCATAAAGCCCTCTGAACTTACGCCTCTGACTGCTTTAGCTGCAGCAGAACTCTCTATTCAAGCTGGAATACCTGAGGTAGTTTCTTAAACCCACTTTTATGACTGTTACAAGTAGTCATTGCATTTTTGGCTTATTGGTCTCTATGAAGTACCAATACAAACACAGACACGACAATACACGTAGCTTTCGGCAATAATTTAAGAATATGGAAGTGATTGAATATGACCACGTGTAAGTTTCGTGACAGACACGAGACTTGCCTTCAATCAGTAGTGCTGGCGCTACATAATAATTTTCCGTTATGGTGATTGGTAATTTAGCAATTATATTAATTGAAAATATCCATGCAAGCTTAAAATGTACATCTGGAGCTTACTTGTGAGGATTATATAAAAATTATGACATTTTGGCATCTAGTGTGCTATGTCTTCGTGTCGTAACTACATTAGTTATGTGCTATTATTGTAGTTTCCTTGATTGTATCTTTTACTAACTTTCATACTGTAGTATACTATAACACTGTGGTCCCATTTCAAATACACAAGTCTTTGTAGTTTTTTTTTTTGGTGGTGGCCGGGGTTTGAACCCCGGACCTTGCATTTATTATGCATTGTTCCTACCAACTGAGCTAAGCTCACGAGGAAGAGTCTTTGTAGTTTATTATTGTAGAATGTATTTAATGTTCATGGAGCATACATAACGTACATCTGAAGTGGATCTGTCGAAGATAAATACCAAGTTGGATTCTTAGGATAAGTTTCTACTTTCTTCAACTATATTGCATAAATCTTACTGAAATTTTGAGCCTGAAGTTTATTATTTGATGATGTAGGGTGTTGTGAATGTGGTTATGGGAAATGCTCCTGATATTGGAGACGCTTTAATCGCAAGTCCACAGGTTCTATCACCAATTGAATTAAGAAGCAATTACCCTTTAACTGTAACTGCACATCTAAGAAAGAAATTATCACCTTCTATAGGTAAGGAAGATTACATTCACTGGCTCAACGGCTGTTGGAAAGAAATTGATGGCAGGTTCTGCTGAGACGGTTAAAAAAGTATGATTAGATATTCTTAATTGTAACCAAATTTAATGTTTGTTTCCTCATTATTTATTTTGTAGACTTTCATAGTCACCGTATATTTCCTAGGTTGAGTTTTTCTCAATGCAGATGATCTAAAAGTCATTATATTCATATGGATTTTTATCCCTTATATATGCATTGTTTAAAATTCTAGGTATCTCTGGAACTTGGTGGCAACGCTCCATGCATAGTTTTTGATGATGCTGACCTGGATGTTGCAGTGAAAGGAACAGTAAGTTACAAAGAATGACGACACATGTTGACTGTAATGATTTGTTTCTGTAAGCTGTTATTATACATGGGTGTGTGCATTTGTAGTGATCCGAATTTTTTATGATAACTCAGTTGTGGATAATTCTCGTATTCTCACTTTTTTGCCTCAAAATAATTATATGAAAATCGTAGAAATGCATCTGATTAATCCAATGCTGGAAAGTGGATGAGGGTAGAATGTATCTTTTTTCTGGAAATGAGATGTCTACTCCAAATTTTTGGTGTTCTGTCAGAGGGGTAAAAGTAGTTAAATATATTTCAAGTCACTATAAGTACATACCTAGAAAGTGAATGTTCTGGGCATATATGTTTATTTTTAATTTTATCCTTGATTTCTACTTCCTAGAATAACAGTGTCAATCAGCCCAATTCTTAAATACATACCTTTTAACTAGTCAAATTTGTGTTGTGTTCTTTTAGACATTATGTATCATCTTCAGTTGGATTTCGCTCGATATAACTGTAAACTGCTGAAGTTCAAGTATATGATTATTATCTTAGCTTCAAATTCTTATCTATCTTGCTGAGTTGAAGTTATAATCGAACTACCTTTTGGTAACCTTTTGTTAATTTTATTTTCTTTTCGATTTGTAGATCTTTTCTCTTGAAAAGTAATCATGAGTGATGATTAGTTGTTTTATTAGTCAAATGTTTTGAATTTCAATATAGGGGAATGAATGTGTAGATATGTGGTTGGGACAATTCAGCATGGGATGCTAACAACTCCCTATGATGAATAATGTGATAAAAATTGAATTTGGGTTTTTTGGTAAAATTGAAAGTTGAGGTGCATGTTGTGAATTTAGGATTCTCTCAGGCCTTCTGCTTTGGTCAACTGGTAATGATGAATTCCTGTGTGTGCAGCTTGCAGCAAAGTTCCGGAATAGCGGACAGACATGTGTTTGTGCAAATAGAATTCTTGTGCAAGAAGGTTAGATGAAAATGATATCAAACTATTGTAATGCATTTTTCTGATTTACCGAACTCCGTTTGACTGTAATGTGTCGATGATTCCCCAATTTATATATACTAATTGGAGACTTGAAACTTGTTGTTCTAAGTTCCTTCTCCTAATTGGTGTCAAAATGTGGGAATGTGTCGCAACACATACTAGCTGGTTCGAATAATGTGCCTTATAAGTTAACATTAAGAAATATTTTCAGGACTCTTGCATAGCATTTTGTAGCCCTTTATTACCCCAATTTTAATGGTTGGGATTTCAGCAAGGGTTTGCTTATTTAATTGTCACTTAATTATCAAATGTAATTCAGAATTGTTTTGAATTTTTAAAAAAATGCAAACAAGGAAACAGAAGATAAAGACTAAGGAAAATTGAACCAACATTCATATAAGAGATTTTCTTTATTAGTAGTGTTAGTGTAGTCCTATTAATTATTTGGCTCCTTCTATCTCACACTAATTCAATTTCCATTTAGATACATTATTTGTTTCAGTGTTTAAGACATTTGCATTTTTTTATTGAACCAATTCCTGTGAAGGTATATATGACAAATTTGCCAATGCATTGCTCGATGCTGTTCAGAGTATGAAAGTTGGAGATGGTTTTAGTGAAGGTGTAGCTCAGGTAGATCCCTTTTTAAATTTAATAATCTGTATTTCCTTTATGCCAAGAATGGAAATTGCCTAAATTGCATTGCATCTCCATTTTTCTCACTCAGTATGTGATTTTCACAAATTAATAATAGAGAGTACTTTTGGATATGATAATTCTTTTATTATATTCTTGTAGCAATCTGTTTTTACTGTCCCTTTTAGAGCTATCTCTCAAATTTGATAGAAATATATGAGAGTTAAAGCTTTATGAGACCATCCTGTAACTCTCTTTTATATTCATCTCTAAACAGGGCCCTCTGATCAATGAAGCTGCTGTAAAAAAGGTTTGTGTTGCTGTTAGTATTTGATTTTCTATATGCACCGTTACAGGGACTCTCCTCCAACTCATGGAAACTTCTATGCCTCTTGGTTTGCTCATGATTTTCCTTACAGGTGGAGTCCTTGATTCATGATGCTACATCAAAGGTTTGCCATCTTTCCTGTTCTACCACTCTGATTCTCCATTTCATCTTCCCAGACATTTATATGGCATCTTGATCTCTCAAAGTGTATATGACGAAGCTAAGAGTTGAATATACAAATTTATTTATACCATCTATCTGAGATCCCCTTCCAGATTACCATTATTAATAGTGCAACTTATGTATCCATATAAAATGTTTAATCCCTGCAAAGAGAAGGGAAATTCTAGGTTTCTCCAGCATTTTTGATGTTTTTTTTCCTACTGTAGTTATACTTGAACAACACCTTAGTTATCGCACTAGGCAAGGTTGGTTACATTAGTCAAACAATGCCGATGTGTTTTTAACGATTTCTCCCCAATCTTTCTTTTTTCTTCTATACCTGGAATGTATACTTGAGCAGAAAAATATAAATTTAAACTGGTTTATTGTTTGCTCAAATGTACATATAAGGTATACCATTAATCTTCTCTTTAGAATGTATAGAACGGCGGAAAATCAGGTCAAATAACAAAAGATAATAATTCTGATGATTCAATTGCTTTTATTTGAAGGGGGCAAAAGTTATTCTTGGGGGTAAAAGACATAGCCTTGGATCAACTTTTTATGAACCAACAGTCATCACTGATGTCGACAATGAGATGGATATATCAAGGTAAAGCTTTTAAGATGTTATCTAGTGTTTCTGGCTTGTATCTTGCGTTATACTTTTGAGTTTTGACCTGCAACTTTCACATGATATTTTATTTAATTTCTAGACTAACTGATATTGACATAACGACCATACCTAACAGCTCGGGTAATATCCAGACTTCTAAAATGGAAGCTTTTGCTACACATTTGACGTTTCGCGCCCTTGCATTATACTAGTGAATTTAAACTTAAAACTTCTTAGATAGTCTACCGTAAAAAAATATAAAAAAGTTACAGTCAGCAATAATATTAACATGATTGGTATTGAAGAATTACAGGTTAATAATAGATATGCACAAACTCATGAACATTGTTTCCTGTGTTTTCTTGATTTTAATTGTACTAAATTGAAAAATTGGTCATAACATTACAGTTAAGGCCATTCTCAATCAGATTATTAGAATAGTGTACTGGTAGTGGTAGATCCTGTTGAAAAATTAGAAAGTGATAGAAGCTTTCGTAACAGAATCAAAGAGGGACATGGAAAGGGAGATACTGTAAAATGGCTGTAGGATGAAAAGAATACATGTCAATATCAATTGTTCCATGCTAGACACTTGAGAAATATTATCGGCATATTCATTACTATTATTCTTAAATGATTATTATTTTTGGTAAGCACTTCCATGATTGTTTTCTAAATCTTAATATAAGGTTGACTTGGTGGTTGGGTTGAAGGAGTTAAGGAGTGGGATTGGATTCTTGCCCCCAAGATTAACCATTAAAAACAATTGATTTATGAATTGTGGAAATTGAAAAAGATGTCACTTTTTTCTGTGTTTTATGAGAATAAACTGGTTGTTATCAAGATGTAGATACATATTTTTTTGTTTATATGCACAAGGCTCTACGTAGTACAAACTACAATTGAGTTAGGTAGAAGTACAACTGTGAAACACTCTTTTGCAAACTTATGCTTTTGAAAAGGTAGCGTTCACCTGAGTATAGTGATATGAAATTTTAAACCAATATAGCTTTGCAGTGGTGTGATGGACAATGCCTATATTATACATTTACTGAAATATTGATTTTTTTTCTTCTCATTACATTGTAATCAGCTGGAACTTTATTGTTAATTTTTTGCGGACTGTTTCTGTTGATTCACACATTTGTGATACTCTAGACAGGAAGCATTTGGACCTGTCGCACCCCTTTTGAGATTCAAAACTGAAGAGGATGCTATCAGAATTGCTAATGACACTAATGCAGGTAGTTCTTGCAGCTCTATTTTCTAATTTGGTTCTGTGTAGCCTGGAAGACAAGTTCTTTTTCTTCCCTAATCTTACTAACTTTGGCATATCTGATCTTTCTTGGTTTAATGTTTATAACCATGGAACAATACCCGTACCTACGAAGGCTTGGGTTCATACGTATTTACAAACAGTATTCCACGATCATGGCGTGTGGCTGAGGCTCTTGAATATGGACTTGTGGGTGTTAATGAAGGAGTAATTTCAACCGAGGTGAATCTCATTCCTTATTAAATTAGATTAAGCAGAAATGGGATATTTGGTCGGTGGATTTATCTATGTGTGTACGATGATGCAGGTGGCTCCATTTGGTGGAGTTAAACAGTCTGGCCTCGGAAGAGAAGGTTCCAAATATGGGATGGATGAATATTTAGAGGTAAGAACAAATTTAAAGTGTTTTTGCTCTACTTCCCCCATTCTTTATGATTTTTTGAAAGTAAATTCTTCAATTTCTGACATAATTAAATTCTATCCTCATCACTTTTTCAGATCAAGTATGTTTGTATGGGAAACATGAACAAAGATTGAAGTATGAGTTCATTTATGAGGTGATGCTAAGTTTATAAAGTACTCAGCTGCTGATTAAATGTGTTTGGATGGTTGGAAGTGGGTTACCTTCTGTTTATCAATTGCAGCAGATGCATGCAGGACCGAGGGAGACTTGCATCACGGCAGGGGCCAAATAAATAAATCGAGTAATGTAGCATTTTAGTTTCTCAATTTTGTAAAATAAAATAGTCCCTTGATTGAAAATATCCATCAAAATCAATGAATGACTTGTATGTTAATGGAAATACTATGCTAAAATTATTATGCTAAAACATCGAACCTTAAAAAAATTATTATGCTAAAATTGAAAGCAAAAAGGACAAAATCCACTCAAATTATTTAATTTAAAGGTCTGCATTATTTTTATTTTTAAAATGTATTTTGTATTTAAAAAGGAAATTCACTTATGTTAATGAAATGACTACCAACTTCATTTACTTGTACGATTTAGAAAAGTCAGTATGGGCCATGGGGCCTGTTTGGATAAACAACTTATTTACAACTTATAACACAAACATTTACATAGCACTTAAAATTCAAGATAATAATTGAAAATAAAAACTGTAAATTATAACTCTAAATGTTTCTTTCTTTTAAAAAAGATAAAAACTATATGTTACTTGAGGTAGCATCTACAAAAAATACTATAAAATAGTAAGAAAAACATTATAAATTCTTGAAAGAATGATGATTGTGGACATCCTTTGTTTGATGTGCACTTATTATTATATATCCAAGCTGTAATGTAAGTGTTGTTAAAGTTTCTTCTACCTTGCTTGCTTGGGTGATCAGTGTTAGCATCGTGATTACTCTTTTTCAATACAATATAATTTTATTTTTTAGTGTGTTTAATTTTTCTCTCTTCTTTCTTCTAAGTATCAACTTTTGTAAATTGCTTATTCCACCACATTTAATAGTAAACTAATTATTGTTTATACTTTCTTTGTTTAATTGATTTTGTTAAATATTGACTAATTCAGGTGATGTATTTGTGCACGCTTTAAGCAAAACATTATCCCTACGGTACTTATTTTAATCAATTTGTGTTTTATTAACACATAAATCGTTTTTGTTTTCTTTGACCATAAATAAAGTATAAGGTTTTAAAATAAATGAATAAAAGTTGAAGAAGATCCCAAGCACGAAGATCATCTTAACCGTTAATCTCTTGGATGATTTTTATGAGTGGCTTACACACAAGTATGAGAAAATAAGAAGTGTAGTCAATTGTTAACTACCTAATCCAACTCTTAATTTCTCAATCTTTTAAGCCTTTACTTCCTTTGAGAAAATGTCATCATCTTGAGTTTCAATTGGACATTGAATCACCTTCAATTTCCACCAGTTACTTGTTCACGAAGAATATGGAAAAATGATGACATTGAATCACCTTCAACTTCCAAGAGATTAGTGCTCTTAAAAACATGGAAAAATAATAATAATAATAATACCCAGAGGCACTCTTTCTATCGGCCATATCCTCCCACCAGTCTACATTTGAGTATCACATCAATATATTGTTCCAAAATATGTGTTAGGAAACAATAATCCATAAGCCAATGTGCATTTGATGTAGCTCGTGATCTTTTTTTTTTTATTACAATCAAGTGATATTTCCAAGGATCACACATGTATCGCCTCACCGTGCCCACTGCACAGTTCATGCAAGGTCTACTATTGCACGAGTATCATAGTGAGCCAATGATAATTGTCAAATTACTATTATTTTTCATAGTACTTATCGACTTCCTCTATAAGTAATTCAATACAAAACCCTCTCGATTATATATAAATATCGTTAATATCGCAAAACTATGCCAAGAAACTATTACGTCTGCTTCCCACTCTTTTTTTGTAGGTTTTGGACACAACTACATCAATATGGAACAAAGGAATGCAAGTGTACTCGCTCGAAGCCAATTCAGAACATCACAAAGACATCTTGAGAAATCACGATTTGTTAGGTGACCTAAGCGAAATGAAGCAAGCCAAAACAGAGGGTACTAGGGAGAAAAGCCAAAGACGGGGTCACTAGACGAAATTTGGTCCTCTAAGAGAACTAATGTGAGATTTGATAAATGTATCATAATGTTGCACTTATATAGTGTCACACGCTAATTACAATCAATTTTAAGTAACTATGTATAGGAAACAATTGTTAACCAGTTTGAATTATTCTCAACAAATAACACAAAGTCAAACAGAAATTTCATATAAAAATACAAGCGGTTGTGTGAAAAATGTAGGATCCAATGCTCATTGAGAGAAGCATATAATAGGAAATATGAAATGATTCATGTTCTTTTGCCAAAATAAAAATATACAATGTTATTAGCCTATGAAAACAAAATAAAATAGATGATACCTTTTTTGCCAACTGGCCATGATGGGTTCTTCGACGACGGTTTGTCCTCTTCTTGGTTTAATCATTGTGCAAGACATGCTTGTTGTGACATCTTTTTCTAGGCATGTTCCTTAGTTTCTGCTCATTATGCTTGTTTG
>Ga0228711_1011395_pt1 | contig 11312 bp, 18 predicted proteins | sample MedpolnodulmetaG_2_FD_177996 | JGI IMG/M metagenome (GOLD analysis project Ga0228711, IMG submission 177996) | Root nodule microbial communities from Medicago polymorpha collected in Santa Monica, California, United States - brown nodules | ecosystem: Host-associated > Plants > Roots > Nodule...
ATGGCGGAAGAGGTGGGATTCGAACCCACGGTACGCTTTCACGCACGCCGGTTTTCAAGACCGGTGCCTTAAACCGCTCGGCCACTCTTCCAAACGTCTGAAAAGATTGAGAAATCCACCATCTGTTGAATTCTCGAAGACGGCGTTTGCTACCGATTTGCTACCCAATCACTCGACGGCTGGCTTTTTAGCAGCTTTGATCGCGGCGTCAACTTGTTCCGCTGCGTTCGCCTGCATGCCCGGCATAACGTGGCTGTAAAGGTCAAGTGTGATGCCAATCGTCGAGTGTCCGAGGCGCTCACTGGCGATCTTCGGATGCACGCCAGCCGCGAGAAGCTGAGTAGCGTGAGAGTGTCGCAGATCGTGAAAACGAATACGGGGCAGGGATGTCTTCGCCAGCAGCCGCGTCCATTCGTGTGTGAGGGATACCGGCTTCAGCGGCTTCCCGTCGATCTGTGCAATCACGAAGGATTCGTCGTCTGGCCGAATGCCTAGTTTCAACTGTTCCTCAGCCTGGGCAAGGCGGTGCCGCTTCAGTTCCTCCAGAACGGTCGAGGACAGCGCCACCGTGCGCGACTTGCCCGACTTCGTCTCTTTGTACCGGACTTCCGTTCCAACCTGCTCAGCGCTCTCTCTGACCGCCAGGACGGCATTTGCCAGATCGATGTTCCTCCATCGCAAAGCGAGGATCTCACCTCTCCTGAGCCCGCACATAGCCGCCAGGAGGGCAGGGACGAACACGCGGCTCTTGCGCAGGTCATCAAGCATTACGGCTGTCTGTGGCGCGTTGTAAGCCTCCATCTTGGTCCGTTCGACTTTCGGCGGCCGGGTGAGGGCAACAGGGTTTTTCTTCAGGAGATCCCACTTCACGGCTTGATCCATGGCGGTCAGCATCACGCGCCGGCAATGGTGGACCGTGCGAGGCGACAGGCCTCCCTTTCCGTTCCTACGCCCTTTCTCCAGCAGATGGCCCCAGCAGGCATCTATGCGAGAGGCTGAAAGCTTGTTGAGCGTGATTGAGCCGAGGACCGGCGCCACGTTCTTCAGCAGCAGCTCCTCGTATCTCTGGTGAGTCTTCGGGCTGACGTTCGCCTTCTCATGCTTCAGCCAGGTGGTGAAGAAGTCCCGCACCGTCGTTTTTGCCGGCTCGACGTAGTTGCCACCGTCGAGCTCTGCGATCAGGCGAGCACACTCTGTTTCGGCTTGACGCTTCGTGCCGTGGAAGGTGTGCCACTTGCGGCGGCGCTTGCCTGTCTCGGGATCCGGAACGTCGAGGACGATCGCCCAGCGGCCAGGGGACCGTTCGCGGATATGGCCCTTCATTTGTCGTCGCTTTCGGTTTTCCAGGAATCACTGAAGTCAATTTCGCCAAGGTCGCGGCGATTCTCTTCCATCCTCCCTCGCAGCTCTCTCATCTTTGAAAGATTCTCGTTGGTTTCTTTGATCGCCTTGTCCGCGACTGCTTTCCCCTCGGCGATATTCCCGGCGCGCGCTATCCCTGCCACGGCCATAAACAGCCCCACCAAAACGGAGGAAACATCATCAACTCCGGCATCCACCTGCGAAACATCCGAGACTAAGGTTTTGAGCACAGAGGCGACGGCCGCTCTGTCTAGGGTTTCGCCCTTCCATACGGGGCTAATGACCTGTGCCCACAACTTGAACGTCTCTCCGTTCAACTGACGCATCGCGCTGGAGAGCTCCGAGGTCGAGTCGGTTAAGCCTTCCAACTCATCGCTGACAAGCAATCCGATCTGGCAGAGCCGACGTACCGCCTCTGACCTTGATGGTACTCGGTTCGCAAACCGCCAGGTGTCGATCGCCTCGATTTCAGCGGACGTGATCTTCAACTGCATGCGCTCGGTATCAGTCTCACCAAGTTTTGGGCGGGCCATATATGTCTCCTTCTTTTCGTGTGTACATAACTCACAAAAAGGTTGCAAGGGGGTTAAAAACTGATAACGTCACAAACGTACACACATTACTAACCAAACCGGAAAAGATCATGACACTTGAAGAAGCTCTTACGAAGCCGACAATCTCGGTTCCCGACGCCGGCAAGCTGTTCTTCGGCCTTGCCCGCAATGCGGCATACGATGCTGCTAAGACCGGTGACATTCAGACTATCAAGGTTGGAGGCCGAATCGTGGTGCCGGTTGCACCGCTGGCCGAAAAGCTTGGACTGAAGACCACGATCGGGAGGACGGCATGACCGTCACCCTCGCCATCTGCGCACATTGCCAGATGCCGTTCACTCGGAAGCGGAAAGCACAGCGCGCCTGCTCATCGGCTTGCAAACAGGCACTGTTCAGGAGCGAGAAGTGTAACGCTGGTATCGCCGTACCGGCAGAACGCGAAATCGAGCCAGGCGAGCTACTTGGCCGGGTTTCTGAGGTTTACGCACGCATATACCCCGGCTTGAAACCTCTCTCGGATCTCGAATGCCGAGTGATGAAGCTTAGGGCGACCGACCACCGCGATAAGAGCGGTGCTCTCCTCTACGAAACAGCCATCCATGAAAAAGGCCCGGCGGATGTTGGCGCATCCCCGAGCCGCGGTTCAATCCCATTCCAATCCAAGAGGATCGAAAAATGAACGCTGATAGCAATACCACCACGGCCGGCGCTACGCCATCCCTCTCGATCCGACTCGGCGATCTATCGGACATCCTCGCAACTTGCCGTTACCTCAATGAAGTTCTGCACATGGCTTCCGGCAGCCTCATGAACATTGACGCCACGAACGCGCTCCAGGCGGTCTCGAGCGAGATCGAAGAACGACTCCTCACCGTCCGCGATCGCCTCGATGAAATCCGGGAGGAGCTGCAATGACCCCGGAAATCCTGCAGGCACGCCAGCGCATTGAAGCGAAGATCCAGGAGCTCGCCGAACTCCTCGACCTAATAGACGGGGGTCCCGAGATGCCCGAGCTTACCCCTCCCGAGCATGAACATTCCGCCTTGGTCGAGCAGGCCGCCCAGTGGCTTGCCGATCAGAATCCCCCACCGCGGCCGATCGTGCCGGCGTTGAAGCAACGGTTCGGACTGACGTGTCTGCAGGCCTGTGAAGCCGCAGCCATGGCCGAGCGTTTCCGACTGTATCGGAGAGTGCACGGATGATCATCGAGGACGATCACTATTCGATCCCGCTGCTTCCGCGTGAAATAGCGGAACGGCTCAAGGATAAGGCAGAATGGCCGGCAGATGTCCGCGCCAAGTACGAGGCCGCCAGGAAGCAGTGCACGGCTTCAAAAGCTGAGTTCGCGACCTGGATCCGCCGCGACCGCGATAGCAGGATGAACCGGACAGCAAAGCAGATCCTCTTGCTGATTCTGGACTGCCTCAACTTTGAAACCGGTCGGTGCGATCCCGGCCACCAGTTCATTGCGGATGAGCTCGGGCTGAGTGTCCGTACGGTTGAGCGGACCATCCCCCGCATTGCTGCCTCGGGTTGGCTTGCCATTACCCGTCGCGGAAGAACCACAACCAACTTCTACCGGCTCCGAGTTTCTACATCGAAGGTAGCTGAAATCCTGGATTACGTGGACGGTCTGCGGGAGCAGAGGGCGGAAGAGCGAGAGCGAAGAAGGCAGTACGGCCAGAGAAGTGACCCGACAAAATTGGCGGATCACTCAGCAAGTGACCCGACATCCGTGCGTAGTCACGACCCGACAAAATTGGCGGATCATGACCCGACAAAAATGGCGGGTAAATCTATGAATAGAACCTTTGAAGACGAACCTCTGAAAGAAGGTTCTTGCTCTGAGAGTAGAGAGGTTACGTATCCGCGAGAAGACATCCCGTCCCGAGAATCCGACTTCGGCATATGGATCAGGTCCAACATCCCCGACCCGACCAAACACCGTGAGGCACTCCGCTTGCTTCGCGAACGGAAGATGACGCCCGAGATCCTTCGGAGGATGGCAGCATGAAGACGAATCAACTCGACCTCTTTGCCTGGGCGGAGACTCGCCCCACAGCGCAGATCATCGACCTGACGCCTATCATTGTCCGCAACATGCCCGACGTCGATCCTCGCTATCCCGAGCCGGCGAAGGTCATCACGCCCTCTCAGTTCCTGCGTGAAAGGAACGTCGCATGACGAGCGATCACTTCTCCCGATGCGAAATTCTCTGGTTCCGCCCGCACAACATAACGCTGACGAGCAGCAGCATCCTCGGGTACTTCAATGTCCGGTTCGGAGACTTTTACCTCCACCGAGCCAAGCTCCATCGCCGCCATGCCGACGGCAGCTACTTCGTGCATCTACCGGGCAATAACGAGCGTATCAGCTGCCGGGACAATAGTGAGACCAGAAGGATCATCCTCGATGAAGCGGTGAAACTTCATGCGGCAGCGGACCCAGTTCCACCACGACCGCCAAAGACGGACGAAGGGAGCTCCTCATGACCGACAGCGCACTCGCATGGGCCATCAGCCATGAACCGACAAGGGAAGCCTATCGGCGCTCGACCGGCGAAAGCATCGGCCCCGCTCTCGACCGCTATGTCGCGTGGCTTCGCGAGAACCTCATAGGACCGGCAGAGGCGGACAGGCAGAGGGGCGGGCCCGAAAGTCCCCAGCCTCTCAATAATGGGACCGCCTCGGGAGCCACAAACAGAATTAGTTTCGGCGGCGAAGGCCGCAAAAGGAGGATTGCATGAGCAAGCGTGAGAGCAACGATAAGAACATCCAATCGGCCTGCGATTTGGTCGTCGAGCGAGCTGCAGAGATGATGGTCGAGGAGATAGGCGCTCCGATCGAAATGATGATTGACCGGATGATGACCTATGCCGGCGCGCAGATGTGCGTCCTGGACGGCAACAGGAAGACGGCTGCGATCCTGCGGAAGCTCGCTGACAACGTCGAGGGCGGCATCTTCGATGCTGTCACAGGTGAAGCGGCAAGAGGGAGGGCAAGGCATTGACCTTTCCCGCGAACGTTATTAAGTTACACCTCGGCTCGATCGAGAGTGTCACCGGCTGGTCTGGGGCACACAGCGACGATCCACCTTCGACAGGACCGGCCACCACACCGGACGCGAAGCACAGAAAGCGGGCACACAGCCCGAGTGTTTTGACGTTTTCGAAGGTGATGCAGCCGTGATCCTCCTCAAGCATTCCCCAAATCTACAGTTCGCCGACGCTCCGCGTCTGGAGATCAAGGCAGATAGCTCTGGCCGCATCTCCGGTTATGGATCGGTCTTCGGCAACGTGGACAGCTACGGAGAGCGCGTTCTTCCCGGCGCCTTCAAGAAGAGCCTCGAGGAGCACAAGCGCCGCGGGTCACGGATCAAAATGCTGTGGCAGCATCGCCCGGATGTTCCCATCGGGACGTGGCATCAAGCTGCTGAAGACAGCAAGGGGCTGATCCTCGAAGGCACAATCAACCTCAAAACCGACGCCGGCCGAAACGCCTACGAACATATCGCCGCCGGCGACGTCGACAGCCTCTCCATCGGCTATCGAGAGAAAGAGGTTCAGCAGAACCGCGATGGCGTTCGCGATCTGATCGAGCTGGACCTGTACGAGGTTAGCCCCGTCACGTTCCCGGCGAACCGATCGGCGATGATCTCGGGCGCCAAATCTCAAGCAGAAATCGAGCAGATCCTCCGAGCCGGCGGCCTATCCAAGCAGGCAGCCAAACTCGTTATAGCCGGCGGATGGAAAGCCCTCTCCAAGTCCTCCCAAGTCGACATCGAGGCAGCTTCCCGGTTTGCGGCGCTGATCGACGATGCAACCCGCAAACTGAAGGAAATCTGAGATGAATATTCACAAGCAGCCGTACCACGTGAAGGCAGCCGCAGTGCACCTTCTCGACCAGTCCGGTTTCCGCACCAAGAACGATGGCGACCCGCTGGAGATGCTGGCCCGCAAGTTCGGCGATCACGCTTCCGAGGTGATGACCAAGCTAGGCGCATCCAACGCCGAGCTCGAAGGCCTCAAGGCCAATCTTGACGAACTCACGCAGAAGATGGCTCGCGGCTCCCACTACTACGGCGGCCGGTCAGCCGAATCTGAGACCATGGGAGCGCAGTTCACCGACAATCCGGAGCTGAAGACGTTCGCAGACTACCGGACGCGCCCCAGCCGCTTCTCCATGGAAGTGAAGGCGACAGTCACCACCGCGGCCGACTCGGCTGGCGCCATGGGGACCGCTTACCGCGATGCGACTGTGCAATTGCCGCAGCGGCGAATGACAGTCCGCAGTCTGCTGCCCACGATCCGCGTCACCTCCGGTTCGGTCGAGTATGCCCAGCAGATTACCCGAACGAACAATGCTGACATGGTGGCCGAGACGCTGGCGAAGCCGGAAAGCGCCTACGCATGGGAGCTGAAGGATCTGCAGATGCGGGTAATCGCCCACTGGATCCCGGCCTCTCGCCAGGTTCTCGACGATCTCCCGCAGCTGCGCGGCCTGATCGATACGGAGCTCATGTATGGCCTGAAGCTCAAGGAAGACGAGCAGCTGCTGAACGGCAGCGGTACCGGTCAAAACCTCTCTGGCCTCGTCACCAATGCAACCCCATACGCGGCACCGATCACAATCGCGTCCCCGACCAGCATCGACCTGATCGGCCTGGCGATCCTTCAGAATGCGCTCGCGCTCTATCCGGCGGATGGCGTCATCGTGAACTCGGCAGATTGGATGTTCATGCGGCTGCTGAAGAACAGCGACGGTGATTACATCCTTGGCTCTCCATCGGTGGATGTCACGAAAGTCCTTTTCGGACTCCCTGTCGTTGATACCCCGGCGATGACGGTCGACAAGTTCCTTGTTGGCAACTTCCAGGCGGCCGCTACGCTCTATGACAGGTGGGATGCGCGGATCGAAGTCTCGACCGAGCACGCGGACTTCTTCATCAAAAACATGGTGGCGATCCTCTGCGAGGAACGGCTTGGTCTTGCCGTCAAGAACCCGCTCGCGCTCACTTATGGTGATTTCGGTCGCGTATCATAAGGAGATATCCAGTGAAGCTCACAGGGTCAAACCTGGCACTGGACCCGGCAGCGGCTGCTTCCTCCTGGCAGCCGCTGCCTTTCCGCTGCAAAGCCGAACTCGAGAAGGATCAATCATGAAGCAGATGCCCGGCCTCGATGTCCTTGCTGCTGCGGAAGCGATCCGCATGGCTCGATCGGCGATGTTTATCGGCATGGAGGTCTCCTCGCGCCTAACAGATGTCCTCATCGCTAAAGGTGTTCTTACGCGTGGCGAAGCCAGGTCAATCCTCTACGCCATGGCCGAAAGCATCCGCGATGATGCTGGCGGCACAGGAAGTGAAGAATCCACAGAAGCTATAGCGAGCTACCTCGAGAAGGTGGGCGACAGTTTCAAAGCCTAATTCGCGCCTTAGGCAAGCGCGCCCGGCCCGTCGTGATGACGCGCCAGTCCCTTAGATGGAGCCTTTGACAATATGGTCACTGCAGCAACTGTATTTCGCGACTACGAAACCGATGGCGTCCCGTCCTCTGACCCGCACAAGCCGAAGAAGGCGGATATCCGACAGCTCCTGGCCGGTTACGAAGCCGTCATCAACGCGTTTCTGTCTGACGGTGGCCTGATCTACACGAGCAAGGCATCGCTTGATGCTGATCTCGCGCATGGAAATCACTCCTCCGCCTGGGTGATCGGCGACCCCGTCTCTGCCAATAACGGCGTGTACATGAAGAACGGCGCCTCGGGTGCCGGCTCTTGGACTCGCGTTGCCGACCTGCCTTTCTCGTTCATCATCGCCTCTGACGCAGGTGCCGGCACGCCCAACGCCATTCAGGCCACGACGAGCATTCCCGTCAGCAGCTCCGCGCTGATCTGGACGAACATCTTCGAGGACAACACCGCCTCTCCGGTGACGATCTCCTTCAACGGTGGCACTCCGCTTACGATCAAGACGAACAGCGGCAATGACGTGACCGCGGGCGGCCTGGTCGCCGGCATGATCGTCATGGGCATCGTCTCGGGCTCGACGTTCAGAATTCTGAACGATCAGGTATCGAGTGCCATCGTTGCGGCAGCAGAGGCGGCGCAGGCAGCAGCAGAGGCGGCGGCTGCGGCAGCTCAGGGCGTTGGTGTTGCCGTCGCAGTATGGGATAGCGGCACGACACGCACCATGATCGAACGTGCACGCGACACCTATTGCATCCTCGATGCGCCAGGCTCTCCGGATCCGACCGGTAACAACGACAGCACCGTAGGCCTTTTGGCTATGATCGCGGAAGGCGTGCGTTGCGAGATCACCAAGGGGGATTTCGTCACGCTTCAACCTCTCTTGGTGAAAACTCCCGGGCAGATTATCGCTGGACACGGCGGCGGCTATGGATACAGCAATTTTCCGAACGCCCTGAAGGATTATGTCGGGCACTCGCGGATTGTCGCGGCCGGTGACGCTGCCACAAAGCGCGTGATGACGCGCCGTCTAATGCGATCGGTCGTCGGCGATCCCAACGACGCGCCGATGAACGCAGTTCTCGACGTGCAGGCGGATGGCGTGCAGATCAACGATCTGACTGTCTGGCTCGATTGCGATTATTCCGACATGTCTCAGTCTAACCTTGGCGCGAACTGGGATGTCGGCGTGGTCGTCGGTACGCGGCCTGGCTTCAAGGCGCGCAATCTTCAGGTGCTAGGCTATTTCAGAAAATATGGCCTGCTTTTCGACGTCTCTGACGCCAATGGCTATCCGGCACTGCTCGACTACGATGGCAACCCACTTGATCCATCCAATCCGTCCTTGTTCAACGGCGGTGACGGGACGACGCTTTTCGATCCCTACATTAGGGGTGCGAAAATCGGCCTCGGTGTTGTCGGCGGCCTGAATGACGCCGATGGCAATTATCTGCCCTTCGGTGGCGTCCTCGGCGCGGATGCTCGCGGCGGTTCCGGCTTCTCTGACTTTAACGTGTTCGCTGGCCGCCTCTATGGCCGGGATCACCATTCCGGCTATCGCGGTGCCGATCCGAATGCGGTTCCGCTGACACAAGGCGGTCTGCTGTCCGAAGACGACGACGATATCTATGCATCGCTATTCATCGACGGCCGCTGCGGGAACGGCGGCAGCACGACGCACGGCATCGGCTGCTTGCGCGGGATGAACTTCTTCAACACGCGCGTCTCGAGCATGGAGAAGATGCGCGCCTATATCCGCCGCGCTGATGAAGTGTCGTTTATCGGCCGAGCATGGAGCGACACGCCAACAGCATCTCCTAAAAATACCGCTGGGGCGACAATCAGCTCTCAGGATTACGTGAATTCGACCTACGGTCATTACACGACGCACCCGACCCTGACAGGTCATCTTCATCTGGACAGAGCAACCGGCGGAGTTGCCCAGACCTGGGTCGCAAACCGCGACAGGCTCACAATCTCGAATGCGCAGGGGAACACTCAGGTTACAAACCTCGTGATCCGCAGAAGTGCAAACTCGGTCGAAATCGGGGATGCCGGACGTGTAATTCTTGCTGACGATGTAGCGACATCATTCCCCATACCCGGAGGAACCCAGTCGTGTGTGGTCGCAATCATGACCGCCAACGGTGCTGATGCGACTGCTCCACGCGGTACGTTTCTTGTGCGTAGCGGGGCGGCGCCCGTCGCGCTGTCAATGGCTTCAACGGCCAATATCACGTTCACCACGGGTGCATTGGCCAACGGTGCCGGCACTGATGGCAACGTGACGATCAGCACACACACCGACGGCAAGCTCTACATTTCGAACAGGGCGGGCGCGAGCCGAACCATGACGGTGCAGTTCCTAGCCCCCTCATGAGTTTGAAGGGGCGCTGGCAAGTCCGTTGCAAAAAAGTTAACAATGGCGCTTCATTGTTTCAGTGGAGCGCACAATGATGCAGTCTGCCAAGGTTCGCACAATCTGCAGCGAGTTTGGCATCGCGATCGTGCCGGCCAACGTCCAGCCTATGCCCGGCCAGACGCGAGCTCTAGGAACACTGGAGCGCATCATGGCTCGGCACGGCGAGGGCCATCTTCGTCTCGTCGTAGCCACCATGGCCGAGACCACTGGAAACCAGGGCTTCATCAACGAGTATTCGGCCTGGGCCGTCTCCGATCTGATCCGAGCAAACGCGGACTGGATCGAAGATCACGCGGAAGAGTGGTTCCAAGCCTGGGATAAGATCCCGCTCGGCTTCCTGATGTGGCAATGCCAGCAACTCTACGGCTTCGTTACGCAGAGGCAGGCGCTTGCCGGCATGCTCTATCTGCTTCTCTCCGGCATGAACCCCACCAGGAAGCCCGAGGAGACGATGGGATACGCTTGGATGAACAGGCTTCGCACCAGTCAGGAAGAGCGCTTGAACGCAGCATTGGAGGCTGCATAGGGGGCGGGGCCCGAAACCTTAAAAAGGTCGTTCCCATGGGACCGCCTCGGGAGCCACGCAAACAATTTTTTCTACCAGATTGAAATTTCCGGCTGAATCCAAAAAAATGCCGAAAAACCCATGGGCAGGCGTCATTTTGTTTCGGCGCATTTAACAACAAAACTGAAAAGGTTCAGCATGACGTTGAGGACGATCAGCATTGACGAGCTCGACCATTTTAAGCTGGACGAGAACGGCCGGCTCTACTGGAAAGGCGAGGCCGTCATCCTAGAGAAGCGCCTACGCCTGGAGACTTATCAGATCGTTCTGGCCACGCTGGCCACTGCAGGCGCCGTGCTTTCCGGGATTCATCCTTTTGGGGCCACCCTCGGATGGTGGTAAGGCGCCGGCCTCAGAAGTCGAACTCGTCCCAGTTCTCTTTCCCGTCTGGAGCCAATCCGCCGACGGTGGATGATACGCCGTCAGACGACGGCAGAATCGTCACCTGAAACGTCCGCAGATCGATCTGGACAACGGCGCCGACCTTCTTGGCAGCGCGGAAAATCCGATCGAGATCCGCTTGGCGGAATGATGAGCGCGGCATGTGAACATCCTAAGAACGGGCTTGCTACCGATTTGCTACCCAACTCGGTAGCAGAGGGAGAGATCATCCGGGATGGAGAGGTAGCGAGGAGGCGGAAAGGCCTGAGAACCAAGGATGATCCGGTAAGGAAGATGACACCTCAGGATGCCGAGAACCGAATTTCAAGACCGGTGCCTTAAACCGCTCGGCCACTCTTCCAAGTGCCTGGGAAACTCCGTGAATTCGCTTCCGAATTCTCGGCAATCCGGCGATTGCAACCGGGTTTACCAACAGCCCTCCCAACGGCTGGCCTTTTAGCAGCTTTGATCACAGCGTCAACGTGCTCAGCAGCATTTGCTTGCGGTTCACAGATGACGGGGTGGGCAGCGAATGCAGCCATGCAACACGGGAGATCATTACC
>Ga0228711_1011396_pt1 | contig 11312 bp, 6 predicted proteins | sample MedpolnodulmetaG_2_FD_177996 | JGI IMG/M metagenome (GOLD analysis project Ga0228711, IMG submission 177996) | Root nodule microbial communities from Medicago polymorpha collected in Santa Monica, California, United States - brown nodules | ecosystem: Host-associated > Plants > Roots > Nodule...
ATTACATGGATTAAAGTCATATTTAAATTCACCGGTATATATAATTATGGATTTAATCAGTATGCTTTGTTGATTTAAATATTTTTCATATATATTGAAAAGTTCGTTAAAATTATTTTACAAATCACGCATATGTATAATTGTAATAATTTTACAGTGTAAAAAGTTTCATGTTGGAAATATATCAAAATTAAATTAATATATTATATACACACATTTCTTTTTCGAGTAAAATACACACATTTTTTTAAAATTTAATGTGTATGAGTAAGCCAAGCATCTACATTTTAATGCTATTAATATTTTATTTCAATTTTCTTTTTAGGATTTTCTTAAGGGGTGAAGCTGGAGAACAAAGGATACGAGATTAAGACATATATGTGTTACATGCAAATTTCGATTAGAGTGTTTTCGATTTGAATGAGTAGCATACACAACATCAATACTTCGAAGGTCAGTTTTTGACTCGGGAGTATCTTTTTACGGGGTCAAAAGAGTATTAATTTGACGACTAAAGTTGAAAGATATTCAGAATACGGAATTTAGAGTCACTAAAAAATTTAAACTATAATATCAAAATGGAAATAAGTAGTTATTGATTTTCTAGCACCAAGCATTAAAAAACAAAGGAGAGACTTACTGCATTAGGCTCTTGATAGTTAGAACACTCGTGACATCCATGACATCCATACATGTTAAGAGTTAGTATATTTTCTTGTATAAAAATTGTAGAGTTAGACTCCATAAAACTACACCTACTAGATAAATATGTCCTCACATGATAATACATCTTATTAAAAACGTTGAAAGAAAAATGCCAAGTTTTGAACGTGAAGCTTCAAGTCGGGGAAAATACATCAAAGTACCCAGAATTTTTATGCCAAAAGCATCTTGTAAGGCTGCCTGAATATGATTAATTAAGGAGTTTCTTGCGAGGAGTATATCATTGACTTACACCAAGAGCACAATGCAATTATTCCCTGCCATCTTGGTGAAGATAGTATATGACCAGAATGAGATTTAATTTAACCTTAGAGAGCTAAAAATTGATATTGTTTATCATACCATTTCCTGCTAGCTAGCTTGAGGCTCTAGAGAGACTTGACTAGTTTGATGACTTTCTAAGGAGGCGCACCTAGCATGCCTTGGGGAACACTCATATACACATCGTCATCTAATTCTCGATGGAGAAAGGCATTCATCTACATCAAGCTAATGATCAAACCACTTATGGATGGAAGCAACAGCTAACGCATTTCTGATTATAGTCATATTCGCTACTGGGAAAATGTCTCAAAGAAATCAAAACCTCCAATCTGATTGTATCCCTTAGCAACTAATATGACTTTGAATATTTCAATAGTCCCATATGCCTTTATTTTAATCTTATAGACCCATTTGTTGCCAATAGGTTTGATTCTAGAGGGAAAATCGACAATATCTCAAGTATGGTTAGCTTGCAAAGTTGTTAGTTCAGTCTGCATAGCCTATTGTCAGTCAGTGCTAAGGCAAGCCTCTTTGAAACTGGCTGGTTCTTGAGCAATGATTATTAAGGCTAATGTAAACTTTTGTGAGTGGGAAAGAGATTAGCATTAGTGACGGGGTACGGCGTTGTCTTGACAAGAATGGAGCAATGGTAGTCTAACATATGTGGAGGAGGTTATCTGGTTCTGCTAGAATATTTGTGGCTCAGATGAAGGTGATGCTATAGAAATTGCATAAATAGAGGGAATAATATCAATAGGTGAGTAGGTGATGAGAGAAATAGACGTCTCAGAACATTGAAGAGTGGTGTCATCTGTTGGAACAAAATTGGTTTGTACAATTTCTTGAAGATTTTGATGGTAACAAAGTATTAAAGAACAATGGGATATGCTAATATATGTTCAAGTGTGTAGGACCATATAAATTAAAATTTAACAAGAACTGAACAGTATAAGAGCATCAGAAGTAAAAGAGAAGCTCAAAGACTATGGTAGAAGATCTGAAGGAAGGTCAACTAGAAATCAACACCTTGGATCAGAAGAAAGGATGATACTCAGAAGCTGAAGATCCTGATTAGACTCTGAAGACCATCAGACTCGGAAGACCACCAGACTCAGAAGTATAGAAGATCTTGAGGGAACCAGACTCCACATCAGATTTGTCCTATTTTTTAGTTGTCTCTATCAAAGTTTGGTAGTATAATTTACCTTCTTCTGACCACGTGTAGAAACAAACAAAGAATTTCAAGGACAAAGATAATGAACTGATAATTCCAGTTTCTGCAAATGAATTTCAAATGTCTAATCAATAGAACTATCCATATCAGGCAAAAGGCCAACATTCTTGATTCGATGTGAAGACCATCAATGAATCTTAATGCGATGACATTCTTCTCCAACGTCTCTCAAATCCTTGCCTATATAAGGAGTTGAATACATGAAGAAGAATAACAGGACTCTACTATTTTCATTGTGCCATTACCCTTCCAAAATTAAAATAGCACAAAGAACACTTAAGAATCTCTTATCAAAGTTTGTATCTTAGAAATTCTAAGTTTTAAGAGTTTGTTCTATTTTGTACTGTTTACATCTCTGATTGTATATCAAGTGTATGAACAAATCTTGTTTATTTGTAAACATTTAAAAGGTTGTTGCCTGCGTGCTTGAGTAGTGGAACTCTCTTTCAGTTGTGATTAAGCATTGGAAATCTCTTGCTTGTGTGCTTGAGCATTTGGAACTTGGAAGTCTCTTGGTAATGTCCTTGAGCAATTGTAATATAGTGATATTTATAGTGAAATCCCTTGGAAGTGCAAGGGGACTACACTATTCCTGGTTTGTATGAGTGATAGATTTCTGGCAAGTGTACCAAAAGCTATTGGAGTAGTAATAAATATCGTTCCATAAGGACTGTATTAATCTCAATTATAGCAACGACTTTATCATTTAGGATATGTAAAGGTTATTAAGTTTTCCCTAGGCAGTAGATTTGAGTGCAACAAAAAGTAAATATAAAGTTTTTTGAAAGATGAATTGGAAATGAATGATCAAGCCGGTGAATCCGCTATTGCTCTATGTGAATAATTTACCTCTCTTTACTCTCAATGATTATTCCTTCTTTATGACAAATTAACTAAATAGTTTTGATCAATCTTTTGACTCAAAACTCTTTCCTAAGTTATAACCTTTTAATCTCTTAAACTGATTGAATAACCGCGGAAGCTATGTCTGAACGTTAATTCCTAAGTCATAACTCGCAACTTCCTATCTCTAGTTTCATATGTAAAGTTAAACAGAGTTACTATTTTAGGATTAAAAGCTAGGGTTAATAGTCAATTAATACCTAAGATCAATTAACATGATTGAAAGAAGCTAGGGTTAATAGTCATGCAATCAATCATAATAAAAGCAATGAACACAAATGATTCTGAATAAAGACTGAATAATATTGATAACAAAGAGAGTTCAACTACTTGGTTCACATATTACAATAGGTTCATCGTGGCTTAATCAAACTAAGAGTTTAGCTACTGATAACTAAATAATCATACGCATAAACAAGAGAAAACATACATAAATCCGGACCAACAACGAGTTGGTATGAGATTCAGGGCTTGTTCTTCGGTCTCCTGGTGTCTTCTATGCTCAAAATTGCAATAATAATCAGTACCCTAATCCTTGGCCGCAACTGGCTTTATATAGAAAGAATTTTAGGGTTTCAGAAAGCCCATCATCGTGCCACGTTACGAGACAATCGTGGCACGATCACTTCATTAATCTGACGTGGCAGCAAATTAATTAGACGATCGTGGCATGTTTCGTGGTTCATCGTGCCACGAAATTTCCAAAACGTATCAGTGAATTCCATATCCTTGTAACGTGCCACGATCCTTACTCAATGTGGCACGATTCTTCACACTTAGGAATATTTTCATCTTTTCATCAATTTCTTCTTTTGGGCTCTTGTTCCTGTTTTGCTCTGATTTCACCATGAATTACAAGCAGTTGACACTCTAAATGCCATAAAAACGACATAAACATGACCAAAATACTAGTGTTGACGTGCAGTCATCAATGAGGAACTAGTATAAAGTGATTTGTGTCTAATCTCTCTCTCTCTCTCTCTCTCTCTCTCTCTCTCTCTCTCTCTCGCTCTTATCTTTGTGTTTGCTTTATCCGCTGCAAACAAACTCTGAGTCAGACTCTGGCCGGTTTTGAAACACTTAGAAAAGTTTTGAAAAGGCCAATACAATTCAACCCGTTGTGTTTTTCTCACCTTCATCACCTAGATAGGGTCATTTGTGTTGGTCTTTGAAACAATAAGAAAATATAGTATCATGAAATTTGACACTTTTAGAAACGTTGATTTCTTTGTTATTGACGTCCAACGTGATATATAACCTTTCATGCCATTATGAAAACCAAGGAGAATGCATTTACAGGCTCTGCTTTCAAGTATGGAGTGACCATGTGTTAATGTAGATACAAAGCAGAGATAGCCAAAAACTCTTAAATCATAATAGTTAGGTAATGCACCATAGAGTAATTGATGTGGGATAGCACCTCTTGTGGCCTTTGAGGGAACTTTGTTCATTAATATACACAAAATAGATGAGATTGCATAGGATGGACCTAGCAATTCCCAAAATGCATTGATGTTTCCTTTTAATCTCCCATTCTCTTGGTGAGTTGCAACAAAACTGGAGTGTGGAATTTTAAATCAGAACTAATAGCTAAAGCTAGCTGGACCAATCACCCTCGGATCCATGGTTTCTATGAAACATTTTTATCTGAAAATTATCAAGAACATAGTGTATCTTTAGTTATTTCCGTATGGAAATCAGATTGATATTAAAGAATGGAAAATAGATTACATTATGCAATGTAATAGAATGGGTAACACGAACAACACCAATAAACTGAGGAACTGCATGCCTTCGATTAGGTAACTTAACTTGAATTCCATGGATACTTATTTTCATATTAGAAATTCACACATGATCTACGCGTGAAAATTGTTCCTTCAAATTGTTCCAAGCCTTTGAAACTGGATTTGTGTACAAGATTCTCTAAGATATAGACGGCGAAATCAAATATAGGATCTATGTATGAACAAATTATTGCTTTGTTGCCAAGCTCAATAGCTAGGATCAGAATGATCGGGATGTGGCGTACTTCAATCAAGAAATCAAATTTTGTTCTTCAAAATCACAACTTTTCACATCGATCTTAACCAAGAACGATAGGTTTTTCCATCAAGTGGTGGATTAAAAATTAAATTGGATGTGTTCTCACTCGGATGAATACAATAGGGATTATGCGATAAATCTGTTGGCGTCAGAATCCCAAGAATCTGAAATGTGCCTCCATTGGAGGTAGAACCGTTAATGTTGTGAACCATTGTTGAAGATAGAATCAAGGCGATGATACCATATCAGAAGTAAAATTGATGATAGAGAGAAAACTATAATAAATTAAATGAATTGAATATGTTTTGAACAATGTACAAGAGTATCCTATTTATAGGCTTAGCTAAATTAAATGTATTATTGTTATTGTGGAGATAGTTAATTCCTAGTTATAAGAAATGGTAAGTTTAAGATCTTACTTGAAGACTTGATTTATAGGTTCAAATATACTTTGAGAATTTATCTAACAATAACATGAGCTTGAAGTTTATAACTATATTTTAAAGAGAGGTCAAATTACACCGATATAATGTTACATTAATGTTACTCCACACGATATCGTTTTACTCATTACATATTTTCAAATTTGAAATTTAAATTGTAAGTTTATATCATATAGATCATTAATGTAAATTTTTACAAAAATATAAAATTATTTGATATGTTATTGAGATACAGCAAGGTTAACGTTTTTCTAGAAAAGTGCATAAACTGTTAATCTTGATGTATTGACCATTTCATCGTGTAATCATGTTTATAAGGGGCGTGACTAGAAAATTACTTTTAAAAATGATGGAACTGATTTACCGTGAAAAATTTCTTTTGATAATGATGGATCTAATTTTCCTTGGCCCAAACCCACAACTATAAACCTAAAACCACTAATCTTCCTTTGTTACTTGTGTTCTATAAAAGGCGTCACACGTTTCTTTTTGCCCAATTCTTCTTCTTTTTATTCTTCTTTACAAGGCTTGTTTCTTATTCTTTTGTTTCCATATTATTATTTATTTCACTTCTTCCTACAAAATTTGGTTTTCGCTTTCTCCTTACTTTTTGTTATTCTATATTTTCAACAGTTTTACAAATTCTCATTTTCTTTGTAAATTTGCAAAGATTCCTTTTGTGATTATGTCTGCATCTTTACGAGTCAATCAAGATTTGAGTTCAGTGGTTTAATTTGATTTATAATCGACTTGACGGTGTAATTTGTTAGCATCATTTTTATAGTTTTCTCAATCGCAACTTGACAATACCAACTATGTGCTTGACTCGATCCATCATAGTTGTTATTATTACACTAGATGAAGATGACAGGGAAAATAATGAAATTCTTATGAAAGTATTCATAACTATAAAAAATCAAATCGCCGAAGTACCAAAGGTATGTCATAACTAAATCCTCTAATTTATTCTTTTTTGGTATTTATATATTTCAATATGCATATGGTAGTTTTTTTTCTTCTTCTTAGTTTTATTTTTTTTTGGTATTGTATATTTCAATATGCATATGGTATGTGTCTTAATTTTCCCACAATTTGATATTGTAAAAGGTATGTTTTGGAAAATTTGTAATGTAAAATGTTGTTATATTCCAAACCTCCTTGTTACTCCCTCTTGCCATTGTCTATTTCTTCTCTCTCATAGTAATGGGATATATAATTGTTAAACAATATAGTGTCTATATGTATGTTCTACAAATCTAGCTTTGTCTCGTGTGATGCAGATTGAATGCCCATATGCAGCTTGACAATAATGTCACTAGACACATGGTATGTTTCTTCTCCCTTCCCATCTATGCCCCCTTGGTTTGTTGCATATATTTTTAGTGAAGCCAATTTGCTTAAGATAATGTCAGGTTATTGATATAGATTTATCACTTAAGAGAGCATATTGTATATTCTTTATGAACATGTATGTTCTCTCCTCCCTCCTTACTAGAGGTGTCAATGGGGATTTTCAGAGCGGGGGATTCCCCACGCGGGGAACCATTTAAATTGAAACTGCTGGCGCCTACCTTTTCTTGTCTGTCAATAGTTGAAGAAGTAGAAAAGTCAAACTTTCATTGTACGGAGCAAGGCATTCTTGTCTTCTTGCTATAATAGTTGGTTGCGGTTCATAGTAGTGAGTAATTAAGGTAATTCCAGTTTTTCCATTTTGATGAGCCTATGGAATCAAACATAAATTTCATCAATCAATTATATAATAAACACAAGAGTTACCCTATAAATACATTTTTAAGAGCATATCACACATTTGATTGACTATATGCATTTTGACTAATAAAGATTTTGGTCAATGTACCTGATATTTGGCCTTGTACAATTTGGCTGCAGCAGCATGAGAAAGTATAAAGTGATGAGCAACAATGTAGGGTTCTGTAGTTGAGTCACCAGTAGAGCAATTTCCAATTTTTGCTCTTCATTTTTTTATAGAAAGTAATGTACTCATACGTGACCTAATATACTCACATAATATCTTGTGCCACCTGTAGAAGATAAAAGGTTGAAATTATTTGTGCATCATGAACCATACTTCCTCGTTTCTAAATATTAGCAAAATTGATTTTTTAGGTTCATTCATTTAATGATGAATGTGGTTCGTATAATGAATCATATTCATCATTAAATGAATGAGCCTAAAAAGTCAACTACATAACTATTTTTAGGGACTATCATGTACATGAATGGGCCATGGCTAGATAAAAAAACATCAAAATTATTTTTAGGGTCTTTTTATAAGGACACAAGTTAAGGAATCCAAAACTAGAAAATTTTCATAAAAAAGAACAAAACTTTGACTTTAAAAAGTTTAATAAAGTTGAATGTACAACTTTTAAGACAATTCTTTCTATTTTAAATTCTTAACATATGCCCTTAGAGCACACGTTAACATTTGCCTTATTTTTATTTTTAATATTACTAACAATTTTCCTTGTGTTATTGTTGAGGTGGCAGAGGGTTTTAAGGAATCAATCAACTAGTGATGTTGATGGAAGAGTGCAAAAGCATGTGCTTTGGACTCAAGCATATTACCTTATTGGGCCATGAAAGCACAGGCTAGATAAATCATTAGAAGCTCATTCTTGCTTCTTGAAAACTCCTTCAAATGCCAGGTTCCTATGATTACCCCCAACGTGGCAGCCCTCCATATTTTAAATCTCAATTTGTTCAATCTCTTCAAAAATGTCTTCATAAAGTCTAGGAGCCATTAGATCTTTGCTACGGTAATATGCGAGATCAAACTTTACAGCGTTTTCTTGGTTCCCTAAGTAAGCATTGGAAGCGGTAACATAATGCATTAGAGTTCCATTGTATTGTTCAATTCCACATAAACCTTTTGGCTCTAATTGAACTAGCTTTGGTTTATCTTCAATAAAGTTTTTTACTTTAGATAAGCTAATTCTGAATGATGTATGATGGCTTTCGATCATACATCATTAATGATTTTACACCTAAAAGCTCTTGCAGCCAGTTGAATATAACCACGGGAAGTTTCTCCAAATATGTGTCCATGTGTGCATAAATGTTGACTTCTTTAACATAAGAGAGATTACTTCTACCTATTTTCTGATGTGGAATCCCGTAAAAAGTAAACGTACAAAGGCTTGGAGTGGATAGGTCAATTTTGGCAATTTTAGATGAACTATAATGCATAGCAAAATTGACAAGTGTCTCTCTCGATATGTTGATGATTTGTGTGTCCATTACGTTACAACCACGAATGATCAAACTCTTCAATTTGGTAAAGGCTGAGAAGGGCTCAGCATAGCCGTTTTCACCGCCGTAAAAGGTGAAATTACTTAGATCCAACATTTTTAATGATGGTAAATTCAAGGATTTAGGAAATATTGTCGTACAACAAAAACTCATTCTAGGGTAAATCGAAAGTTGCAGAGATGCTAGATACTGACATGAAGAAACACATTGCATAATGAGACCGTTATCATTATGAACAAAGATTCTTAATCATTATGCAATGTGTTTCTTAATTATAATGATAATGGTCTCATAATGCAATGTGTTCTTCATGTCAGTACCTTACATCTCTGCAACTTTCGATTTACCTTAGAATGAGTTTTTGTTGTAAGACAATATTTCCTAAATCCTTGAATTTACCAGCATTAAAAATGTTGGATCTAAGTAATTTCACCTTTTACGGTGGTGAAAACGGCTATGCTGAGCCCTTCTCGGCATTTACCAAATTGAAGAGTTTGATCATTCGTGGTTGTAAGGTATTGGACACACAAATTATCAACATATCATGTGAGACACTTGTCAATTTTGTTGTGCATTATAGTTCATCTAAAATTGCCAAAATTGAGCTATCCACTCCAAGCCTTTGTACGTTTACTTTTTACGGGATTCCACATCAGAAAATAGGTGGAAGTAATCTCTCGTATGTTAAAGAAGTCAATATTTATGCACACATGGACTCATATTAGGAGAAGCTTCCCATGGTTCTATTCAACTGGCTGCAAGAGCTTTGAGGTGTAAAATCATTAAGATGTATAAGATTTAGCTTATTTAAAGTGAAAAACTATTGAAGATATACCAAAACTAGTTCACTTAGAGCCAAAAGGTTTTATGTGGAATAGAACAATACATTGAAACTCTAATGCATTATGTTACCGCTTCCAATGCTTACTTAAGGAACCCAAAAAATGCTAGAGAGTTTGATTTTGCATATTACCGTAGCAAAGATACTGTATTGAACAAATTGGGATATAAAATATGGAGGGCTGCTACATTGGGGTAATCATAGGAACCTGGCATTTGAAGGTGTTTTCAAGAAGTAAGAATGAGCTTCTAATGTTTTATCTAGCCTTTGCCTTCATTGGACAATTAGGTAATATTACAAACTTAAATAAGAGATTTTGAATACGATAAGAACTGAATCTAAACAAAAACAAAAACAAAAAAACTTCCATAGACTAAAAGAAAAAATGTTATAATTACATGGATTAAAGTCATATTTAAATTCACCGGTATATATAATTATGGATTTAATCAGTATGCTTTGTTGATTTAAATATTTTTCATATATATTGAAAAGTTTTATTTTTTTTGCACAAACAAAAATGATGTATATTAATAACAACGATGATATACCCTACACAAGGTGTGCATTAAGTAAATCACCAATCCAAGGTTACAAAGTCAAAAGAGTTAGTGGTGACACCCATACATAGTAACGGACGTGTCCACCAATCATAATAACAATAACTAAAATATGGATGTTTTGCCTTCACCCACAAAAATTAGTGTAACTTAACTTTCTCAAAAAGAGCATAAGGATTTGAATCCGCATTATGAAAGATACGGTCATTCTGATCCTTCCATATAATCCAAACATAAGCAAACCAGATACCTTTCAAAAAGGAGTGAGTACACAGCGGTAGACCATCCAAGTAAGAAAACTGATGCAAGTGATCACGTAACTTACTAGGAAACATCGTTGTCGCGTCATTTTTTGGAGATCAAGGCTATTTGGTTAGCTTTTGACTCACTAATTTATTTCACGACTGAACATTTGTTTTTTTAAGAAAAGGGGAAAAAAGTTCAAACTATCCTTTTGAAAAGATTTAGGGTTCGGGGGTTAGTTACACAAAGGGAAGGTATTAGCACCCTTTATGTCTGTAGTACTCTACGGGAACCTCTTGATTTTATTTAAATAATGTGCTATAAACTTGCTTGTTTAAAAATGGAATTTGAAATGATAAAAGAAAAAAAGAGACCTAATTTATCTACATTTTTAATGATTTGGAAGGACATGGTCCTTTGCCTACGTACCCGTGAGGGATCAAAACCTCGTAGTTCGGGGTAAAAATTGACGTTTGATTGGTTGTGTGTTTTTTATTAGTTTTTGAAAAAAGGTTTTAAAATAAAAAGCCAAGTGCCAAATAAGAATTGGTTTGTATTTTTTATATTAAATGATGACTCAAAGTATGATTAAATGAATTGAAATTTGATTAAGAAAGTAAAATAAAAAGGGAATCACTTGATTGTAAGTCAAGGTTTATTATGAAAATATTTTTTGTGATTTTTGTTATTTGAATGTTTTTGTTGTTTTGGAATAATAAATGAAGATTAAACTAACGGAGCAATAAAAATAAAAGCGTGTGGATTTCTGTAGTGACGTTGGA
>Ga0228711_1011400_pt1 | contig 11307 bp, 4 predicted proteins | sample MedpolnodulmetaG_2_FD_177996 | JGI IMG/M metagenome (GOLD analysis project Ga0228711, IMG submission 177996) | Root nodule microbial communities from Medicago polymorpha collected in Santa Monica, California, United States - brown nodules | ecosystem: Host-associated > Plants > Roots > Nodule...
CATTTTGCACATAAGTGTAAAACTTTAGGGGGGTATTTGTAAAACGTCATGTTCACTAACAGAAAAATTTGACGGAGGGGGTAAATTGATTAACGTTGTGAAATTTCAGGGGGGTAATTGAAGTTTTGTTAATTTCAGGGGGGTAATTGTCGAAACTTACAATTTCAAGGAGGTAATTGCATATTTACTCTTGTTTTATTTGTTATTTTAGTTTGATGTTGTTTGATTTCTCGTCTTATTTCGGTCCATCAAATTCAATAAATGACTAGGGTAAAATAAGAGGTTTAATGCAAAATATAACATAAAATATAAAATAAATAAATTAACTTTACAAGTTGAAAGTGATCGATTATGTTGGAAACATATGAAGTAGTAATAATAATATAGATTAAATCAATGCAAATATAAGATTAGAAAACAACAAGCAATAAATTAGTTCAATGTGTATATATAATACTCATAAAAGAACAAAAAAAATATTAAAATTTACTTTTGAGGTTTGGTTATGAAAAAATAATTCGAAAATCGACCTGACTCGAGCGATTTTTTGGATCAGTTTATGGTTTTATTTTGGATCGACTTGGATTTGAACACTCCTATTAGCAACATTCTTTTTTCACTTTTTTTTAACATTCACTCTCTTATTGGATGAGAGTATAAAGTATGACAGAGTTGTCCAAAAATTGTTGCAAAATAGTTGTACAAATATGAAAATAAACAATAACATAAATCTCCAACTAGAGGACCTTCGATGATGATGACAACAACGATAACATTCTAAAAATTGAAACGCTGAAAACTTAGGAACATAATTGAACACAAAAAAAAAAAATGAATAAGCGTGACAAAACAAGATCAAATTCAAAAATAAGTGGAGGATAGAGACACACGAAGAAACAAATATGAGAGGATGAGAGAGATAATATGATACTTCTCTTATATACGTACGTGTCTTTCTAGTTGGAACAAGAGTAATTATTAGTTTTTTTCTTTGCAACACTTCACTCAATTATTAGAATCTTAAACTATTATAGCTAAAAGTCAAAAACCTGGACTTATACGCAGAGAAAGTGTGAATGGCACGTACTCTAAACTATAAACTCTTCCTCAGTTTTGTTTAAGCAGAAGAAAAGAAGTAGTACATGGCATGCACACAACTTGATATGACAGATTCTATGAATAAAGGGATCGTATAATAGCGCAAGGGGCAGTGAACTTTATACGTTAAAAATCGAGTAAACAACTAAACTTTCTATGATTGATATAAACATCAATTGCAAACATATTAACATATAACATCAAAATAAAACAGAATAAACATCATTACCTTGCAAAAGAAAGTTTATTTCTGACATTGATTAATTTATAGACTCCAATATAAAAACCAAAGAAAGCATCACAGATTGGTCATATTTTTTAGGGTTAAATATGTTTTTTATCCCTATAAATATCCTAACTTTTCGTTTTAATCTCTCTAAAATTTTCCTTCAACTTTTAGTCCCTATAAAATTTTCAATCACTACTTTTGGTTCTTATTTTTAAGTTAATTTTAGTATATTTTTTTTAATGAAATTGTGCAGAAATGTGTAGAATATTGTAAAAATATATCAAAAAAAAATTAGAATTTTTTAACAAAACATAAATTTAATATGAATTTTTAACCATCAAAAATATAAAAATTCATATTAAATTCATGTTTTGTTAAAAAAATTCTAAATTTTTTTTGGAGAGATTCTTATAATATTATGAATTTTTCTGAAAAATTTTATTCAAAAATATGAATTCTACATATGAGTTTACTTTAAAAGAGGGACCAAAAGTGAAGATGGAAATTTTTTGGAGGACTAAAAGTTGAAGGAAAATTTTAGAGGGACTAAAATGAAAAGTCGGTATATTTATAGGGTTCATAAACATATTTAACCCTATTTTTTATATTTCCTTTGTATTTGTTTGCCAAGAAAATTAGATACAATTAAAAACGCCACTTAATTTTTAAATGTCTAATAAACAAGTATTTTGTTTACTTAGCATAAGACATCGACAACTTTTCATGTCACTTGCCACCAAAGACAAAAGATGAAAGAATCTGAAATAATAGAGGTCGAATGAAGAATTAAAGAGAATGACATCCAAAAATTAAATTTTAAGATAAAAAATTAAACAAATAAAAATAACATAAAAAACTAAAAAAAAATGTTCATCATAACGTTGTGATTTTTGGTGGATTCTGCATTGAGTTTGATCATCATATTAGACTAGGAGAATCCATACAAGTGAGTTTGACACCACATCTTCACCCTAAACAATAAGGTACTCCCTCCGTCCCAAATTATAAGCAAAAAAAAAATCACTTATTAAGAAAACTAAAACATAAGAATTTGGAGTATAGTTTTTTATGTTTTCTTTGGAAAAAGTTTTATAGGAAGATGTAAAAACAATTTTCATTGGCTATTGGTTATGGAAAAAATGAAAGAGAGAGAAAATTGAATGTAATTTGCATTTAGTTTTATGAGAATAAACAAAAGTTTTTTTTTGGAAAAAAGATTTTTTAAAAAAACAAGATTAAATAGGATAAAAGTTTGTCTTTTTTACTTATATTTTGGGACAAAGAAATTGAATTTTTTCTGCTTATATTATGGGACGGATGGAGTAATAGGTATATGAGTCATATCACTTATATGTTACAACATCTACTCCTTTATCCATTGTGAAACTTTAATTCACACTTGACATATTGACATTTCTCCACCAAGTATGAGACTCTTCGCATCCAAGATCTATCCACTCCTACTTCCCCTCAAAATTGAATTGGACTACGACGACATCGTTGGACCTTATTGATGAGCCAACATTATTGTGGATCAACCCATTGGACATAGAACAACCACATAAATAAGAATAATACAACATATTTTAACCTAATATTTTAAATATGACAAAATTCTAACCCGTACGCGACACGGGTATCCATACTAGTATACATTTATTACTGCTTCAACAATGGAAATATAAAAATGTAAGGATACGTGAAACAAACTTGATTGATTTGGGAATGGATTTAAATTCAAAACAATTAAGGAAAATGACTTGAAAATTCATGTTAATCGGCCAGAGTAGCTATATTATTACTCAATAACATTTACACTTTTACTTGACGAAACAACAATATTATTAGGATAGTTGAAAAAACTTAGACAATAGTCCTTTGAATTAATCACGTGGCTTGAGGTCTCTCAATCTTTTAACTTCGTCAATCAAAGCCAGCAAATTATTATAAGACGAGCCACCTTCTTGAATAGCTTGTGTAGCCTTTTCTCCAAACTCTCGGGCAAGTAGCCTCATATTTTTTGCTTCATCACCATCGTCCATCAATCTCCTCACAGCCTTCTCTATGTTATCCCTACTCACCAACTTCTCTCTCCCTACAACACCATTCTTACACCATTCTGTTGCACCGACTTCCACTCCAATTCCTCGGAATTGTGTTATCAGTTTCTCGTTGTAGAATTGATCTCCATGAACCGGCCACGTTATCATTGGAACTCCCGCACTGACAGCCTCTACAATTGAGTTCCCCCCGCAATGCGTCATAAATCCGCCCACCGCAGGGTGGCTTAATATCTTAACCTGTGGGGCCCAACCCCTAATTACCAAACCCATCTTTCTAATGTTTCTCTCTTCGAATCCCTTGGCAACCACTTTTCTTTCTCTTCTTCACTCTCATCTTCTTTCCCTTTCTTTTCAGGAACAACCCATATGAATGGATGACCAGATGCTTCTATCGCGCACGCCATCTCATATAGTTGTTTATCAGAAAAATAGTTGATGCTTCCAAAACATATGTACAACACTGAGTTAACTCTCTCTGAGTCAAGCCAGCTTAGGCACTCATGCACGTGCACATCACCCTCCTTTCCCCTCTCTGCTTTCTCTTGAATTTGTCTGCGAATAAGAGATGTTGGACCGAGATGCCAAACCTTGTGACCCGTGGTTTTCTCGTAGTGTTGGATGCACTCTTCTCCGTCAAGTTCAGTGAAGTTGTTGATGATGAGTGCTTTACTTTTGAGCACTGTCTCAAGCATCACTTTTAGGAATTTGCTAATTACCTTTGGTGGTTTTCCGCACAAGGTTATACAATGAGGAAAATTTGGAACAACAAAGGAACTTGAATCTGAATCTGAATTAGTATCAGAATGAAGTAAGTTGTTTGTTACGAGGGATTCCACGAGAGAGACGGTAAAAAGTGACAATCCATTGAATGTGAGGTTTGGGATCTGAAGCTTATGGGACAAGTCATTAGCCCATTGGTATGCGGAATCAGAGATAATACAATCTGGTGGATCATTCTCAATGAAATCCTCAATGGGTTCTTTAAGGAGTATTGCGCCATTGTGGATCTTCCAAGTGGTGGTGGGGTCAGTGGTTGAAGACATAGATTCAATACCTTCAGGGAGGCCGACTTGTTGGGAGGGGAAGTCGACGGTGTGAAAGCGAAGGAGGGAGGGAGCGGCGGATGAGAGAGATTTGGTAAGGGATTGGACGTTGGAGGGAGTGGTGATGACTGTGACATGTTGGCCACGGGATGCAAACATAGTTGCTATGTCACCAAGAGGGATCATATGTCCAGATGCTAGATATGGAATGAAGTGGAGTTTCAGTGGTCGTTCCATTTCAACACCTTCCATGATAAATTTATTCTATCTAATTCTATTATATTCAATTCCACTATTCACGTTTTTATATCTCCCCGTGTGTGAGTGCATCTGTGTTCAAGTTCGACCATACGTTTGTTTTTATACGTAAATAATATACTTATTATTTATATTATTATTGCTATTATTTTATTTTATCTGCACGAGATCCACGAGGAGAGTGCGAAACTTACCTCCAAGTTATCATCCATATGAATATTATTATTATGTCACTGACAATACACATTTATGAACATTGTAACCATACAAATTTAAATTCGTAGTCATTGCTCGGCGCATAAATCCCAAAACCCATGTCCGTTTTTGAGAATTAGGTGGCTTAGGGTGAACTTATAATTTGAATCATAAACAACGAGTATATAAAAATTTAAATTTTTAAAGTGTAAAAATAATTTGTTTGAAAAGAATAGTTTTTATTACTTTAAGGAATTATCTAACAAAATATCAAAATTCATATAAAAAACATTGAGTTTTTTATTTAATATTCAAATGCTCATACAACACATTTCCTACGAGCATTTTTAGATACAAAATCATTAATAATTGTTTCACCATCAATTTGTTCTATCATATTTTTCTTAATACATAAAATGTTTAGACCATTCAACATTTCTTGATGCTCTCAAGTAGTTTTCAATAATTTTAACTTCAAAAACTTATTTTGATTTTGACGAAAGAGTTTGGTATGGTGGAAGACTAGAGATTTGAACTACTTTTTAACATCACAATAAATTATAAATGGGTCAATAAAGAACTAAGGTCATTACTAACAACCACACCTCCCATTGGAATTTAAGTTATTTTTTTAGGGTCTAATGAACCCCTATTTTTTATTGTTGAAGTCTAAATTTCGTACTTATTTTTTGGGATCTAGGACGATCACCCTGCTCACCTTGCCTCAGACGGCTCTACTCAAACCGAGTTCCACAAAATTGTCGAGATAAACTCTTTACCAAGTGACCTCTCAAAAGACGGGTTTAAATTCATACTCAATAGACAATTAAATGGAAGGCCCTGCATTTTGTAGAGCAATAAAAAGTATTAAAGATTGTAGCTTCTTGTCCTACTTGGCTGCGAGTATTGTGATTTTATATTTTTTTCTCTTCTAATTAATCATTCCCTTTTATTAAAGTAATTGATTTTAATCATTTATCTATCAATCAATTATTTTATTTTGTCGCCAATCTATTGTTGGTTAATTATCTATAATTAAATTGAGTAAACCATCAATTTGTTCTTTGTCTTTGCAAGTGATTTTCAATTAAGTACCTCGTCATGTGAAAAAAAACATAGAAACATGGGTCTAATTGAGAAACTTTTGACAATATCTCAAAATAGTCTCTGTCTTTGTCAAAAGTTTCTCAATTAGACCCATATTTCTATGTTTTTTCACATGACGAGGGATTTAATTGAGAAACTTTTGACAAAGATAGAGACTATTTTGAAATATTAATAGAGTCAGAGACTAATTCGAGAATCACTTACAAAGATAGGGACCAATTTGATGGTTTACTCCATCCAAATTCAATGCCCACATATTTTTCAGAACGATAAAAGTAGTATTTTAATTTTCTTTAATCAAATATTTAAATTTTATTCAATCTAAATATTTGATCTTACCAACATTATATCGGTTTGGATGAGTACGAGCATTTGATGGCATTAGAGGACTTTCAACGGAGATGAAAGGATGCCATGATGTGAGATGATTCATTCCTCAATCCATGAGAAATTGAGATTTTTAGTCTAGATTGTGTTGAATTTGACAAATGAGTTTAAAGTTGGTGGATTGTCGATTTAAAACAACTTTGCACATATAATCTATGAAAACACTCAGATTTGGGATAAGGTAGTTATATAGCATCACAATTGTATTTTATTTTTTTTATTTATTAATTTGATGTGACAATTCTGAAGGTTTAATTGGTTGTATATGCAAAGTTATTTTAAATTGGTAGTCTACCACTTTAAACTCTTGATAAATTAAGGGAAAATGTTATTTGTGGATTAACATGGATATATTAACATGATATTGTATGTTAGTTTTAATAATCGTGTATTCCAAAACACGGTTTCCACTCTTTATTCTCTTCTTGAAAAGGTTAAGGTTAATTCTTTCTTATGGTTGAAATCTAATCAGGTGGCGTTCAATTATAGCTACCATGATTGGTGGAATCACCCTAGTCTTTGTATGAATGTTCTTTTGTAATTTATTTTGCTTTTGGACTGCTGCTTTTTTGATGGCACAATGATCTTGTAAATACTTTGTTCTTGGTGCCCGTGTTCCTTCTTTGCACACCTTGTGCAGGAGGCTTCATCGTTGGTTAATATATCTCATTTTGATTTGTTCAAAAAAAAATAAAAAAAATTAAAACATATACTGTGAAAGCTACTAGTGCTTTCACAATATATCTCTCTGAAAGCTACTAGTGCTTGCCTTCCTCTTGAACCGCTTAGTTATGAATGAGAAATTGTGAATGAGGAATGTGGTATGTATAGGGAGAGTTTCCACCTGAACTTGGCCTAAAATCGTGGGTTTTCTTCACCAAAAAGCCACAAAATAGTGCCTTGGGCCGCAAGGAACAGGCGCCTAGGACCATGCGCTAGGAGCATGTGAGTGGAGTTTCAGACGCCAGGTGCCTACTTTTCACGCACCAAGAGCTTTAGTGTAAATGCCTGGGCGCTTGGCGCCTCCATCTGTGCGCCTTGGCGCATGTGAGTACGACAGGTGCTGAAAACGTCTGTTTCTTCGCCTTTTAAGGTGTTTGCTTCTATGTAAGATGTCTTGGAACTTGGTAAAAGAATTCCTCCCTCTGTAACGTCTTTTGATACTTCTTGAATCTTCATTTTTCATAAATCTTCGGATGTCTTACTTTGACGATATGCAATATTTTTTCGTGAATTTACAAGAAAACATCTTAAAATTGCTATATTTTAGGAAGAATATAATTACAGACTCAAATATATGTCCTGAAATCATAAGCAATTGTTCTAATACTTTTCTCTTCTGCTTGTAAAACCTGCTGAAATTGACTGAAAAACATGCTAAGAATGACGTAAGATGACCTACCATCAATACTATTTCAAATTCTTCAACCTATTTATATAGTAATAATGAATCACATCAAATTAATTTAAAACATTATTGTCTCACCATTTCAAATCAGCAACATTTACGATTCAAAATACGAGAAAAATAGAAAGGCATGGTTTCCATGTTGTGAAGACGACGGATGCACAAACAAAAATCCAATTCAAACTAGTTATGAACACACCATATGCACATACAATTTTTTTATTCAAAACAGCAACAACTACGCTTCAAAATACGAAACAACAACAAAACAAACTCAACGAGATAGATATACTCAACTATATATGTGAAATACTTAGCATTATTAATAACTACCAATCACATCAAATTCTACCGCATTTAAATTCTAAATTGAATTCTAAACTAAATTCTACTAGATCTTAAATTCTAAATAAAAATGTCAAAATCACATCAAATCCAACTAATTCTAAAAATCCTAAATCAAACAAAAACTTCAAAAACTACATAATTGTTACAAGAATCGCATATCAAAGATAAAAATCGACCTAAGAAATGTGGAAGAAAAAACCAATCGAAAAGAGCAAATACTAACCTAACAATTCATAATCGCATATCAATGTTCATTGAAGAATTGCAGATTGAATGCTGCAAAGAGGATCGACGTTGGAGTTAATTGCTCCTAACATCAGCTACAAACAATTGATCAAAATTTGTTTCGAATCGTGAATTCTTCGCTCTCGTTGAACACTTTCTCCGCCAACATCAGCGCCATGGAACACCATCCGAGACGGTGGCGTGAGTAGCGGCGATCAGAACAGAGTAGTGCGTGAAATGAACAATAGGGTTGAATCAGAACGAGACTAGAGAGAGAGAGAGAGAGGTAAATTGTAGTAATATTTTCATGTGTTCATAATAGAAGAGTTTTTATTGTATTTAATGTAGAAAAAAAGTTATATAAAAAAATAATTGAAGTAAAGCCGTAAAGAAAAAAATCTGAACGAACAAATGGAGAAAAAATCTATTTGAGGTGAGAATACAAAAAAATCAACCACAAATTTACTGCAACAAACATTTGTCCACAACTTTCTTGTAGTGTGAAATTAAAGCAATAGTAGAATAAGAAGAAAAAAGATTGTCCACAACTTCGATGGAAAAGAAGAAATTGAAAGAGAAAAAAAAAGACAAAATAAGGTGAATGTATAAAATCATAAAATGAAGATGTAAATTAAAGAAGAATAAACTGTCCTCGTTTATACATGAGAAACGATAATACTGAGAGGATGAATAAGGAATCAATACAGAAAACAGGAAATGGAAATATGTAAGAGTGCTATATATAAGTGCACAATTATGATACAATGAAAGGAAATGGAAATATGTAATATACGTGAAACAAACTTGATTGATTAGGGAATGGATTTAAATTCAAAACAATAGAGGAAAATGACTCGAAAATTCATATTAATCGACCAGAGTAGCTATATTGTTATATTGTCACTCCTTAACGTTCACACTTATGCTTGACGAAACAACAATGTCATTAGGATAGGTTAAAAAACATTAGGATAGGTTAAAAAAACTTAGACAATAGTCCTTTGAATTAATGATGTGGCTTGAGATCTCTCAATCTTTTAAGTTCATCAATCAAAGCCAAATAATTATTATAAGACAAGCCACCTTCTTGAATAGCTTGTGTAGCCTTTTCTCCATACTCTTGAGCAAGTAGCCTCATATTTTTAGCTTCCTCACCATTGTCCATCAATCTCCTCACTGCCTTCTCTATGCTATCCCTACTCACCAACTTCTCTCTCTCTGCAACACCACTCTTACACCATTCGGTTGCACCGACTTCCACTCCAATTTCTCGAAATTGTGTTATCAGTTTCTCATTGAAGAATTGATCTCCATGAACCGGCCACGTTATCATTGGAACTCCCGCACTGACAGCCTCTACGATTGAGTTCCCCCCGCAATGCGTCATAAATCCCCCCACCGCAGGATGGCTCAATATCTTAACCTGTGGGGCCCAACCCCTAATGATCAAACCCATCTTACTAATGTTTCTCTCTTCAAATCCCTTCGGTAACCACTTTTCTTTCTCTTCTTCACTCTCATCTTCTTTCCCTTTCTTTTCAGGAACAACCCATATGAATGGGTGACCAGATGCTTCTATCGCGCATGCCATCTCATATAGTTGGTTATCACAAAAATAGTTTATGCTTCCAAAACATATGTACAATACTGCGTTAACTCTCTTTAAGTTGAGCCAACTTAAGCACTCGTGCATGTTCACGTCACCCTTGTTTCCCATCTCTGCTTTCTCTTGAACGGTTCTACGAATAAGAGAAGTTGGACCAAGATGCCAAACCTTGTGACCCGTGGTTTTCTCGTAGTGTTGGATGCACTCTTCTCCATCAAGTTCAGTGAAGTTGTTGATGATGAGTGCTTTACTTTTGAGTACTGTCTCAAGCATCATTTTTAGGAACATGCTAAGTACCTTTGGAGGTTTTTCGGACAAGGTGATATGATGAGGAAAATTTGGAACAAGAAAGGAACTTGAATCTAAATCAGAATTTGTATCAGAATGAAGTAAATTGTTTCTTACGAGGGATTCCACGAGGGAGACGGTAAAAAGTGACAATCCGTTGAATGTGAGGTTTGGGATCTGAAGCTTATGAGCCAAGTCATTAACCCATGGGTATGTGGAGTCGGAGATGATACAATCCGGTGGATCTTTCTCCATGAAATCCTCAATGGGTCCATGGAGGAGCATTGCGCCACGGTGGATCTTCCAAGTGGTGGTGGGGTCAGTGGTTGAAGACATAGATTCAATACCTTCAGGGAGGCCGACTTGTTGGAAGGGGAAGTCGACGGTGTGAAGATGAAGGAATGAGGGAGCATCGGATGAGAGAGATTTGGTAAGGGATTTGGCGTTGGAAGGAGTGGTGATGACTGTGACTTGCTGGCCATGGGATGCAAACATAGTTGCTATGTCAAAAAGAGGGATCATATGTCCAGATGCTAGAAATGGAATGAAGTAAACTTTCAGTGGTCGTTGAACTTCAACGCCTTCCATTGCTGATCAATTTATTCTCTCTGTTCTATTCACGTTTCTATCTCTCTGTGTGTGACTTTGAGTGCATCTATATATTCAAGTTCAACGCTACTTTGGTTTTATATAAATAATAATTTACGTATCTATTATTATGCTTAATTATTGTTATTATTTTATTTATGATCTATCTGCTCGAGATCCACGAGATATAATTTGAATTATCTACTAAACCCACGAGGAACATTATGTTCACCGTTGGTTTTGAATGCCGACTATTAAATTAATTAGCAACAAAACCGTCTTAAGCACAAAAAAAACAAGCTCGAATTATAGCATTTTTAATGTTATTTGTATTAAAAAATAGTTGTTAAATTATCATGATAAAAATAACCAATTAAATTGATTAATAAATAGGAAGATGATGCATGGTGTACAGTTTGAAGAAGCAATTTGAACAAAAATGAAAGTGAAGAATTCCAAAAAAA